>Ga0181568_10006534_pt1 | contig 10183 bp, 7 predicted proteins | sample 101ome_20_FD_133758 | JGI IMG/M metagenome (GOLD analysis project Ga0181568, IMG submission 133758) | Coastal salt marsh microbial communities from the Groves Creek Marsh, Skidaway Island, Georgia - 101404AT metaG (megahit assembly) | ecosystem: Environmental > Aquatic > Marine > Intertidal zone...
CAATGCTCAATATCATTACAATGATTACAAAGAGCTTGATTATAAAATACCCACTGGCAGTCTAAACCTAGATCTTGCTCTTGGTGGAGGCTTTCCTTCTGGAGCTCATCGATTTACTGGTGTTAATGAAGGTGGTAAAACTAGCTGTGCGCTAGCTGTAGCTAAAAATTTTCAAGATTTTTTTGGTGACAATGGCATGGTCATATATGTCAAAAGCGAAGGTCGCTTAAGCCCTGAGATACTAGCTCGTTCAGGCATCAATCAAGACCCCAAAAAGTTTTTTAAATTTGATTGCAATGTCTATGAAAAGGTTTTTGAATTATTGAGAGAGTTGATAACCAACAACCCTGAAGAAAAAAAGTATTTGTTTATTGTTGATAGTGTTGATGCCCTATGTCGTGTTGCAGACTATAATAAAGCCTTTGAAGACAGTGAGCAAGTTGCTGGCGGAGCATTAATTACTTCAGTTTTCTTGAAGAAAGTTATTCTACCATTAACTAAAATGGGCCACATGCTCATACTTACATCTCAAGTTAGAGTTGAGGTTGCTACCAATCCTTATGCATCTAGAGGTGGGCCAAAAGTCAAACAGGCTGGAGGTAATGCCATTAAACATTATGCAAATTTCATTTGTGAGTTCCAAGAAAGATATTCTAGTGATATTATGTACTCAAATCCTTCGGCTTCTAAAATTGAAGATAAAGGAGACCCTATTGGTCATTACTGTAAAATTGTTTTTCGTAAAAGTGTTAATGAAAAGACTGGTGCTCATGTAAGATACCCGATAAAATATGGTCGTAAAGATGGCAATTCCATATGGACCGAAAAAGAAATATTAGACCTTATGAAAAATTGGGGTTACTTAGATCAAAAAGGGGCTTGGATATCTGTAGATGAAGAATTATTGAATAAATTAAAAGAAAATAAATTTGAACTTCCTGAAAAATTTCAGGGCGAGCAAAAATTACTAGATATTCTTGAAAAAAATGATGAAATCAAAAATTTTATATTTTTTTTGTTGAAAGAAGAGGTTTTAAATTTATCATAATATATGGCAAAGACAAAAAATAAAAAGCGAATTAACAATAGAAACAAAAGTCGAGCATCTTCTTTGGTTAAAGATATTGTAGATGCTGAAATTATTGAGGCTCCATCAGCCCCTCAATCTTCCATTAAGCCTCTGACCAGGGTATCCAATGATGTATATCTCATACACTGGAATGGTCGGTTTGGTAATAGAATGCATACATATGCATATTGCCATTTTCGCGCAAAGAAATTTGGGTCAACTTGCTACTTACCATCAGAGTGGGAGGGTGATCGACTTTTTAATTTGAAAGACAAACATAAAATTATAGATGACGACGATGTTCGTCTTTATTTAAATCAATCTCAACAACCTTATGACACTTTAGATAGCAGGCTTGAAACCATTCGTGATTTTGCCGCCAAGAATAATAAAAAAATAGAGTATGCTAATGCAGATGACCCTAATCAAAACTTCACAAAATATGATCATGATGTCTGCATTGATAGCGTGTGCGCATACCACACTACAATTTTTGATAACCTGAACCTTAAAGACGTGCTTGAACTTTATGAGTTCAATGATGAAGTTAAATCTTTAGATATCTACAAAAGGCTTGAAGACAAGCAGGGTACTTATGATATTGCTCATTTGCGCAGAGATGATATCTCTGATGTTAATTATGCTTCTAATGGTGGTTATTCCGTAATCTCTAAAGATGCTTACCTAAAAGCTTTTAAAAAGTACGATTATGACCCGGATTCTATTGTGTGGACTACTGATGATTGGTCTGGTAAGTGGGGTGTTGGAAATCCTGCTCAATATACAGAGGAAGTTAATCAAAGAGGTGGTTGGAATTATCCAGTTGGATCTCATATTGTAAACAAGGAAATCATTTTTGAGTGGCTTCCTGATTTTCTTAGGCTTTATTTTGCTAGAAGTATTTTTAGAGCCAACTCTTCTTTTAGTTTCTGGGCTGCAACTCTCGCAAAGGGTAGAGAGACTCCCCCTAATATTTTTGCTCCCCGTTTAGATAAACGTATACTGTATGCTAAAAAAGAAACCTATGAGCAAGAAACAGAGTTTGAATTTGAAAAAGGTAACCATCCTCACTGGCTTTGCATCACTGGTCAAGACAGTTGCGACGATATAATTTTTAGTGATGAGCGAGATTAATCCTTTTCAAAATATAAATTCTATATCATCAAACGATTTTACCATCTTTGATGTTTCTGGGTCTGATTCAAATATTTCTCAACAATCGCCTTTCCCTGTTTTTTATGAAAAGATTTTAAACAGACCTAATAAAAAAGTTATTTCTTTTTGCCTCTATGGCACTAAACCTCTTTTTTATCTTGGTGCAGAATTAAATGTGCAAGAAGCTATTGAAATCTATCCTGATTATATTTGTAGGTTTTATTGCTCTCTTGATGTCCCCAATTTAGAAACATTAAAACAATTAAACTGTGAAGTTATAGTTCCTAATTTGGATACTCCGCCAGTTTTTTGGAGGATGTTTGCTTGTGCGGACCCCTCTATTGATGTTTGTTTACAGCGCGACTGCGATTCTATAGTTAATCACAGGGAGCAAGTTGCAGTTCAAGAGTGGCTAAATTCTGGGAAAACTCTTCACTTTATGCATGATTGCGAACGTGGACACTTCCATAAGATTATGGCTGGTATGTGGGGAATCAGAAAAAATTCCAAATTTGATTTTGAGCAAGAATTAGATAAGTTTTTTGCTTATAAAAAATATAAAAAAGTTAATCCACAAAATATTGAATCCGGCTGGGGCTCAGGTTCTGCTGTATATTTTGATGATCAATATTTTTTGAGTGAAATTTTATATAATGCTTTTTCTAATGATTATATAGAGCACGGACAAGAAAACCCGTTTCCAAACCATCCGCCAATTAAGTATGGCGGCTTTGTTGGAGACAGGGTGTTTGCTTCTGAGTTACTCAAAAAACATCACGATGGATCTCAGAAAGAATTATTTCTTCAGTCTCATCTTTCCATAGATGATCAAATGCCTCTAAATGGTTTGATTAGAGATCTTTGCACAAAATATGAAAAGGTGCATTTTGCTGTCAGGAAAGATAATTTAAACCTGCTTAAAGCATGTCTTTCTGATTTGTCAAATTTGCACTTTGTAACATTGAATGGTGATATCGATGGAGTAGATTTATATTTATCTAGGTTTAATGTTTCTAAAGTTAAATTGCTTGGCTTAGGAAACTATGGAGACAAAGTTGTAAATTGTGGAGATCATATTGATTGCTGCTACACCCAAGCTGACCTACCTTCCTCTGCTAAGTTTGAAAAATATCATATATGCAGCGAAACATTTGCTAAGTTTACTTTAAATCCTCAAGAGCTTCAAATATTTGAAAGACATAATAAAATGCTTGGCTCAAACTCCAAAAGCTCTTCTTTAATTGAGGTTGAAAACTTAAACCAGTTTTCGGATTTCACACATAAAGATGGAAAACTCAACTTAAATAGAATCTTACAGAGACCAGAAGAAACTCATAAATTTTTAATAGATGGTTTATCTAGTTTTGCTGAAAAATATATAAAGCCTGGAGCCGTTTTGCTAGAAATAGGCTCTTATGCTGGTGAATCCGCCGAAATATTTTTAAAAACAGGGCGAGTCTCAAAAATCTATTGCATTGATCCTTGGCAAAATGGTTATGATAATTCCGACGAAAGTTCTTTTAAGGCTCCTATGGATTTTGTTGAGTCTATGTTTGACGAAAGAGTCGGTAAGTATGGTAATACTGTAGTTAAGCTTAAAATGGCTGCTGAAGAAGCTCATTCATTGATCGAGGATGGTTCTGTAGATTTAATTTATTTAGATGGAGAACATACATATGATGCAAATGAAAGATATTTAAATCTATACAACAAGAAGTTAAAAAATGATGGCTATATGTGTGGTCATGATTGGGGTTATGGCGAGCTAGGTAAAACTGGTAGATCTCAAACTGAAGCTATTAGACTGTTTTTTAACTCTGAGCCTATTGATGTCTTCCCAGATAACACATGGGTATACAGAAAAAAAACTGACCTCAAGGAAACAAACTTTCCTTTCCCTAAAGCTTTATGCATTAATCTTGATCATCGGACAGATCGTTGGAATAGTGTAAAAAATAGTTCTATTGCTAATTTTTGCGAAATAGAAAGGTATTCAGCCTCTACCATTAGAGACGAAATTAAGCATTATATTTCTTGTATTAAACCTCAGTATCTACGCCCTGATGTGGGTGATACACTGACCCTAAGTAACAGTGAGTATGGTGTAATCCTTAGCAACTTATCAATATGGCATAAAATGATCAATGAAAATATTGATAAGTTATTAATACTTGAAGACGATGTCGTGTTTAAAGATAATGCCCCTAATTTTATTATAGATACATTCCAACATTTACCTAATGATTGGGATGTAGTGCAAATCGCTGCTCATTCCGGGGGGCCTTTTATCAATGATTTTTTTGGTAAGTTTAACGGACCTTGGTTTATTGGGAATTGGGCATACGGCTTAAGTATTTCTGGCGCAAGGAAGTTGCTCGACATCGTTAATAAATCAGGAGTACATGGACCTTTGGATAATTTTATAGGAGATAACCACAACGAATTAAACATTTACTATTACAGGGACATGCCTGGAACACAAGGAGATAGAGCTGTTTTTGGTTCAAATATTAATCATTGTGGTGACGGTAATTCATTCTTTAAAGATCCTATCTTATGAAAATAGCTTTTCATGTCAACGAGCTTAATGTTAGAGGCTCTGAAGGTGCTACATTTAAATATGCCCACTTTAACGAGCAGTTACTTAATAACAAATCTTATATTTTAGCTGGCCCCTTAAACACTGGTAAGGCGGACTACAGAGGGACTCCATATGAGCACCCCTTAGCTCAACAATATTTTGGCAGTAGATTTCCTGTTTATAGATACAACTCCTGGGAGGAAGCTGAATCATTTTTAAATGGTGAAGAAATAGACTTTCTTTACATGCAAAAAGCTGGTGGAAATGATGGCAAATTTTCTAAGAAGATTAAAACTGGAGTGCATAGTGTTTTTCAAATGTTTGATCCCCATGGAGATGTTTATGCTTATATATCTGAATGGCTTAGTCGTACAATGACAAACAATGAATATCCCTTTGTGCCTTATATTGTTGATATGCCAAAAGAAGACGGAAATTTAAGGAGCGAGCTTGGAATTCCTGAAGATGCTATTGTATTTGGTAGGACAGGTGGTCCCGAAACATTTGATTTAACTTTTGTTCATGAAGCAATTCAAGAGGTTGTAAATGAAAGGCGAGATGTTTACTTTTTATTTTTATATACCTATGAGTTCATGGACCCCCATCCTCAAGTTAAACATTTTCCAGCATCTATGGACAAAGTTTGGATTACAAAACTTATTAATTCTTGCGATGCCATGATTCATGCTAGGGGCCAAGGAGAGTCTTTTGGTTTATCGGTTGCTGAATTTTCCCTAAGGAACAAGCCTGTCATAACATGGAAAAATAGTGGTGATAGATGTCACATAGATATTCTTGGTGATACTGGTATTTATTATACAGACAAAAAAGAAGTTAAGGATATATTAATGAACTTTACTCCTGACCCCAATAAAAATTGGGACAAATATTCTTCTGTTTTTTCTCCTGATGTAGTCATGAATAAATTTAAAAATGTTTTCCTAAATGGTTAAAGTTAGATTTATAGGTAATTTTTGGGATGATTTAAATTATTTAAAAAAGAGGGTTGAATCAAATTGGGGTAATCCAATAAATTACGGTATTGAGTTAACCACTGAAGAAGATTATGACTACCAAATAATAATTAATAAAAGCAAAAATCCAAACCCAGGCCCAAGAGAAAAGAATATTGGTATTACTATGGAGCCTTCATGGAGCTCCAACTACGATAGGAACCTCAGTGATTACTGTTTTTTAACCTTAACTTCAAGCACTGGTCTGACTGGAGATGGAGTTTCTCACGGATTAAATTTTATGTTTTATGAAGATTCACAAGACACATCTATTTCGTCTTATAGATTTAGATATGATTTTAATTTTAAAAAACCTAAAAAACTTTCAATCATTGTCAGCAATTGGAATTCTCAGGATCGTAATCATAATTATTTCTGGCGCGAAAACCTAGTTAAAAAAATTCTAGACTCTGATTTAGATATAGATATCTTTGGGAAAAATTGGAACATTAGCGACTCTAGGTATAAAGGTCACATTAAAGATAAGATAGAAGGTTTAAAAGATTATGAATATAGTATAGCTATAGAAAACTCTTGTGAAGACTACTATGTTAGTGAAAAACTTTTTGATTGTTTTTTAAATAATACCGTACCTATATATTATGGATGTAAAAATGCTGGCAGATATTATGACCCAAAATCTTTTGTGTATTTTGACTTAAAGGCTGATGATGTAATATCAAATATTAAAAACATTATAAAAGAAGATAATTATAATTATAAGGATTATGTTTTAAAGTCTAAAGCTTGGTATTTTACTAGGTATAATTTATTACATTATATACAAGAAAACATTATTAAAAATAACAATATTAGTTGAATTATCTTTATTTAAATATATAATATATTATGAAAAAATTCTTAATTACAGGTATTACTGGTTTTGCCGGGCCACATTTAGCAAACCTTTTACATAAAGAAGGTCACGAAGTTTATGGATTAATTAGAAGGAGTAACGGCATGGAGAGTGACATTAGAGATGTTGTTCCAGACGAAGCATATAATTCTATAAATTTCTTATATGCTGACTTATGCAATTACAGATCTTTAAAAAATGTTTTTACTGATGTACAATTTGATGGGGTATTCCATTTAGCGGCTCAATCTCACCCACCAACAAGTTTCACCGACCCACTTGGCACAATGGAGACTAACGTTATGGGTAGCGCTAATCTCATTCAATGCATACAAGACTATCAAGAATCCTGCAAGTTGATGTTTTGCTCCACATCTGAAGTCTATGGAAATGTAGGTCAAGATGGTCGCAAAATACACTGGGATGATGATATTATGTTTCCAGCTAACCCATATGGAGCTTCTAAGGCTGCGACTGATTTATACCTTCAAGAAAGAATGGATAATGGATTCATACAAGGTTTTATAACTCGAGCATTCTCTCATACGGGGCCAAGAAGGGGTAGAATTTTTTCTATCTCTTCTGACGCATATCAAATTGCTAGAATGATGAAAGGTCTCCAAGACCCAGTCCTTAAAATTGGCAATCTTCAAACTACTAGAGTGGTTATGGATGTACGGGATACGGTTAGGGCTTATTATCTTGCAATGATTCACGCAGATACAAATAAAAAAATCTTTAATATTTGTGGTAATACTCCAAGAAAAATGCAGTTTTTCACAGACAAGTTAATTGAATTATCTGAACTTGATCATGTTGAGCAAAAAATACATGACCCCTTTTGGCGACCTCATGAAATTTATTATCAACATGGAGACTCTTCTAACTTAACAGAAATGACTGGATTTACTGAAGAGTATGATATTGATACTACATTAGGCGACCTACTTAAGTACTGGTACGATAAAATTAATTAGTGGTGAGAAAAGTTTGTATAATAAATCAACCCGAAGGGCTGGGAGATATACTATATATTCAAAAGATAGGCCATCACTTTAAGTCTTTGGGTTACGAAATTTTTTGGCCTGTATGCCCAGCTTATTGCAATATCATATCCGAGTATTTACCCGACTTTAATTATTACTGCAATAACGATGAAAGCGTTTTAGAATTATTTAATCAAGAAGTTTTGGATGTAATCAAAAACCACCCAGGTCAAAAAGGTAAGATTTTTAGCGGAGAGGTGGGAGACATTGACTTGAAAGTTATACCTACTAATCACTTAAATGACAATGCTGAATTTCAAAAAGATTCTGTACCCCTGCTAAGTTTAATGTCTAAGAAATATGCATTCGTTGGATTATCTGACCAAGACTGGCCTGATTATGTTAACTTAAAAAGAAATTCAAAAAAAGAGAATGAGCTTTTTTATGATGTTCTTGGTTTAAAAGACGAAGATAATTATGCATTCGTTAATTCTTTTTTGGGCACTCAACCACATCATGTTAGTAATTGGACTTTTATTGTTGATGAATTCAAAAAGAGTGATTCCCATAAAAATGGGATGAGTTTTGTTAAACTTGAATTTATTGAAGGTTTTACTGTTTTTGATTGGCTGAAAGTTTTTGAAAGAGCTAAAGAGATCTGGATGGAAGGCTCATCTCTTACTTGGCTAGCGGAAAAGGTTGAAATGCAGGCAGAAAAATTCTTTCTATGGTCGAGAAATGGGCCTGGCGATTTAAATCTTTTTTATAAGTTTACCCATGATTGGAAATTCCATCAAGATTTAACCTTTCAAATACCTAAATTGAATTCATTTGAGCAGTGAAAAAGGTAATATCTTACAGCCTTTATGGAAACAAACCTAAATACATTGAGGGTTTAAGGCATAATATTAATTTACTTGATGAAGTTTTTTCAGATCCTTCCTGGATCTTTAGGGTTTACTATGATGATTCTGTTGACGAATCTAAATTAATATCCCACGATAGAGCAGAATATATAAAGGTAGAAAATGACAAGAATTACATGTTTTGGAGATTTTATACATGGGATGATCCAGAAGTTGACTTGTTTATATCTAGGGATATTGATGACAGATTAAATTTTTGGGATTATAATATTATTTCTGAATGGGAAAAAACTGATTGCGACTTCATAACTTGCAGGCATCATATGCAACACAGTATTCCAGTTATGGGCGGGCTATGGGGAGCAAAACCTAGAAAATTTTCTTTCAGTATGAAAGAATTAATAAATAAATATAGTTCCACCCACCCAACCTCAAAATATTTCAATGACCAGAACTTTTTGTGTGAAGTTTTATGGCCTTTAGTAGCTAAAAAATCTTTGAGTGTCGGATTTTTCTGGGGTCATGAATGCAAAGATCACTTAAACTTACCCCTGGATTACCATGGTTTAAAAAAACAAACTCCAATGGGCAATGCAAGTTTAATTGATGGTAAATTAGTTATAAAAGAACATAATATTACTGAATGCGGGGGTTCATATAACGAAAATCAACCAAACTGGGAATCAAAATGCTACTCTACCAAAGGATACCACAGTGAAGGTAGTGACCTTCAGTATGAATCTTTAAAAAGTGAACTTTCTAAAATAAAAATATTAAACGATCCCGAAGTTGAAAAAGTTATGCCGGGCGTTCCTGTTTGGCATATACACGAAAATAAAAAATTCCTATTTGTATAATGAATAATCCAAAATCTATATCCGTATCTGTTGTTGGTCGTAATGATAATTATGGCTCAAATTTAGAGCATAGGGCAGTACTCTGCTTGAATAATTTAATCCAAAAATTTGATGAAGTTATTTTTGTTGATTGGGTTTCTCCAGAGAAATCTCTAATTAAATCAATTGAGGGTGACCTCATTAAGTCTGGCAAGTTAAAAGTTTACGAAGTCAGTCAAGCCGATGTTGACCAGAAAAATCCTGAATACAGTAAATATGTAATAGTTGAATCTGTAGCTAGAAACATTGGATTGAGGAGGTCTAATTGTGACTGGTGGCTATCTACTAATATTGATGTAATGTTGGATTATTTTGATACTGATGATTATGACAATTCAACCATGTATACTGTCGGCAGAAGAAATGTCCCGGAAGGTTTTCATTTAGATCAGAATAATAAAAACAATCTTTTAAATTTATTACTACAACAAAAAGATAGTTGGCCAAGAGCTCAAAACACTGTTGGTTATGAAGAAAGCGGAAAGCCAATACCGCTATGGGATTGTGGGGATATATGGTCTCTAGTTCTAGGTCCTGGAGATTTTTTATTTGCTCATAAAAATGTCTGGAATGAAATCAAAGGTTTTGAAGAGCGTTTTGGAGGTAGATTCTACACAGACTCTAATGTTCTTAAAAAAGCTGCCCTTAGCTTTGGTTATGAAAACATTAAAAGAGCTGATCAAGATGTTTTCCACATGGATCATGATAGCCACCCAGGTCAACGGCATATTGTTGACGAAGGCAAAGAGTTGCCAATGAAC
>Ga0181568_10006538_pt1 | contig 10180 bp, 3 predicted proteins | sample 101ome_20_FD_133758 | JGI IMG/M metagenome (GOLD analysis project Ga0181568, IMG submission 133758) | Coastal salt marsh microbial communities from the Groves Creek Marsh, Skidaway Island, Georgia - 101404AT metaG (megahit assembly) | ecosystem: Environmental > Aquatic > Marine > Intertidal zone...
CGGGGCTCGAACCCGCGACCTTCGGATGTCTCAGACACCACAAGGGGCTTTGCACGTCATACGATCGCCTTGAAGGCTGCCCTATGAGTCCGACGCGCTACCAACTACGCCACCCCGGCCTGTTCGGTGGGTGAGCCCTTCCCTCTTTGAACAAATCGGAAGCCCGAGGTCGCTAAATGCTGGGCTTTCCATCGCTACCTGTTGCAGCAAAGGTCGGTCGTTCCGTCCTTTGTTCCGGTGAAGAAAGGTGAACCGATGTGTTCTAACACCTGTTCGGCTCCCGATACGACATGGTGGACCTCAAAACGGCCATGGCGGCGGCGCAAGCCGAGCGCAGAAAGCGTGATGGGGCGAAGAACGAGGAGAAGAAAAAACGGCGCTCGGGGGCCGACCTCGGTATTGAGCCGTTTGACCCTGCGAAATACGCAAAGAAGGAGAAAGCGGATACCGCTTCCATGTGGTTGGTCATTTTCTACGCCATTGTCGTCACCATGCTGATGCGCTACGTGTTGATGCCGTCCACAACGCTGGACAAAACGGATGTCTTGTATTTGCTTCCACTCACCATGATGATTCTGATTCCACAACTGCACCGAATGGTGATGCCAGAGCGTTTCAAAGAACATTATACCAAAGGGACTTGGTTCAAAGCGTTCTTTCTTTACACCTTCACCTTCCTCTCGCTTTCTTTTCTTATTGTCAACCCACCGTTTGGCGACATCGTGGCCCCACAACTCGCCCAGGATTGGGGTGTGGTGGTGGACCAAGACGGGAACTTTACGTACGCAGACAAGGTCAAGGGTGGCGTGGAGTGGACTCTTGAGGACGGCGAATATCTCCCCGGAGGCGCTTGGCTTTTGTTTGGCCTTGCAGACAACGTCGATGAAACTGGAGCGGACGTGACGGTTGTTCATTCCTATTTGAACAACCAAACGACCATTGAATCAAACCAAAGTTTCTGGACCACTCACGGCGATGATGTGAGGACGTGGAAAACGCTCGCCAACAAATCGGCGCCCATCTTGCTGCCCCATGCTGAGTTGGACCAACCGTTCGCCATCTACCTCGGTGAGAGTCTACCCATTGGTGAACATACCGTTCATGTTGAGATCGTTGAACAGGGCGACCCTTGGGAGAATGTCCGCAACTATTCTTGGACCTTCAACATCAATCCGCCGGAATCCTCAGGCCAATAGGTCAGCGTAGGTGTGGACCAGGTCGTTGAGCAAACGATCAATGCGTTGTCGGTCGTGATATTCGTTGGCCAATGCTTGCTGTTCTTTGGCGCGCTTCGCTCGGATGAGGGGCGCCAAGCACGTGTAACAAAGCAGGTTGGAGAGCCGCTGTTTCAGGGTCTGCATGGTCGTGGGAAGTTGGAACCACTGACCTTGTTTTTCAAGACAGTTGATGTGAAAGTGAAAGTGAAACTGTTGTTCACTTTAGCAACGTGACGATTTGCGCCGTCAAGGCGTCCAGTTGGATTTGTTCGCCTCCACCTTCCACCAATCTGTAGTCAATTTCAGCCATCCATTCGGTCAGGGCCAGTTTTGCAGGCTCATCAAGGAAATCCGCACTGTAGAGTTCTCGATGAAGTTGGTTGACAAAGTCAGTTCCCGCCAGGCCGAACTGGTCCAGCAATTCTCGCAGGCGTCTTCGGGCAACGTGAAAACCGTCGTCTCGGCAGGACATGAGGTATTGATGCAGGGCCTCAGGAGGTGCCGTGGCGGAGGTTTCGTAGACCAGTTCGCGAGACACGGTCGTGTTGAGTGCCGCTGCAACCTGGAGGGCAGTGAGTGCCTTCCGCAAATCACCTTGTGAAATTCGAGTGAGGGCTTCAACTGCTCCGTCCTCGAGTGTCAAGGCCTCAAGTTCGGCCACATGAATCACTTGGGAGGCGACATCGGCATCGGCGAGTGGACGGAAGCGAAACACTGCGCAGCGAGACTGGATGGGTTCGATGATCTTCGAGGAATAGTTGCAAGAAAGGATGAATCGGCAGGTTTCTGCGTACTGCTCCATGATGCGTCGAAGTGCTCCCTGAGCGTCGTGAGTGAGCGCATCAGCTTCGTCGAGGAAGATGATTTTGAACGCCGCACCGCCGTAGGGCTGGGTACGGGCGAATTGCTTGACCTTTGTTCGAATGCTCTCGAGTTTACGTTCATCCGAGGCGTTCATCTCCAAGAGGTTTTGACGAAAATCCTCTCCAAAAATATCCTTGGTCAACGCCATGGCTGCCGTGGTCTTTCCGGTACCCGGAGGTCCAGCGAACAAAAGGTGGGGGAAATTCTTGTTACCGGCGTAGGTTCCGAGCCGTTGAACAACGGCAGCCTGTCCCCTGATTTGAGCGACCGATTGAGGTCGGTGTTTCTCAACCCACAACTCGCTCATGCTCTTGGCTCTCACCGACGAGCCTCCTTCAACATTCGCACGCGCAACCACGTCTCACTCCAGCCGGAAAACACGAACGCAGGACCGCAAATTCATGGTGCGAAAGGGAAAAGTCCCTATATTGGGGAGTGCTGTAAGGGATGAGTCCCATGCGTAGCCTACGTATCCAACGACCGCGAGCCACTGCACTGATTCTTGTTATCATGTTCTTGTTCGCCGACCTTGCTTTGCCTCACACCATGGACGGATGGTCCGAACTTGAGGAGCCAACAACGGTTCATCGGGCGGTCACCTCTCACGCCGTTCACGCCGATACCTACCTCACGGCTGGTGACCCGACCACCACCCACAACACCTCTGCGTCTGGAGTGCTCTCCTCGGATCAGATGAGCGAATCTCGACTCCTTCTTCGCTTCCCGATGAATTACACATCCAGCGACACCATCCACGAAGCGAGCATAGAGATTCAGTGCAACACCACTTCCGTTTCCTCGACGCGCATGGTGGCCTTTGTCACGAGCATGGATCGAATGTGGAACGGTTCGCATGCAACATGGTTGGCCTACGACAACAACCAGTTGTGGACCTCCATGGGGGCCAACGGCTCCGGTGACCGAGGCGTGTGGGAGCCACCGGTCGTTTTGACAGGCAACGGAACACTGTCGCTCAACGTCACATCGCTGGCCCAATCTGCTGCTCGTTCAAACAGCAATTATCTCTCGGTGATCGTGGCGTCTCTCGGTGTGGATTACACGTGCCAACTCTCTGAGACGATGAACGCTGGTGACCGACCCGAATTGGTTCTTGACACTTCCACGGGTGCCGCCTCGTCCGGTGCAACCGTCTCACCCGACCTCCCCATTGACGACGGTGCACCATGGATGGAGAGCGATTTCCTTCTCAAGCCCGTGACAACTCCTACCTTGAGTTATGCCTCAAACACGGGACAGGATGTTGAAATGCAGTTGAGCAATTCTCCTGACTGGCGTTCGCCCACCGACGAAGCATGGCACTTCTCGACCTTGTGGTCCACGTTCAGCACCTCAGGTTCCACCGGGTCCTACGCCCTGCCAACCTCGCTTGCAATGGCCAACGGCACCACCATGTACCTGCGTGTCCGGGCCGTTGATACCAACGACCAATGGGGTGCTTGGGAGGAGACAAGTTTCCTCCTGCCGACCCTTGATGTTGTGGATAATGGTGACGGCACGGCCAGCATCACGTTCTCCCCAACGGACACCGGTCTTGAGCAGGATTTCATTCAGGATGCCACCGTGAGCGAAGTCAGCAAGACCATCACCTACGGGGACGAATTGACCACGGAGTCCAGTATGACCTCGAGTAAGGAACGCTTGATTCACCTCCGCACCTCTCTCAATCAAATCGGGTTGCACGACAATCTCACCATCGTCAACGCAGAGTTGGAACTCACCCGTTCATCTTACAGCGGCGATCCCGTCGTTTCGCTCCACGGCATGGAAGAGTCAGGTCTTTGGGTTGAGAACGAAATCACTTGGAACGCTATGGAAACCGGTGGGTTCCAATGGTACGATGGCGGACGGTCCAACGGAACCGCTACCATCGCCCTTGCCGACGGGAATCAGTCCAGTGACACCTTCACCTTTGACCTTGATCACGCAGTGCAAAACTACCTCGATACGGGAGACGACGCACCGCTTGACATGATGCTCGCCGTTCGTGGCAAGTTTGAATCATACACCAACGGGGAAGGTATTGTCTTCCACTCTGCTGAAGCCGCTCAAACCAGCGACCTTCCAACCTTCACCATCACTTACGAGTGGGGCAGCGGAACACCGCCTACTGCGGTCACCTTGACCGCACCTGCAGACGGCCTCGCTATTTGGAATCAGACCGGGCACAACCTCTCTGGAAACACCCAGCCGTCGCTGAACTGGACTGCTCCCTCGTCGGGTGACGACATCGTGTTCGAGCTCGCCAAAGACGAGGATTTCCGCCTGCGTGAAATGCGAGTTGACACCCGTGTTGACAACGATTTCTCTCCCTCTGACGGTATTTTCAACATGACGGGCACCAACACTCTGGAAATCGGCTACATGTATTTCTGGCGTATGGCCACGGTCAACGGAGACGGCCACTATGGCTCGTGGGTGAGTTCCAGTTTCTTCATCTCCCAGCATCAAAGCACGTGGTTGGGCGGTGACCGCTACGAGTTCCGACTCCGCCACGGAAACGGTTCCATCGACAATCAATACCCCGAATGCATGGACACCTACATCGACAGTTCAGCCACCAACGACAACTACGATGGGGATTCTGAGATGACCATCGATTACAACGGTATGGGCGGTGAAATCACAGGGTTGCTGGGTTGCAACCTCGTTTCTAACCTACTTCCCAACGGCTATGCAGTGGAGTCGGCTCATCTTGAGATGACCTTGACATCCAGCACCTTCGGATCCCCTACCATTGCCGTTTGGGAAAGCACGCAAAACAACTGGAATGCAGAAGATGCAACGTGGTCAAGTTACGACGGTTCAAACTCCTGGGACACCGCTGGTGCCAAGGGGTCCGAGCGAAGTTCTCTGCTTGATTCAGTCCAGATTGGCAGTTCATTCAGCGAAGGCGATGCGGTGGAATGGAACGTCACGTTGGCGGTCCAAAACGCCATGCGAGAAGACCGTCGTGTTGACTTCATTGCGGGAATGCTCGGTGTTGGTTCGGGCGGTTCTCGAACCGCTTACTTCAGCACAGCTGAAGACTCTGCTGCCAATCGACCACAGTTGAGGTTCGTCTATGTTCCCGGGTCCGATGCCCTTCCGAACGATCCCGTTCCTGTGACGCCTCTCAACGGTTCTTGGTCGGTTGGTTCAGGTGTTGACTTGACCCCCATCACTCAACCGGACCTCCATTGGAACTTCAGCGGCACAATGTCACTTGCGGGTTATTTGGTTCAGCTCGATACGCAATCTGATTTCTCTTCGGTCAACGCTGTGACCTACGCATCGTGGAACGATGCTGGCTTTGATATCACCAACCTGACCTTTGCCCCCTCCTCCGCTCTCGATACCGGTGAGACATGGTACTGGCGTGTTCGTGCCGTTTCCGCAACCAACCAAATTGGAAACTGGTCGTCAGCTTTCCATTTCCAACTTCCCGACCTCGATACCACCGTGTTCAACAGCACCAAAGCATCGGTGAGCATCGAGCACCACGGTGCACTGCCCCACCTCAACATCCCTCATTTTACCGATACCTACGTTATCGAAAACGGCAGCGGTGCGGACTCGACCCATGAAAATTCCACCACGTTGCTGGTGGGTGAAACCTCTTCAGGGTACCAGGCTGCCTCGCTGCTTCGTATCCCGCTGAGCGAAGTTCCTCAACCTTCAGGCGCTCGCGTCACGGAAGCAGAATTGTACATGTTCGCCGAATACGGCTCGGTTGAAGATGAACCCATCGCTGTTCGCCCGGTTCTTCAGAACTGGACCACATCGGCCAATGCGACGACTTACGACGGCGTCAACAATTGGTCACAGCGCGGTGGACGCGCCATAGGCACCGATGTAGGCCAATACACGGATCTCGTTGACAGTGGCGGTGATGATTGGATGGTCTTTGACATCACCGAAGCCGTGCAAGCAGCCCTTGCTAACGGACAAAATCATGTTTCACTCATGCTTTACGCCTCCTCTGCAACAACCGATTTGGTGACCTTTACCTCCACGGAAGGCAGTGCGTCTGAACGGCCCTACATGAATCTGACATGGGAAACAGGAACCGTAGCAACGCCAACAGTCAGCGGCGTCAACGCTGCGCCGACTCCAGCAAGCATCGTTTGGGATACCTCCAGCCACGCTGTGATCGCCGACCGAACGCCAACGCTGTCGTGGACCTACAGCGGCACCACGCCAGCCACCGATTGGCGTGTCTTCTTGCTCGAGGATGCCAACAACGACATGGCGGGCCTTCGGGTCTTTGACTCCAGAGACGACCCCAACGATTTCGACATCACCAACCGCACCTTCACGCCACCTTATGACCTGGTTTACACCAACGAAATTCGTTGGATGGTCCAACCTGTCAACAACGGCATGCTTGGTCCTCGAAGCACCTCAACAAACTTCTACCTCCCCAACGACATGGGCGAGGAAGTGGATTCGACGAACGCAAACTTGTCCATTCAGGAAGGGGCCTTCATCCCCTCGCTTTCCTATCCAAGCGTGACCCAAGATACCTATCTTGATAGCGGAAACCAACAGGCCAATCTCGGCAGCAGTTCGTCGCTGTATGTCGGGCGAAGCCAAGTTTCCACAAGCAACAGCAACCTTCGTTCCTCCACACTTCTTTCGTTTGACTTCAGCAACCTTCCCATGCCGGCGCAATACGAAATCACCCATGCAACCATCGACATGAACGCTGTGGGTGCCTACCAAGAGACGTTCATCTCCGTCTCCCAAATGGGTTCTGCATGGTCAGAAAGTTCCTCGTGGGCCTATCCTGCAGGAAACAACTCGTCGTGGCTCGGTACAGGTGCTTATCGTTCAGCAGACGCCGATGCTCCCTTCAACGAAGGACAGTGGGTCAACGCAACGGGCACCGTTTCGTTCAACGTGACGGCATTGCTGCAGCATGCTTTGAACAGCGGTCAGAGCAGCATCAACGTCATCTTGCAACCCGAGCAAGTTGACGGAAGCGTTGACGGCCGTGTTCAATTTGCCAGCAGTGAAGCAAGTACGGTCTCCATCCGACCCCGCCTCAACATCAGTTACTCGACCGATGCAGCGTGGGTGGCAACTTCACCATCCAACCTCAATCCGGTTGACGGTGCAACGCTTTGGGACACGTCAAAGGCCCGCCCGTCCGGACAAAACGACACCGATTTCAACTGGTCTGCAGGATACAGCAACCAAACACAATGGGTCGTTTGTGCGGCTTCTGACGGCCGAATGGTGGATGATCTTGAGTGTTACACCACGCCTGCGATGGTGGATGGAGACTACGAGAACCTGTCGTTCAATCCTGCCACGTTGACGGTTTCGGTTGAAAACATGAGCAAAGGTGATGAATGGATTTACTGGCGAGTTCGTGCAGATCAGGACAACCGAATCGGTGAATGGTCATCCATCAACAAGTACCGCAACCCCACCGATCAGGGAAGCGATGACGGAAACGGAAACCACACGCTCAACCTCTCCCGAGGGTCCATCTTCGACGTCACGGGATTGTTGCCCAGTGTCCCCGATGTCGAGATTGACTCGAACGCCACCGTGAACAAGGGCAGTTCAACTTCCATGATGCTTGGAACCAACAGTCAGGGCACGGGCGAGAGCCGCATCTTGATGGAGTTTGATTTGACCAACATCCCGTGGCCTGCTGCCATTACGCCTACTCAAATGATGCTGAAACTGTATCAAACGGATGTTGATGGAACCGCCTCAACCACCGTTGGGGTCTACCCGTGCAGCAGTTTTAACGAAAATTCCGTAGTCTGGGTCAACGCACCGACCTGTTCAACCTCGGAGATCACTCGGTCAACGCTCACGCTTCAATCCCCTGTCGGATGGATGGAATGGGATTTGACCAGCCTCGCTCAATCCAATCTGGCCAACGGCAACACCACGATGACCTTCATGCTCCAGAGGATTGGTACGGCGGGTTCATCTCACACCTTCTACTCCTCGGACTTTAGCAACTCAACCTTCCATCCCCACATCGTCTTCGAGTATGTTGACAACGTCAACGGTATTGTACCGCCATCCCAACCCGTTCTCAACTCCCCGAACGACGGTCAAGTGCTCTATCAGGAAAACAACGGTCTGTTGTTCCCTTCGACGCAACCGATGTTGAGCTGGTCACCTGTGACGGGTGCCACGGGCTACATCGTCACCATCGCCAACAGCACGGGTGTGTTCAAATTCAAGTCGTGGGAGGATTCAGAAATCACCAACACCACCTTCCGTTTTGCCAACAACCTCACTGCAGGGCAGATGTTTACGTGGTGGGTACAAGGCGTGAACCAAACGATACCGGGCCCGTCGTCAGCACGTTGGAGTTTCGCTGTTGGTTCACCAAATCATGTTTACAACAACGACTACACCTTCACCTACACCATGCAAACGGGCAATGAAATTCCGGCCTTTGGCCACACCAATATTCAGGACACCTCTTTGATCTCGGAGTACCCTGACACGAACTTTGGCGGCGAGAGCACCATGGCCGCAGGAACGTACTGTGGTACGCTCTATGCTGATGAATGCCGAATCACGGTTGGTCTCAACGCCGGCCAGATTCCGTTCCCGCAATACCAAGATGTTCACTCTGCTTCACTTGGACTGTACGTTGAGGATTGGGTCTCTGTCCAAGGAGCCACTTCCGTTTCCTTCAGTGTCCATCCATTGCTCGGTACATGGAGCCAAACATCGGCTACATGGAACGGAAGCACGTCCGGTTCAACTTGGGCCGCTCCAGGAATGCAGGCAGGTGTGGACTACGGCGATGCCATCTCCACCACGGTCACCAACGTGGATACCACGGGATGGCTTTGGTTTGATATCAGCACGCTGGGCATGACCATCTCCAGTCAACAGGCGTGGGTCATCATCGCCACCGCCAACACAGGATACGCTCACGCTTCGTTCTATTCCAGCGATGCGGTCACCCAATCCTTCCGGCCCAAGATTTTGTTCAACACGACCAACATCACCACAATCAACATCACGCCAACGGGTACGGTCACCACAGACGCTGATACCACGGTGAACTTCAACTCCGTCGCCTACGACCATCAATCAATGGTCCAGAGTCCACCGGTCGAATGGGCCGTTGACGTTGGCTCCATCGGATTGAACGGTTTGTACACGCCAAGCACCGTTGGAACCCACACGGTCACCGCTTGTTTCGGTTTGGTTTGCGGTGCACAAACGGTCACCGTCACGGCTGGTGCTCCCACGGAATTGATGGTGACGCCGCTGACAGCGACCATCACCGCTGATGATTTCCTTACCATTACGGCTTCTATGGTGGACCAGCACGGCAACGATGTACCCGGCGAGGTAATCACGTTCACACCGACCAACGGCAGCATGAGTGCCACGGTGCCAAACGTCTTCGAACCCTACGCCGTTGGCACCTATGCCGTTCGTGTGCAACACACCGCATCAGGTGAATTTGTTGATGTCAGCGTCACCGTGAATGCTGGTGCTCCTGAGTACTTTGAACTCAGTGGATGTGAGGGCACCGTTCCCGCAGGCGTTTGGTGCGACATCACCGCTGATTTGTACGACCAGTACGGCAATAAATTGGATATTTCAGCCGCAGGAAACCTCACTTGGACGACCACCAACGGAAACTACTCGGAAATCAACCAGGAATACTTCCCTGATCATGTCGGTGTGTGGTGGCTGAACCTCACCTCGGTATCGGGTGCATCGGATGAGTTGATGATCACCGTCGGCCACGGCCAGATTGCCTACCTTGAGTTGGATGTTTCCTCGAACAGCATCACCGCTGACGACCGGGTCTACGTCAACACCACCCGAGTCGATGTTCGAGGGAATCGCTTGCCAGTGGTCCTCCCTGCCGATAATTGGACTCGGATTGCTGACGGTCAATTGTCGGCGGGTGCTCCGGCCATTTGGGACCCTGTCAAAACCGGTGTGAAGACCCTTGAGGCACGTTACGAGACCACCTTGGCGTCGGTTGACATCATTGTGGCCAAAGGTGCGATTCAATCATTGCGTATCGAAGTGGACGATGTTATCTCCACATGGCAGCACTTTGATCTCACGGCTGACGAAACATTGGAGGCCGA
>Ga0181568_10006545_pt1 | contig 10177 bp, 6 predicted proteins | sample 101ome_20_FD_133758 | JGI IMG/M metagenome (GOLD analysis project Ga0181568, IMG submission 133758) | Coastal salt marsh microbial communities from the Groves Creek Marsh, Skidaway Island, Georgia - 101404AT metaG (megahit assembly) | ecosystem: Environmental > Aquatic > Marine > Intertidal zone...
CGGCGGGGCCTATGTCGGGCAGGCTCCGCACCTCTACTTCATGAAAGACACGGACGGCGACGACGTGGCGGATGTGAAGGAGATTGTCAAAACGGGGTTTGGACTTGAGGACCGGCACGAGTTGCTCAACGGCTTCACCTGGGGGCCGGACGGCTATCTCTACATGACGCACGGGGTGTTCACCCATTCCAAGGTGCGCAACCCGGATGATCCGGATGACGATGGCGTCGTCGCCAACGCGGCGGTTGCCCGCTTTCATCCGCGCACCAAGAAGTTTGAAGTCTTTGCGGACGGCACGAGCAATCCCTGGGGCGTCGATTTTGATCGTTATGGCAACGCATTCATCAGCGCCTGCGTGATTGATTACCTGTTCCACATGGCGCCGGGCGGTCAGTATCTTCGCCAGGGGGGGCTCTGGGCCAATCCTCACGGCTACGCCTCCATGCACTCGAAGCGCGGCGGCATCCCATCCATCGTCGATCATCGCCATCACCTCGCGGCTTACTCTGGGGTGCAGATCTACCAGGGCGACCAGTATCCGGACGACTATCGCGGCGCAATCATGATGGGCAACATCCACGACAAGACAGTGCATATGGACCGCCTGAAGCGGAATGGCTCCAGTTTCGTCGCCTCGTTTGACAAGGACTTCGTGCGCTCCAAGGACGGCTGGTTCCGCCCGGTTGCTCAGCATGTCGGTCCGGATGGCGCGCTGTGGATCATGGACTGGTACGACAAGTACCCTTGCTACCAGAACGCCCGCGCCGATCCCGAAGGCGTGGACCGCACCTACGGCCGCATCTGGCGCGCGGTCCATGTCGGTGACAACAAGAGCCGTAAGATCCCGAGCCGCTCGGCGAGGAATCTGAATCTCGCGAAGGCGAAGAGCTCGGAACTCGTGGAGTTGCTGGCGCACAAGAATGTCTGGCATCGCGAAATGGCGCAGCGGCTATTGAACGAGCGCCGCGACAAATCGACCAAGTCCGGTCTGGTCAAGCTGCTGGCCGAGGGTCAAACGCTTGAGGCGCGCCTTCACGCCTTGTGGACCTTGCATGGTTCGGGGCTGTTGGACGACCGGACGCTGGATCGCCACGCGACAGACAAGGACTGGCCGATCCGCATGTGGGTGGCGCGCTTGAGCGGTGAGCGAGGCGACGCCTCCTGGAATGTGCTTGAGCGGTTGGTGTCGCTTGCGTCCGATGCCGACGCGTCTGTCCGACTTGCCGTGGCCACTGCCGCGCGGCAGTTCGTTTCCAGCGAACTCACCGTCAATCGGCCCGTGGCCGACAATTTGAAGGAGGTTGACACCGGCGAGATCCTGGCTGCCTTGATTGAGAGTTCGTCGGACGGCAAGGACCCGTTGATTCCATTCCTGATCTGGATGGCCGCCGAGCCGGGTGTGGCGCGCGATCCGCAGACGGCGTTGGAGTGGCTGGCGGAAGACGGTCCGGATCATATGCCGTTGACGGGGCACCTCGCCACCAAGGTCATGCGTCGGATCTGCGACACGCAGAATCGGGAGTTTCTCGATCAGGGCGTCCTTTTCATCAACACTGCCATCGACAAGGACAAGGGCCTTGCGCTCGCCGCGTTGGATGGACTGCTCGAGGGGCAGCGCGGCAAGGCTATCATGCCGACCATCGACACGTCCGGGTTCCTGGCCAAGCTGCGCGGGGCCAACGACGATCAACTCAAGCAGCGGGCTCAACGCCTTGGCGCGCTCTGGGGGGATGCGGCCGCCATCCGCGCCAGCATGGAACTCGCGAAGGATGGCAAGGCAAAGCCCGCGGAGCGCATCCGGGCCATTCAAACGATCCGGAAGCAGCGCAACGAGAATTCCCGCAAGGCGATGATCGGGCTGATCGCGGGCAAGGCTCCCGAGCCGGTCAAGCTTGCCGCGATCCAGGCCCTGGGCGAGATCAACGTCGAACCCATCGTGAAGCCGCTGCTTGCCCAATGGAAGGGCATGACCGCCGCCGAGCGTCGCGCCACGGCGGAGATGCTCGTTTCCCGCGCGCGCTGGCAGTCGGCTTTTCTCAGTGTGCTCGAGCAGAAACAAATTGAGCCTGGTGACGTGCCTCCCACCGCGATCCGGGCCCTGTTCAAGTCCGATGCGGACTTCGGGATGTTGAAACGGCGCGCGGAACTGGTGTTCGGGAAGTTTCGCGACTCCGGGGCCGACAAGGCCAAGATCATTGAGCAGAAGAAGCGCATGATCCTCTCGATGAAGAAGAAGCCGGATCTCAAGAAAGGTCACGAGCTCGCGAGGGCGGCCTGCCTTACTTGTCACAAGTTGCACGGAGAGGGCGCGGACATTGGCCCCGACCTGACCGGCGTTGGGCGTTCGAGCCTCGAGGCGCTATTGAGCAATATCATTGATCCGAACCAAATCATCGGCGCGGGATACGAGAACGTGGAAGTGGCGACCAAGGATGGCCGCACGGTTGCCGGGCGAATGGTGGAGAAATCTGACAGCCGCGTGCGTTTGCTGGCGGTCGGGCCGGTGGAGCATATCATTGCGCGATCGGACATTGCGAAGCTGACTGTCAGCCAGGTTTCCGTGATGCCGGAAGGCTTGGACAACCTGCCGGACGAGGACTTTCGCAACCTGGTTGCATTCATCCTGAACCCGCCGAAAGACAATGCTCCGTTCAGTTGGAAGGTCGAGCGCCCATTGGCCGCGGCTCCGGCGGGACGGGACGGGCACGAGCGCGTCCATTGGCCCTCGGTGATTCACTGGAACCCGGAATGGAGGATCGTTGCGCCGGAATTCGAGGGGACGCCGAAGCGCTTTGTCGAACTTGCGGGGCAGCGGAACGCCTTGATGACGCACCCCTATGATCAGAACAAGCCCGCTGCGCTTGAACGCAAGATCAAGGTTCCGAACGAACTCGGAGTGAAGTTGACGTTCAAGGTTGCCGCGCACGAGAAGGGCGATTGGGAATTGCGGGCCGTGGCGAACGGAAAACAGATCCACGGGCAGATCGTCACTGCGAAGGGAGAACGCTGGAAGACGGTCTCGCTCGACCTGAGTCGTTTCGCTGGCAAGGAAGTCGAGCTGCGGCTCGAGAACCATGCCAACAACTGGGCCTGGGAGTTCGGCTACTGGAGCGACATCCGGTTGACGACCGCAAAGCAGGCGAAGGTGGTTGAGTAGGTCTACTTGAGAGGGGACGGCTCGGCGAGCCGTCCCTACCAGGACTGGCAGGGCTGCCTCGTCGAGGCGGCCCACTTCCTGACCGTTGGGCAGCGGGTAATCCTAAAGCAAACTCTCCAGGTAACCTCGTGCGCGGTTGATCTCGGCGGTGACCTCGGTGGCGGTTGGAAGAATCGGAATGCCGCGAGGCACGGGGTGCATGAAGATCTCGGTGAAGCCGTCGTAGTTGATTTTTTTCAGCGCGGCGACGATGGGTTTGAAGTCGAGCGGGCCGCGACCCGGCATCTGGAGGATTTCCTGTTCCTTGGGCAGTTTTTTGTGACAACCCATGCCGTGCTGCCAGGCATAGAACATCGGCATGCGGCCCTTGAGGTCGAGAATCAGCTTCGCGAGTTCATCAGGGCCGAGCCCGAGATTCTCCAGGTGATAGGGCGCCAGCGCGATGCCGATGTTGCTTGATGGGGACAACTCGATCAGCCAGCGAAGGGAGTCCGGGGAATCGATCAGGTTGTTGCCATGATTCTCGACCCCGATGATGGTGTCGGTCTCCTCGGCCACGGCGATGTGGGGTTTCATCTGCTCGGCGAACTTCTTCACGGCCGCCTTCAGCTCTGCGCCCTTGAGTCCCTTGGGGCCCTTGCCCCCGCAGATCACCACCTTGTTGCCGAACTTTCGACCGATTCGCATCTCCTTCTGGAGCCTGAATGGGCCGAGATCGTAATGGGTGAGGCAGCCGAGCTTGACCTGGTTCGCTTCCAGCATGGCTGCAAATTTCTCATGTCCCATTTCCTCGACTTGTTCGCGCTGGTTGCCGTGTACGCGAGGCCAGATGTCGATCCAAGCCGCTCCGGTGCGGCGGACGTCCGGCAGGATCTCGGACAGCGGCAGTTCGCCATACATCGACGAGCCCACGATGTAATTGAACTGGAATCGGGCGTTCTTGGCTTGCGCATTGAACGCCGCGGTCGAAACGGCTGCGGCGACGAGTTGTTTGGCGAACTCTCTTCGGTTTTTCATGGGTGGTGTCATGATTTAATGAATGCTGAATGAATTGAGAATGAGGCCCGCCTAGTTCTTGGCCCAGTCCGGGATGGAGCCGTCGCCGGTAGCTTCGCCGGCGGTCAGCCAGGAGAGATTGAACCTGGCCACCGTGGATCCGCCGTTCGGTCCGCCCTCGAAATGAAGGTAGATCCAACCCTCGCTGGGGGTGCCCGGCCGGCCCGCGTTCAGTGAGGAATAGGCGCTCTTGCCGTCATAGACCAACCGTTTGACCGGCCAGGTCTTGCCGCCGTCAAAGCTGCCCCAGACGGTGGCCCGCTCGCGCGTGGCGTTCGGGGTGTCGATATTGCTGAAGATCAGGATGTCGCGCCCTTTGACCGGCAGCCTGGCCAATCCGCCCATGCAGCCGTAGGAGCGATGTTGATGCCCGTCGGGAAGAATCTCAACGATTCGCCAGTCCGTCCATGTCTGGCCGCCGTCCCGACTCCAGGCCTCGCGGCGGCGCGTGTTGTTCGGCCTCTCCTGCCAATGCACCCGGGAATTGTAGTAGATCCGTCCGTCGGAAAGCTCGGCGACGGTCGCCTCACCGGTCCCGTTCTCGGGGAAGGGGTCGCTGGTTCGCCAAGTCTTGCCGCCGTCGTCGCTGTAGACCGCGCCGGTGTAATGGGTCGGCCACTCAGAGCGATGGTTGCGCACGCCGTAGTAGCGGGATGGTCGAATCAGTCTGCCCTTGTGCTTGCCGTGTCGGAGGGTGATCCCGTGGTCGTTCATATGCATGGATGGCATGTTTCCCTTTGAGTCGGGATGGATGGTCGGTTTCTCGGGCTTCCAGGTCCTTCCGTCGTCCTTGCTGCGGTAGATGGTCAAGGGAGCGGGAGGATGCTTGTCCTCGACAAAGGCCAGGATGTCCCCGGTGGATTCATCAACGGTTGTTCCGCCTCCGTGAAAGCCGGGATTGGCGATGGTGATCTCCGGTCCCCAGGTCGCGCCTCCATCTTCACTGCGCCGCGCCCGAATGTGCTTGTTTCCCCAAGTGGCGACAAGCGTGCCCTCGAGGGTGACGACGATGTTCGGGAAGCGCTCGTTCTTGTAGACCTGCTTGAGGGAGATTTCAGGTTTGCCCAGGAATGATTTCAAGGCTCCCTCGATCGGCGCGGCGGAGACCGTCGCCGCGGTGGACAGCGTCGCCAACAACAAGGGGAAGATCCGGGCAGGGAAACTGGGACGGGTGTTCTTCATGATAGGGTTCGATTCGACGAGACGTTGTTTCCGACGTCTGAGTCACCTACAACACCCCACTCGGCAAGTCATGGCGACTCTATTCTTGTTCGTTTGTGTCGGTTGGACGTTCAATCTCGACGAGGCAAACATGGAAACCCAAGGTTGAATTCCTCATCCTGGCCGGCATTTTCGGGCTTTTTTCCTGCAAGGCATCTTTCGGAGGGCTTGGTATCCCATGCTCCGCCCCAGTTCCCGGTATCGATACAAAACGCCCAAAGATTGTCCCCACATCGAACAGCAGTTGCAGGCTGGGGAGGAACCGTCCCACCGGAGCGACCTGCGGAAACTCGTCCTCGCGGCCTGCCGGCGCGTGCCCTCCGCTGTGCCGATGGAAATCGCTGATCGGCCCGGCGCCGGCGAAGTTTCCCTGTGGTTTGAGTCAACCGGTCAATCAAGGAAACGCCTGCAATCCCGTCGCGCGCAAGTCGATGGGTCAGGAGAAATCCAGGTCCGCGTTGGTCCAGATTCCTCCCTGTTGGCTGGATCTCACGCAGGCTTCGATGAACGCCAGTCCCCTCGCGCCGTCCTCGACCGTGGGGACGTTGTTGGCCAGCGGATCTGGTTCGCGGCCTTCCTTGCTGGCGCGGATCAATTCGGCCGCGTCGGTGTAGAGATTTGCAAAGCCCTCGATGTAGCCTTCCGGATGGCGGGGCGGCATCCGGGTTGCATGGGCGGCGACCTCGTTGGCTCCGGGCCCGCCGCGGGTGATGATGCGCGTGGGCTCCCCGAACGGCGTGTAGAACAGATTGTCATTCTCCTCCCCAACCCATTCGACGCCGCCTTTTGTCCCATACACGCCGAGGGAAAGTCGGTTGTAATTTCCCGGAGCCACTTGGGTTGCCCAGAGCATGCCGGTTGCGCCTCCTTTGTAGCGGAGCAGGACGTTGGCGTTGTCGTCGAGGCTGCGGCCGGGCACACAGCTGCGTAGGTCCGCGCAGACGCTCTCGAGCTCAAGGCAGGACACGAATGCGGCGAGGTTGAATGCGTGCACCCCGATGTCGCCGATGGAGCCGCCGGCTCCGGCAAGCTTTGGGTCCGTTCGCCAGGCTGCCTGTTTCTGGCCGTCCTGCTCGATGGCCTGAGTCAGCCAATCCTGAACGTAGGAAACGCGGACGACCTGGATGTCGCCCAGCGTTCCATCCAAGGTCATGGAACGCGCCTGGCGCACCAGGGGATAGCCGGTGTTGTTCTGGGTCAATGCGAAGACGAGGCCGGTTTCACGGACGAGCGAGACCAGTTCGAGGGACTCGTCCAGGGTGAGCGTCATCGGCTTGTCGCAGATGACGTGGATGCCGGCATTGAGGAAGGCCTTGGCGGGGGCGAAATGGAGATGATTGGGTGTCACGATGGACACGACATCAATGCCGTCGTCGCGCGCGCTTTCTTGCTCGGCCATTTCCTCCCAGCTCGAGTAGGCTCGGTCGGGAGCGATGCGGAGATCCGCGGCTGAGTCCCGGGCTCGTTGCGGATCGCTGGAGAGCGCCCCGGCGACGAGTTCGTATTGGTCATCCAGTCGGGCCGCCATGCGATGGACTTGCCCAATGAAGGCGCCGCGTCCGCCGCCGATCATTCCCAAGCGCAGTTTGCGCGCGCTTTGCTCGATGGTTGAGGATTCTATGGCCATGAATTGACTTCCTGGTCGTGAAGATCAGGGAACATCGTGGGACTAAAGTGGTCGTCCAAGCATCCAACTTTGTGAAACGTGACGAGTAAAGACTTTGTCGGCCGTGAAAACAATACTGCTTGTCACCGGCGCCTCGGAGGGGCATACGCGCTTCGAAACATGAAACGATTTGGCGCGATATTCCGCATGCGGTTGGTTGCGATCCCGCTTCTGGTCGCGCTGGCATCCGGCGTTGCGTGGAGCGGGCATTGCTTGTGGGTCGAGATGGAGCGGGCACGGTTGGTCCGCGCGGAGTACGAACCTGCGCCTGAAGGAATGGTCTTTATACCCGCGGGCGACTTCCTGATGGGGAGCGACGATCCCAAGGCGGACTTCGATGTGCCTCCTCTCCGGTCGGTGTTCGTGGCCGCCTTCCACATCGATCGCTTTGAAGTCACCAATCGGGAGTACAAGGAATTCAAGCCGAACCATGACTACCCCGCTGGCGAAGACGAGTTTCCCGCCACCAGGATACTGAAACGTGAAGCCGAGGCGTACGCGGAATGGGCGGGCAAGCGACTGCCCACCGCAGCGGAGTGGGAGAAGGCCGCCCGGGGAACGGACGGACGCATCTATCCTTGGGGTGACGAGTATGACCGCACGAAGTGCAATCTCCGTCCCAACGGCTACACGACGGAGGAAGGGCGCGAGATTTCGGATGATGCGGTTTGTCGTCGCGGCGGTCGGAAGATGGCCGTGGGGCAGTTTCCGTCGGGTGTCAGTCCCTACGGCGTGCACGACATGTGCGGCAACGCCTGGGAATGGGTCAGCGATGTGCACGAAACGCGGGTGCCGTTCGAACCCGAGGAAAACCAGCATCGGACTGGAATCATCCGGGGAGGGGCTCATGGCTATGGAGCCCGGCATGGAACGACCTACCACCAGGGTTTTGAACCGTTGAACACGACCTGCAACGACGTTGGCTTTCGTTGCGCGATGGACGCCCGCGCGATGACGAATTGAATCGGTTGTCGGTTGGGCCTCATCCGAACTTTTCGGCGCGGTCTTCCTGTGCTAATCATCCTGCGATCCTGAACTGGCGCTCTCGTCCCATATTCCCATGTTTCCCGACTATCTTTCAGTGACTTCCGCCGAGCTTGGCAATGAATCCCCGATCGCGGTTACCGTCGACGGCGACAAGGACTCACTCGCCCGACACATGGCCAAGGCCATCTTCGACGAGTTCGAGGCGGGGCGTTCGCGCGGCGACGGAGCCACCTTGATCTTGCCGGTCGGTCCCGTGGATCAATTTCCCATTCTCGCTGAAATGGTCAACGAGGCGAAACTCGACCTGGGCGGCGCGGTTATCATCAACATGGACGAGTACCTGACCGACGATGACGAGTGGATCCCCGCGGATCATCCCCTCAGTTTTCGAGGCTTCATGGATCGCTTGTTCTATTCACGGTTGAACCCGGACCTGGCTCCCCGGCTTGAGAATCGGGTCTTTCCCCACCCCGCGGATTGTGGCGCGATTGGGCGATTGATTAAAGAGCGCGGCGGAGTGGATGCGTGCTTCGGCGGCATCGGCATCAATGGCCACATGGCATTCAACGAGCCGCCGGAGCCGGGGGAAACCATCTCCGACGAAGAGTTCGCGTCCCTCCCGACGCGCGTCCTCTCGTTGTCACGAGAAACCCGCACCATCAACTCGGTCACCGTCGGCGGTGAAATGGCGGTGATACCGCTTCGAGCGGTGACCGTGGGCATGAAGGAAATCCTCGAGGCGAAACGTTGCCGTTTCTACTGCAATCGACCGTGGCAGAGCGCGGTTGTTCGGCGGGTGATCCACGGTCCGCTTACGGCCGCTTGCCCGGCTTCCTTCCTGCGCGCGCACAAGGATGCGAGTCTCACCGTGACAGACTACGTCGCGGAACCTCCGGATATCATGTTGCGGTGAAGGAGAGTTACTTCACTCCGGGCTCCGCCAACCACACTTCGCCGTCCTTCACGGCAATCGCGATGGGAAAGAGACTTTCCCCGCCGCAGGGGCCCACGACGCATTTTCCATTCGTCGGATGATACAAGGCGCCGTGGGTCCGGCAGACGAGAAAGTTCTTCTCGCGGTTGAAGAACTGGCCGTCGTCATAATCCAACGAGACCGGCAGGTGGCGGCAGACGTTCTCGTAGGCGTAGAAGCCGCCCTCGAACCGGGCGAGAAAGGCGTCGATCCGTTTTCCATCCCGCTCGAAGTTGAAGGGCTTGGTTTCGCCGTCAACGAGGTCGTTTTCGGAGGCGATCTTGATGCGCGACATTGGGGCCAGTGTCCGCGGGAGGCGGTCGCGAGGCAAGACCTGACGTTGACGGGGCGGGCCAGCAGGCGCATCGTGCGAACAACTCGAAGGATCAGGGCATGGCGATCAAGAAGGATACAACTCACTACGCGGGAGATTTCAGTCGCGGCCTGGTTCGTCGAATCGTCGGCCTCTATTACCCTCGAATCGAGGTCGAACGATTCGCCCCCCTGCCGAAGGACGCCCAGATTCTCTTTGTCGCGAATCATGCGAACTCATTGATTGACCCGGTGATCATGGGGATCGCGACGGGTCGGCGGATTCACTATCTCGCCAAGGCCCCCTTGTTTGACGTTCCGGTCCTGGGCCAGGTCCTGAAGGCGCTGGGAATGATTCCGGCCTTCCGCGGCAGTGACGACAAGTCGCAGGTTCGCAGGAACGTCGAGTCCCTGGACACCGCGGCCGGGTTGCTCGCCGAAGGAAAGGATGTCGGTATTTTTCCCGAGGGGAAAAGCCACGACGAAACCCATGTTGAGCAGGTCCGTTCCGGCGCGGCGCGTATTGCGTTGAAGGCGGTCACGGCGGGCGCCAAGAACCTTTACATCGTTCCGATCGGCCTGAACTACGAACGCAAGGAGCAGTTTCGGAGCAGCATCTGGGCGAGGATCGGCGAGGCGATCAATGTGAACGCCTGGCTTGCGGATCACGATGGCGACGAACGCAAGGCGATGCGTTCGCTGACGAACCGGGTGGATGCCGGGCTGAAGGAAGTGGTCATTCACCTCGACAAGGCGGAATGGGAGCCCTACCTCGACGATCTTGAAGCTTTGGAGCCGGAAGCTC
>Ga0181568_10006550_pt1 | contig 10173 bp, 8 predicted proteins | sample 101ome_20_FD_133758 | JGI IMG/M metagenome (GOLD analysis project Ga0181568, IMG submission 133758) | Coastal salt marsh microbial communities from the Groves Creek Marsh, Skidaway Island, Georgia - 101404AT metaG (megahit assembly) | ecosystem: Environmental > Aquatic > Marine > Intertidal zone...
ACAGAAGGTGATTTTGATGACACGCAATTAACCGCTTATCCTAACCCAGTAGCAGATGTGTTAAACATTAATATAAACAACACTTCAAGTATACAAGGAGACATCACTATTAATATTTACAACGTTACAGGCGCTGTAGTTATGGAGGAAGTTATCAGTGGTTCTAACGCAGTACTTGACATGGCTGACTTAGATGCTGGATATTACGTTATCGAAGTAATTGGTGGTAACGCAGTACTTGCACATGAGAAATTCATGAAGAACTAAAAATATAGTTATCAATAAAAAAGCCTCTCAATATTGAGGGGCTTTTTTTTTATATAATGGCTAATCTTAAACAATAAAAAAAGGGTTTAGATAAAATCTAAACCCTTTCAATTAAATATTATTGGTTCCCTAATTATTGGTTCCCTCTCGTTTACCTAATTCATCTCTGAGTTCAGCAGCTTTTTCGTAATCCTCGTTTTTGAGTGCTTCATCTAAAGCAAGCCTTAACTGATCTAGTGTATATTCATGTATGTTTTTAGGCTTAGTTAGCTCCTCTAACTCCATTTCTAGTTCCTCTTCCTCTTCATAATCATCATCCATCATTTGCTCTGCTTCTTCCATTTCTTTGGTCATAATTCCTGCAGATTCAATAATGTTTTCGAACGTATAAATTGGACATTCAAACCTAAGTGCTAAAGCTAGAGCATCAGAAGTTCTTGAATCAATTTCAATAACCTCATCTCCATTTTTGCAAACCAACTTAGAAAAGAAAATACCGTCTGACAAATCATTTATAATAACTTCTTGTAATTCAAGATTATAGGCATCACAAATATTTTTCATTAGATCATGAGTCAAAGGCCTACTTGGAGACATATTTTCTAATGCAATGGCAATAGCTTGTGCCTCAAAACCTCCTATAACAATTGGAATTCTTCTAGCACCTTCCACTTCTCCTAAAACCACAGCATAGGAATGCGAATGCGTAATACTATGTGAAAGAGCTAATACTTCTAATTCAATTTTACTCATAGAGTCTAATATACGGTCAAAACCTTTTTTAGTTTTTAGAGAAATGCTCCTTTAAAGCAGCGTTTAATTTAGGTACAACTTCGAATGCATCCCCTACTATTCCATAATCTGCTGCCTTAAAGAAAGGCGCTTCTGGATCCTTATTAATTACCACAATTACTTTGGATTGATTAACCCCAGCCAAATGCTGAATCGCTCCAGAAATACCAATTGCAATATATAAGTTTGGTCTAATAGCAACACCAGTCTGACCAACATGTTCACCATGCGGTCTCCAGTCCATATCTGCTACAGGTCTTGAACAAGCAGTAGTAGCTCCTAAAATATCAGCCATTTCTTCCACCATTCCCCAATTTTCAGGACCTTTTAATCCCCTACCGGCAGAAACAACAAGTTCGGCTTCATTTAAAGGTGTTTTACCTTCTACTTTTTTAACCTCCTTGATAGTTACAGAAAAATCAGCATCGGTTAATCCTGCGTCAAAAGACTCGACAGCACAAGCAGCACCATTTTCTTCTACTGCTATAGAATTAGGAACTACACCGATAACTTGTTTTTGCGCTTTCATTTCTATATTCATGAAAGCTTTTCCTGAAAATACAGACTTCTTTACAGAAGTTCCTTCAGGTAAAGCAGACACACCCGGCAATATTCCAGCACCAAGTCTTACAGCTACTCTACCTGCAACGTGCTTACCGGTATAACCATAAGACATCACTACTTTATCAGCAGCTAAAGATTCTGCAGCACTAGCTATAGCTTTTGCATAAGCCTTTGAATCCAAGTTGTTTAATTTTGCATCAGCAACTTTTAAAACTTTAGTAGCACCATAGTTACCAAGTGTAGCCGCTGCATCATCAGCAATATCTCCAAGCGTAATGGCAATTACATCGCCCGCTCCCATTTTTGAAGCATAAGTTACTGCTTCATATTCTGACTTTTTAAAAGTCCCGTTTGAATTTTCCGCGAATACTAAAACTGCCATCTTATATCATTTTTGCTTCATTATGTAATAAATCAACAAGCTCTTGAACGTTTTCTGCATCAATCATTTTTACCGCAGACTTAGCTGGAGGTAATTCATAATTTACAATACTTGTTCTCTCTTCAGCTTGTTCGGCTGCTATAACTTCTAAAGGTTTTGTTCTTGCAGCCATTATTCCTCTCATATTTGGAATTCTCTGCTCAGCAAGTCCTTTTGCAGCACTTAAAACTAGTGGTGTTTGAGCTTCTAAAACTTCAGATCCACCACCAATATCTCTTGTTATTGTAGCAGTATTACCTTCCATTTCTAATTTTGTAACAAAAGTTACGTAGGCTGCTTCCATCATTTCAGCTACCATAGAACCAACTATAGCTCCATTATAATCAATAGTTTCTTTACCTAACAATACGATATCAAAACCATTTTCCTTGGCATAAGCAGCTATCTGAGTAGATACATGTAAGGCATCTTTAGCCTCGGCATCTATTCTAACTGCTTTATCAGCACCAATAGCTAATGCTTTTCTAATGACTGCATCATCTTCAGCAGCTCCTACTGTAATAGTAGTTACCTCACCGCCAAATTGCTCTTTTAATTCAATTGCTCTAACTAACGCATACCACTCATCATACGGATTAACGATATACTGAACATTTGTTTTGTCAAATACCGTGTTATTATCCGTAAAATTGATCTTTGAAGTAGTATCAGGCGTCTTACTTATACATACTAATAATTTCATAAAAATATATTCTGTTTATATTACCTAATATTTAAGCTAATTTAGTGAAAATAAACGAAAAGACTATGGCTTTTGAACGATTAGAAATCTTGAAAAAACTTATTGAGCAAAACCCCGACGAAAGCTTTAATTTATATGCTTTAGGCTTAGAATACCTCAACATTGATAAGCTAGAATCTAAGACTATTTTTGAGACCTTGATTAATAAAGATCCGAGCTTTCTTGCTAGCTATTATCAGTTAGGCTCTTTGCTAATTGAGTTAGACCAAATCGCTGAAGCACTTAAAGTATTAAAAGCAGGCAAAATAATAGCTAAAGCTCAAAACAACCATAAAACCTTTAATGAAATTAATTCACTCATCTTAGAAATTGAATTCGATGTCTAATCTCAATAAAAAATTTCTACATCAATTAGGAAATATCGTCCATGCAAAAGATAAAGTTCTGCTTGCAGTCAGTGGCGGCCTAGATTCAATGGTACTTCTAGAACTGTTCAATAAAAATAAACTCCATTTTGAAGTAGCTCATTGTAATTTCCAACTCAGAGGTAAAGAAGCTCTCGCAGATCAATTATTAGTAAAAAACTACTGCCAAGAAAACCAGCTTATCTTCCACACCAAAAACTTCAATATTGATACCAATGAATCTATTCAATTGAAAGCAAGAAATTTGAGATATGAGTGGTTTCAAGAAATAAAACAAAAACAAGAATTAAATTTTATAGCAACAGCCCATCATGCAAGTGACCAACTTGAAACTATTTTAATGAACCTAACCAAAGGAACGGGTGTTAATGGTCTTAAAGGTATTTTAGAAAAAAATAAAGATATCATAAGACCACTGCTAGCATTTACCAAAGAGGAACTTAAAGATTACGCCAAGCTCCATAAAGTAGCTTACCGGGAAGATGCCTCAAATGCAAGCGATAAATATCTTAGAAATAATTTCAGACACCATGTTATTCCGCATTTGTTAAATGTCAATCCATCACTTGAACAACACATTAATGATTTTGCTCAAAGAATGACAGAAGCCCAAAGCTTAATTGAGCAAGCTACATCCAAGCAAAAACGGAAAATTATCAGCAGGCAAGATGATATTACTTTCATTGATATTCCTGCATTAAAAGCAAGTAAAGCACCAAAAACCATTCTTAAAGAAATATTAAAAGACTTTGATATTAGTCAAAGTACTCTTTTGAACGAAATTTATAAATTAACCCAGCGTTCAAGTGGAAAATCTATTAACTATGAAAACAAAATTATTTTAAAACATAGTAATAAACTCCTGATAAAATGGGCACAAAACAATAATAACTATTATCAAATAGACAATTGGCAGGACATTCAATTAGCAGACAAAAAGATAAAAATCTGCGAAATTCCTAAACACAAAATGGGCCAATTAAAACCAAACACCATATACCTATGTTCTAACTCAGTAGAGTTTCCAGTAACATTTAGAAAATTTAAAGATGGTGATTATTTCTATCCATATGGAATGCAAATGAAAAAGAAAAAAATCAAAAAGTATTTTATAGACCAAAAGATGCATCAATTTGCTAAATCTCAAACATGGATTATGGAAGATGCTAAAAAGAGAATAGTATGGTTGGTTGGTCAAAGGATGGATGAACGATTTTACCCTAAGTCAAGCTCCAATCAAAGTCAAATCATTAAATTACAAATACAATAAAAAAAAAGCTAGTTGTTGCCAACTAGCTTTTTTTCAATAGATAAACCATTATTAGTCAATTAATATTTTCTGACTCAGAATTTTGGTTCCAAACTGCATATTAATAAAGTAGATACCTGAATCTAGGGATTTAACATCTACTAAATAGGTGCTTGGACTTACCTGTTGGGATTGGTTAATCATTAACCTTCCTGTTATATCTCTTATTTCAATTTGAGCTAAATCTAAACCTCTAAAATCAGCAACAATTGTCAATAATTCTTGATTATTGGCTGGATTAGGGTACACCTTTAATTCCACTTCATGGCTTGGATTTATGTGCGTAGTTGAATCTTCCTGAGTGGTACTATCTTCTAGCCATATGCTCCAAGAATCATCTACTTCATAAGCTGGCGCGTAGATTGTAAACTCTCTTTCCTCTGAAAAATCTGTACAATAGGTACCTTTAGAAATGGCTCTCACTCTGTATTTGTAGGTTTTATCAAATAAAAAATCTGTGGTATTGACCATATAATTGATATCTAATATTTCATCAATCATTAAAGCATTAAAACTTCCAAATCTTGTAGTTACTTGTATGTGGTATTGGTCCGCTCCCTCTACAGGATCCCAACCAAAAACAACGTAATTTTCAGGAACATCATAAGCATTAGCATACGGATAAACTAATTGTGGAACATCTAATGTAAGTACTTCTATTTCTTGACTTTGCATTAGATCTCTTCTTACTTCTTCTACATTAGCATGCATAGCCTCAATTTGCTCTTGTGAAAAGCTAGACTGACAGGCATCATTTGAATAAGACATAAATAATGAACCGTCTGTTTCAATGGCTACACCTGCAGGATCTACATAACCAAAGCTATAGGGACAATTCCATCGCTCAGAATGATAATCTGGCGGTGTATCACAAAAACCATCACCTGTCCAAGTACAGTTTACTCTATTTTGTCTTTCTCGTCTGTTTTCTGGCAATGGATTTTCATCATAAGATCTACCTTCCCAACCACTAAAGGTATGAGGTAGGGATAGAAAATGTCCTAACTCATGGGTAAGCGTTGTAGCGTCTCCTTGCTGACAACCATTGGTAATTGCTACTGCATCTCCATAATAATCAAAGTAACCGCAATTACCCTCTACAGCCTGACGGCAGAAATAAACATTAACTGTACTATCCACATTATGATTGTTCATCATTTGCCGACCTGCATTATAATCATGATCATAATACTCTGAGTTATTGATATACTCAATTTCTCCTTTAATATAAAATAAGAAATTAGCTTGCGCATAATGTTGATTTATGATACACATAGAATGTAAAAGGTCTTCAATGTCATAATAACCATCTCCGGCATCATCTCCCACAATATGAATAGATAAAGGAATAGATTTTAAAGTTTGAGATCGACTTTGAATTTTTTGGTAATAAGGTCGTTGTTGAAAAGCACGCAACCAAGCCTCTTGTTCTGGTCCTAATGTGTGGGTTCCACACAAACCATTTGAATGATCGTGCAATTGTGCTAGCACTGCTAATTGAAGTATCAGCGCTGTAAGTAATAAGTTTAGTTTAGTCCTCATGGTTTTTTGAATTGTTACTATAAATTACTCAAAAACAAGAATATATACAAGATATACGAAACCTTTAAGAGGGCTTATTTAATTCAATTGAAACAAAAAAGTCAAGGTCAAGACAATAAATTCAAGAACATAAAATGATTATTTTATTTAAGTTTTCGAGTAGTGCTGGGAAATAAACAAAGGCTGTTGAAGTCAAAACTAATTTAGCAAAAACCATTAGCATATTTTTCCTATATTAGTTTTGTGACCAAAAATTCAAAAAATATAGGACTAGCTAAATCTGAATTTGAAGATTTATTCAAAACATACTTTGTAGGTTTATCGGCTTTTGCCCAGAAATACGTCAAAGATATAGACTCAGCTAAAGAGATTGTTCATGATGTATTTGTTAATTTATGGAATAAAAGAGCTACTATAGACCCTAAAAAATCTCTAAAATCATATTTATTTACCGCTGTTAAAAATAGGTGCTTAAATAAAATAAGAGATGATAAAAAGTTTGATACTTCCATAGAAGATTTAGATACAGTAAGCAATCAATTTAAAGCAGAAGATCAAGACCATCTAGAATTAGCTGAGTTAGAACAAAAGATTCACTCCATTCTTATGCAACTGCCCGAAAAGTGCAGAGCTGTTTTTATACTCAGTAGGTATGAAGGAAAAAAATATAAAGAAATTTCGCAAGAATTAAATATTGCCCAAAAAACAGTAGAAACACATATATCAAAGGCTTTAAAGGCTCTAAGACTAGGATTGGGTAATTATTTAAAGCTTTGCATTACAGCATTTATTATATGGTTAAATAAGGGTTAATGCACTATTGAGTGTATTTAATTTGTAGTAAAGAATTGAAAAAAGTGAGCATGGAAAATTTTGATCTAATTATAAAATACCTCAACAACGAGGCCAATGCTGAAGAAAAGAAGACATTTGAACTTTGGCTTGCAGAATCAAATGAAAACCAAAAACAATTTGATAGCCTAAAACAAACATGGCTACTGAGTAATCAATCTAGTAAAGAAATACAAAACATAAATATTGAGGCAGAGTGGAGTAAAATAAATGCTCACCTAAAAGACAACACTCAAGGCAAAATTAAATCTATTTCAAATAAGACCTACTCGAGAAAGTCATTTTTACAAATTGCAGCTAGTATTATCATTTTGCTTAGCATAGGAACTGTGCTGCTATCAAGGGAAAGCCAAACATCGATAATTTTCGCTGAAAAAGGCATTTTAGATCAAGAATTACCAGACGGCACTTCAATTTGTTTGAATAAAAATGCATCTCTTGAATACACACAAGAATTTAATAAAAATGAAAGATTCGTAAAATTACAGGGAGATGCTAATTTTGATGTAGCACACAATCCTGAAAAACCCTTCATTATTGACGCCGGTAATATTAATATCAAAGTACTAGGAACAAGCTTTATGGTGCATGCGCCTAAAAACTCAAAATACAGAGAAGTAATTGTAGAAAAAGGTAAAGTAGAAGTAAAATCAAAAAATAAAGACGGTTCAGAAAATAAAGTGATTTTAGTAAAAGGACAAAAGGTAATTTTTGATGTAGAAACCAATAGTGTTAGAAGAGCTGCAATAGACCAAAATTATAATGCTTGGCGAACTAAAATATTTAGATTTGTAGATGCTCCTATGCATTTAGTAGCTAGAAGACTAAGCCAGGCTTACCATCATGAAATTATTATTCCCAATCAAAAAACAATGAACTGCCCTATTACTGTAGAAGGTAACAAAGAATCTTTTGAAGTTATTATTGATAGAATAGAAGAAAATTATAACAGAGAAATTTTGTTTAAAAAGAAATCTGACCGTTACGAAATTCATGGAAGTTGCCGGTAGTTGAGTATGAACTTAGCTTACAAATCAATCATATTAAACTTATTTTTGTGCCTGAGTACATTTCAGTTGAGTGCTCAGTCAATAGATTTGAGTAGCAGATTCAGCTTTAGTTTAAAAGACACTCAACCTAGTGCAGTATTGAGCCATCTTAGATCAGTAAGTTCTATTCCATTTACTTTTATATCTGAGAGAATAAATTTAGATAGAAAAATAAGTTTTGAAGCTAATAATGAAAGAATTGACACTATTCTCAATCGGTTTTGCAGATCCCTTCATTTAGAATATTCTATCTACAAAGATGCCGTTAGTGTTAGAGCCTCAGCAACATTACTACAAGCTTATAGAAGTGGGCAATTCAAACAAAAATTCACCATTTCTGGTAGTTTAAAAGATAGTAGTACTAAAGAGTTACTTATAGGGGCTACTGTCTATATTCCAGAAATAGAAGGTGGAACAGTGAGTAATGAATATGGTTTTTATTCCATTACCTTAAAACAAAATAAGTATACTTTAATTATCCGCTGCTTAGGATACAAAACGAAAGAAGTTACTATTGATTTATCTCAAAATATAAATATAGATTATGAATTAAAGGCTGCTTTTTCATCTCTCGAACCCATAATTGTATATTCTCCTGATTTTTATGGAAAAAAAGGAATTAACTCGCCCAAATTCACCCAAACTCTAGACTATCTTCCAAGTGCATTAGGAGAAGCAGAATTACTAAAATCAATTGATAATATTTCAGGTATATCATCAGAAGGACAGGGCTCTGTATTTTTTCATGTTAGAGGTGGTAATAAAGATCAAAATTTAATTTTACTCGATGAGGCTCCGATATATAATCCCGCTCATTTAGCAGGTTTCTTTTCTTCTTTTTGTCCGGATGCAATTAAAGAAGTTAATGTATATAAAAGTGGAATTCCAGTTAAATTTGGAGGAAGACTCTCTTCCATACTTGATATTAGAACAAAAAATGGAAGTTTGGAAAAATGGAGTGGATATCTAAGTTCAAATCCATTTGCAACCACAGCATCTATTGAAGGCCCCCTAATTAATAATAAAATGGGTATTTACCTATCGGCAAGAAGATCAACCATACAACCCTATATTAGTTATAATTATAGTGATTTATTACGAGCTAATTTCAATGATATAAATCTAAAATGGCATTATAAGATAAATAATAGAAATAGACTCTATTTAACCATATATAGAGGAGTCGATTTTATTGGTCTAAAAGCAGATACTCTATTTAATCCTTCGACATTATTTAACGCAGCAAAAATTCAACAATATACTAGTGCTGGCAAAACAAGTGGTCTGGCTGCTGGATGGAAAAATCGTTCCTTAACACTGAGATGGAATCGAATTATCAAAAACAAGCTATTTAGCAACACTACTCTATACTTTAGTAATTATGATTATAGAATAAAAATTGGAGAAAATAACCTCAATGAGCTATTTGTATGGCAACAAGATATTTACAATGGCACCCTTAAACAAGATTATACTTTTTACCAAACCCCATTTAATCATTACAGTTTTGGCGTAGAATTAAAAACACACCTCATAAATCCTGGTAATTTATACGGTAACTGGAAAGAGATAATAGATTTTTATCCCTCTATAAGCAAAAACCAAATAGAACATTTTGTACTTTATTTTGGAAGCAAAAGAAAAATTAAAAAGCATTATGAACTCTATTATGGAGTTAGATATAATAATTGGAAAAATACAGGTCCTACTCAAGCTTATTATTATGATGAAAACTATAATGTATTAATTGAACGTAATTTTAATCCAGGCTTTGTTTACAACACATTTAATGAGTTTGAGCCTAGAGCCTATTTGAAAAGAACGCTAAATGAACGAATTGGTTTTCAATTTAGTTATGACAGAACCACTCAATTTTTAAATTTACTCAACAACTCTATTTCTCCTTTCACAAACTTAGATTTTTGGCTACCGGCCAATCATAATATATCTCCGCAAAAAGCAGATCAATTCACCCTAGCGTGGTATCATTATACTAAAGCAAAAAAATACTTTTTTGCCATTGAAACTTTTAATCGCTTATTATACAACCAAATAGATTTTATTGATCACCCACAATTATTACTCAACCCTTTCATAGAATCGCAATTTAGAACAGGGAAAGGAAAAAGCTATGGTCTTGAGCTTACTGCAGAAAAACTACTAGGCAGGTTTAGAGGTCTACTTACCTATAATTATATTAGAACGTATAGAACCATACCGGAAATAAATTATGGTAATCAATACGCCCC
>Ga0181568_10006554_pt1 | contig 10170 bp, 10 predicted proteins | sample 101ome_20_FD_133758 | JGI IMG/M metagenome (GOLD analysis project Ga0181568, IMG submission 133758) | Coastal salt marsh microbial communities from the Groves Creek Marsh, Skidaway Island, Georgia - 101404AT metaG (megahit assembly) | ecosystem: Environmental > Aquatic > Marine > Intertidal...
AGCCTTTTGGCCAAAGGTTTGGTATCGCCGCGTGGTGCCCCAGCATAAAGTAGCATTTCCAAAATTTCTAATTCGGTAAGGGCGGCACTACCTTTTTCAAGCAATTTACCGCGCATGCGGGCGCGGTGTCCCTTGGCATGGTCAGCTGGCGTGGCGCGTTTGCCCGAATCTGGTGAAGGTTTGGTCATATCCAAACAGATAACCCAAACGGATTAAAAGTTAGTTAACCGCAGTTCTTTTTGAAATTTAACGAGTCGCTTGTTAGCCGTTATAGGGTGGCAGGGTGAAACCAGCCGGCGAAAGCGTGAAAATTTCAGCATCGCCATCGGTAATGCCAATGGAATGTTCAAATTGGGCAGACAGGCTTTTATCGCGCGTTACCGCCGTCCAACCATCATGCAGAATTTTGGTTTCCGACCGACCAGCATTAATCATTGGCTCGATGGTGAAAATCATCCCCGGTTCAAGGATCATTCCACTGCCGGCTTCGCCATAATGCAAAACCGTAGGGGTGGTGTGAAACACCTGTCCAAGACCATGGCCGGTAAAGTCACGAACCACCGAAAAGCGGCAGGATTCGGCATAGGATTGGATTGCATGGCCAATATCGCCAAGCGTGTTTCCGGCACGCGCCGCCGCGATGCCGCGCATCAGGCAATCATAGGTCACTTCGGTCAGGCGCTTGGCTTTGATCGACGGCGCGCCAACATAGAACATGCGCGATGTATCGCCGTACCAGCTATCAAGAATGACAGTAATGTCGATATTCAGAATATCACCATCACGAAGCGTTTTTGGCCCGGGGATTCCGTGACAAACAACATGATTAAGCGAAATGCAGGTCGATTTTGGAAAGCCTTTATAATTCAGCGGCGCGGGGGTGGCACCATGCGCCAGAATATAGTCATGACATAAACGATCGAGATGTTCGGTGCTGGCACCGGCAATCACATGCGGGGTGATCATGTCCAGCACTTCGGCGGCAAGGCGGCCTGCTTTATGCATGCCAGCAAAGCCTTCGGCACCATGTCGTATCACTGTTTCGCTTCGCATTGTTATCTCTATGGCGGCGGCAGATCAAAGCACGCCTTGTCTTTTTGAATGATGTAATGCCGCTGGGATAGCATATTTTGCCAATCGCGAAACCTATAAACTGTAATTCTTGCGGTTGATCGAGGCATTGACGCATCAAGTCATTTGACAGTTTGGTTATATTTCAGCAAAGTCTGCCATCTTCATTTATCCGCATTTTCAAGGTTTTCACTCATGTCATCTTCTGCGAATCCTACCGCCGCCATTATTGTGATTGGCGATGAAATCCTGTCTGGCCGCACCAAAGACAAAAATATTGGCTGGCTTGCCGAACAGCTTGGCGCGCAGGGGATACAGCTTGGCGAGGCGCGGGTTATTGCCGATAAAAAACAGACCATCATTGATACGGTTCAAACATTGTCAAAGACGTATGATCTGGTCTTTACCAGTGGCGGCATCGGGCCAACGCATGACGATATCACAACCGATGCTGTGGCCGCCGCGTTCAATGTGCCGGTGATCCGCCATCCAGAGGCTGAACGTCGGCTTATTGCCCATTATGCCAATACCGATCTGGAATTTAACGCCGCACGTCAAAAAATGGCCGATATTCCAGATACGGCCGCATTGATTGATAACCCATTATCGGCGGCACCTGGCTATATCATTGGCAATGTTCATGTTCTGCCCGGGGTGCCAACCATCTTGCAGGCCATGTTTGAAGGGTTGAAACAAAGATTACCCGGCGGTGTTGTGATGACACGGATCACGGTTCAATGTTCAACCGGTGAGGGCAATATCGCCACCATTCTTGCCGATGTCGAGGCGCGCTATGATGGGGTTAGCATTGGCAGCTATCCATGGATGAAGCCCGGTCAATTTGGCACGGCGATTGTTGTGAGCGGACTTGATGTTGCGGTGACCACCAGCGCGGCAAAAACGGTTGAGGCTGAAGTGCGCGCCTTTGGTGCCAAGGCGAATATCGTCAATGCTGATGGAACGCTGGCAGAGTAACCAATATCCAAGGGCGGCATGGCGTTTCACCGCAATGGCCCTATCCCCCATGCCCGAAAAGGCCTAGCCCCAAGGGCCTTTTGGCCGGTCGGGTTTTGATGACGGGATCGAGCTTCGCATAGATTGGTTTGTGTTACGGCGAAATCGTTTGCGGGCATCTTGCTTCATCTCGTCAAAGCTGATTGGCCGTCCTGACCATGTTCTTGGTGGCTGGCCGCGGTCAAATAACGAAATGTGACTTTTCTTGAAAAACGGGATCAGTGCCAGACCTGCCAAAAAGCCGCCAATATGCGCGACATAGGCAACCCCGCCGCCATCACCGCTAAACGATTGTGGCGCGGCGGCAAATTGAAGGCCAATCCAGCCACCAAGAACCAGCCATGCTGGCAAATTGATAAAACGGAAAAACACAATCACGATGAAAAGACAGCGCACCGCCGCCTTTGGGTGAAGCATCAGATAGGCGCCCAAAACACCGGCAATGCCGCCTGATGCGCCAACCATTGGCACTTGCGATGACGGGTCAATCAGGCCTTGTGCCAATGCCGCGAATGCGCCGCATAATAAATAGAAAATAATGAAGCGACCACGCCCCATCGAATCTTCGACATTATCGCCAAAAATCCATAAATACAGCATGTTGCCACCAAGATGTAGCCAGCCACCATGCAAAAACATCGAAGTGATAAAGGTTGCCCAGTTTGGAACAATGATAAATTCGGCGGGAAGCGTTTCACCTTGAAACACAATTGCCGGAACAAAGCCGAATTGGTAAATCGCCACTTCGGCGGCAATGCCATCAAGCGATTGCTGCCAGAAAAAGGCAAAAACACAGGCAGCGATAATCAACCATACGATAACCGGCCTTCGGCTCGTGGCATTTTCATCAAAAAGCGGAAAGAAAAACATGATTTTGTCCGAAGGTGATTATCAACAGCAATCTAACGCGCCCAAGCAGCAACGGCAAACAACTTTCACAAATAGGCAGTCATGGCCATGACGTGATTGCGCGAATGTGCCATGACGCGGCGATGCGAATGTGCCGTGACGCGGTTGTGCGGTTGCGCGAATGATGATTCTGAACATCACCAACGGCAATTGGGACTCACCATAACGTCGGATGTTCGGATAATTCACGGTTTTGGTGATTAGGCTCTTGCCAAAATGCCGCGATCAGGGGGCAAAGCTTGGCCGGGCGATTGATCAATTCTTGCGCCATGATGCAAACTTGTTTATGCCGGAAATACTGGAAATACCGGTTTTATCATAGGAGTTTTGGGGTGTCAGTCGGTTCTATTGATTTTGGTGATTATATCGCCAGCTATCCGGATTTTCCAAAAACCGGCATTTTGTTTCGTGATATCAGCCCGCTATTGGCATCTGCCGAGGGCATGGCACAAGCGGCTGATCAGTTTGCCGCGCAATTATCCGGTTTTGATATTGATTTGATTGCTGGCATTGAATCGCGCGGTTTTCTGTTTTCCACTTTGTTGGCATCGCGGTTGAATATCGGGTCAATGATGGTTCGCAAACCCGGGAAATTGCCCGGCACGCTGGTGCGGGCTGGATATGATCTTGAATATGGCACTGCTGAATTGACGATTCAGCAAGATGCGCCCATCCAAGGCCGGTCGGTTCTGATCATTGATGATCTTCTTGCCACTGGCGGAACGATGCTTGCTGCCAAAACATTGCTTGAATCATGCGGTGCTATTGTTCCTGCCGGTGCCGTGGTGATCGAATTGGTGGCACTTGGCGGCCGTGCCGCGTTGGATATGCCGCTTATCACGCTAAAGGCGTATGATGACTAGATTTGATCCGCAAATAACGCTTCTGGTTGTCGCGCTTGAAAATGAGCTTCCGCGTGACATGGCCGCCGTTTGGACCATTGTTTATACTGGTGTCGGCAAGGTGAATGCGGCCATTGCCCTTGGTGATGCTATTGCCATGCACCAGCCAAAACAGGTGGTGAATTATGGCAGCGCAGGTGCGTTACGCCCCGGTCTTGCTGGCCTTCATCGGGTAACTCGCTTTTTGCAACGCGATATGGATGTGCGCGCTTTGGGATTTGCGCTCGGACAAACGCCATTTGAAGATGATGCTGAGATTCTTGCCGGTACTGGCGGGCTAAGCTGTGGCACTGGCGATCAATTTGTTAGCGCGCCGCCTGAATTGACAAGTGATCTTGTTGATATGGAGGCCTATGCGCTTGCCAAGATATGCCAACAAAAGGCAATTGATTTTCACTGTTTCAAATTCATTTCGGATAATGCCGATGGTGATGCCGCACATGATTGGAGCCAGCAATTGGCCATTGGTGCCAAGCTGTTTTCCGCTGAAATTCTGCAACAATAAGTCCTGAAAAATTGTTTTTTGCCTATGGTGATCGCCAGTCGACACCAACGCCGCCTGTTGACGCGGATAATTCCTTCTGAGACGCTGTCGCCTAATGCTTTGTGCCGGTTTCAAACAGGCTTGTTATGGGCGTGCCGGCAAAGCAAATGGATCACCGTGAAAAGCCAGAGATAGCGGCATGGACGGTGCGATGATGAGGGGTTTATTTAGATCAATGTAAAAGGGGGATGATATGCTTAAAACGGCCGAAATTATGCCTTTAACGGGCGCGCTTGGTGCCGAGGTGAGTGGGGTACACTTGCCGATCTTGTGAAACGCAATGACAGCAGCAATGCTGAACAGCTTTTCCAAATGCTGGTTGAAAATAAAGTTCTGGTGTTTCGTGACCAGCATCCCGACCCGCAAACACATGTTGATGTTGCAAAATTGATTGGTGATCTGGCACCGGCGGTGCCGATGTATCCAAAAGTTGCCGGTTATGAGGATATCATCATCATCCGTAATGATGACGATAACCCGCCGGAAAATGAGGTTTGGCACGCTGATATGACCTATCGCGAAGTGCCGATTTTTGCCTCGGTTCTTCATGGGGTGCATATTCCGCCAGTCGGTGGCGACACATTATGGGTCGATATGGTTGCTGTTGCCGAGGGTCTGTCAGCGCCAATGCGGCAATTTTTAACCGGATTAACGGCGCGGCATACGATTCAAAAGGGATTTTCCTTTGTTAATGAAAACGGCCAAAATGACCGCGCGGCCGAGCTTGCCGACACCATCAATCGAGAAAAAGCCACCAACCACCCGGTTTTGCGAAAACATCCGGTGTCGGGCGCTGAAACCTTATTTGTGAATGCGGCCTTTACCGAAGCGATTAACGAGCTGGCAGCCGATGAATCCGATGCCATGCTTCGTCATCTCTATAGCCGCATTGATAACCCGCGATATCAAATGCGGGTAAAATGGCGGCCCGGAACGGTTGTGATGTGGGATAATTGGGCGACCCAGCATTATGCCTGCGGCGATCATTACCCGTCATTCCGCGAGGTTCAGCGGGTTACGGTTAGCACGCCACGATATGCAAGCCTTGGGCTGAATTAATTGATGTTTTGGGGTTTGGGTCTTCAAACGGAAAATGGGCATACAAAGCGCAAAATTGCGGCTCTGTATGCCCATGATTGACAGCCCTAAAGGGCCTTCAGATTAACCGCTGAAGTTTTGCCATTCTGGCCGGTCTCGAGCTCGTAAGAAACCATCTGGTCTTCTGCCAAGCCGTCCATGCCTGAATTTTGAACAGCTGTAATATGAACGAATACATCTGTTGATTTGTCTTCTGGCTCAATAAAGCCAAAACCTTTTTGTGGATTAAACCACTTAACTTTTCCTGTGCTCATAATTTTCTCCTATGAACGTTCGTTGAAGGAAAGCAACTTGTGTTCATTGAAGAAACCGTACCGCTAACCATTACTCTAAAAGACTAGAGTAAGGAGCCAATAGCAGACCTTGATCAAGAAGTCTTGTTAATAAGCGATGTTTGTGTCGATTTAATTTTTGACGCGACCGGCCTGTAATCGCAGGGCGGCTAGTCGCTTGACGCCAGCGCCCCGCGACCAACGCCAAGGATCAATCAGGGAATTCTGTTTTTTTGAACGATGGTGCGGGCGGGGAGACTCGAACTCCCACGGCCTAGGGCCCACGGATTTTAAGTCCGTTATGTCTACCATTCCATCACGCCCGCATGGCTAGTCTGCCTCAGGTGATAGCCCAGCTAATCCGATGATGCAAAAGGAAAGAGGGGTTTTCTACTTAAAAAAATCAAGATGTCTGGTTTAGTTGCGAAATGGTGGCGATCCGGTAATAGCGTGCAAAAAGCTGGCAGCCGAAGATCGCGCCGATAACAGCCAGAAACAAGGTTGGTGATCGCCCTCATCGGGGCGGCGGGTGATGATCGCACCAAGATGTTCCATGCTTGTGCGCGCGGTGGTGCCAATCGGCATGGCTGATGCGCTGCAATCAATCGGGCAAATCCGCGCCAATGTTTGCCGGCTGTGCAAGCCGGACAATGCCAGAATAACCCATGAATCCGATTGATCGGTCATTGCCATCTGTTTTGACAGGCTTGTGCCAAGCAACGCCTTGGCCGCGTCAATTGGATTGGTGCCATCATCATCAAAACAGAAAAACCATTGATTCTGCGCGCTTGGCATCAAGACGCAACGCGGTTTATCAGGCCGGTCAAGTGCCATTGTCGCGCTTGGTTTGGGGCTGCCGGTCTTGCCAGTTTTGAATAATTTAGCCATTGCCGTTTGAAAGGCCGCTTGGCTGCCGGCAAGCGGTGCAACCGACACCATTGACAGGCCAGTGACCTCAATAAGGCTGGTGCCGTCGGTGATCATTTCATAGCCACCAAGCGGGCTTTGCGCGGTCAAGCTTGGCGGTGTTTTTGACATAGGTGCAGATTTAGCCATGAAGCCGCGTTCCTTCTGGATCAATAAAATGTGGGCTGCATAATTCGACCTTGATATCCTGACCGCCAAGCAGATTAACCGCCCTTACAATATCACCATGACGGCTGTTGCCGCGCCGGATATAGCCAAGCCCGATGGCGCTTTTTAAATGCGGCGAATAGGCAATCGATGTTACCCAGCCTTCGTCATTTTCCGCAACCGTGCTGGCGCCAATACCGATGAAATGCGAACCGGCAATCAAGGGCTGATCGGAATCGACTGGTTTGAGGCCGATCAATTCATAATCATCATCACGAACCAATTCAGCGCGGCGGCTTAGCACAAGGCCGATCGAATCTTTGCTTTGTGAAACCATCCGGCCAAGCCCCATCTGGCGGGCGGTTGTCTGGCCGTTCAATTCATTGCCAGCAACATGCCCCTTTTCAATCCGCATAACGCCAAGCGCCTCGGTGCCATAGGGGGTGACGCCAAATTCTTCACCAGCCGTCATAAGCGCACGGACCATTGCATCGCCATAGCGGGATGGAACGGCGATTTCAAACGCAAGCTCACCCGAAAAGGAAATGCGGAAAAGCCGCGCTTTTACACCGCCACAAATGCTGATTTCGCCGCAAGCCATAAAGGGAAAAGCTTCGTTCGAGATATCTTCTCCCGAATCAATCAACTTTTCCAAAAGACGGCGGGCATTGGGGCCAGCAACCGCATATTGGGCATATTGTTCGGTGATGGAAATCAATTGAACATCAAGCTCGGGCCATAGGCATTGACGGCAGAATTCAAGATGCCTGAACACGCCAACCGCATTTGCCGTTGTTGTGGTCATGACATAATGCGTCTCGCCGAGCCGTGCGGTGGTGCCGTCATCCATCACCATGCCATCTTCACGAAGCATCAGGCCATAACGGGTTTTACCAATCGGCAGTTTGGCAAATCCATTGGCATAGACATGATTTAAAAACGCTGCCGCATCACGACCCTGAATATCAATCTTGCCAAGCGTGGTAACATCGCAAATGCCAACCGATGCCCGCGTTGCCAAAACTTCGCGGTCAACCGATTGACGCCATTCAGTTTCGCCTGTTTTGGGGTACCATTGAGCGCGAAGCCATGCACCGGTTTCAACAAACACAGCACCCTCAGCGCTGGCCCATTTATGTGATGGGGTTAGGCGGGTGGGGCGGAAATTCTTGCCGCGGCTGCGTCCGGCAAAGGCGGCAATTGGCACTGGCGTATAGGGTGGGCGAAAAATGGTTGTTCCGGTTTCGGCGATGGTTTTGCCCGAAATATCGGCAAGAATGGCCAATCCGGGGATATTGGCAATTTTGCCCTGATCGGTTGCCATGCCAAGCGTGGTGTAGCGTTTTAGATGTTCAACCGACCGAAAGCCTTCGCGGTGCGATTGCTTGATATCTTTAACCCCAACATCATTCTGGAAATCAACAAAGGCCTTTTTATCACTGCCTTTGACATGCCAGAACGGTTGGATGGCAAAGCTCTCATCAGCGGCGCGTGGCGGCTTGATTGTTGCGGGTTTAAAGCCTAAATCATGCGCCGCTTGCTGGCCTGCCTTGAGGCCGTTTTGCAAACAGCTGGCAAGGGTCATAACCCCATTTGCCGCGCCGGTTACGATCATGCCATCAGGCAAATTATCGCCCGGAACAAATCCGGCAATCGCATCACGCCAAACCGGACGGCCGCGCTGATGACAGGTTAGATGAACCGTTGGCGACCAGCCGCCGGAAACAGCCAGACAATCGGCCGGAATATGCGTTCCGTTATTCAATGTCACGCTGCGAAGGCCAAGCCGTCCGGTGGTGTTGATGATTTGTCCTCCAAGAACGGTTGGCACGCCTGTTGGCGGGGTTTTGGCAATATCGGTTCGGCTGTCGATAATGGCGGTAACCTCAACGCCGGCAGCGTGCAAATCCTGCGCGGTTGCCCAGCCATCATCATTATTGGTGAAAATGGCAACGCGTTTGCCCGGGGCAACGCCAAACCGATTGACATAGGTTCGCACCGCACCGGCAAGCATGACACCCGGCCGGTCATTATTGCTAAAGGCAATTGGCCGTTCGGTCGCGCCCGCTGCCAAAATACATCTTTGGCTGCGGATATGCCAAAAAATCTGGCGAATGGAACCATTGGCATTATGTTCGTTCACACGTTCCAGTGCGCCATAACAACCATGGTCAAAGGCACCAAATATTGTTGTTTTGGACAGAATGCGAACATTATCCATCGCCGCAAGCTGGGCCAGACATGACTCGGCAAAAGCGGCACTTTCCATACCGTCGATTTCCTGGCGTTCGGCATTTAAGCGGCCACCAAGACAAAAATCTTCATCAGCAAGAATAATTTGCAATCCTGATTTGGCCGCCGCCAGCGCTGCCATTAACCCGCTTGGCCCGCTGCCAATAACCAGCAGATCGCAATGCAGATAGCCCTTATCATATTGATCAGGGTCGGCAAGGCCGGAAAGGCTGCCAAGACCGGCGGCCTTTCTGATGATGGGTTCATAAATCTTTTCCCAGAATGCGGCAGGCCACATAAAGGTCTTGTAGTAAAAGCCAGCACCAAGCAATGGCGACAGAAAATCATTGACCGCCATAAGATCAAACGACAAAAGCCCCATCTTTGTTTGGCTTTTCGCAGTCATCCCCTCAAAAAGCTGGGCTGTTGTGGCGCGGCTATTCGGGTCTTGATAGGCACCATCGCCAATGGTAACCAGCGCGTTTGGTTCTTCCGATCCGGCGGTTAAAATGCCGCGTGGCCGGTGATATTTGAAACTGCGCCCGACAAGCCGCACATTATTGGCAAGCAATGCTGATGCCAGCGTATCACCGGCAAAACCGGTATAATGCTGCCCGTCAAAACGAAAGCCAAGCGGCTGGTTGCGATCAACAAGCCCGCCAGTGATCCGGTTTTTTTGCGATAGGCTTGCCGCACTCATGTTGCGTTCCTCTTGGCCGCAGCCTTTTTAGCAGCAGTCTTTTTAGTAGCAGTCTTTTGTGTGGCCACCTTTTTGGGGGCGGTTTTTTGTGCTGTTTTTGCCTTTGCCGCTTTGGCAACATCGCTTGCCAGCGCCACCGCAATAACCGCATGTGTTACCGTGTCGCGTGTAACCACCAGCCATGACCGGTCGCCCTGTTCATGAAACCATAATTCGCGATGAAGGCCGGCTGGGTTATCGCGTAGATATTGATAAGTATAAAAAGCATCATCCGCATCACCAGCCTGCCAATCAGGCCGGTTAATCAGGCTGGCATCACCAAGAATGGTGAATTCGCTGGCATCACGGGGGCCA
>Ga0181568_10006555_pt1 | contig 10169 bp, 7 predicted proteins | sample 101ome_20_FD_133758 | JGI IMG/M metagenome (GOLD analysis project Ga0181568, IMG submission 133758) | Coastal salt marsh microbial communities from the Groves Creek Marsh, Skidaway Island, Georgia - 101404AT metaG (megahit assembly) | ecosystem: Environmental > Aquatic > Marine > Intertidal zone...
CGACGAAATCATGGATCAGGATATGGCCGCCGGGTGCGAGATGTTCATGTGCGCGGGCGATCATCTCCTCGTGCCATTCTCCCGGCACCCCCGAGAATAGGTACGACATCAGGATGACGTCCTGATCGTTCGGCCACGCCGTCTCGAGGGCATTGCCTGCCACATATGCGATCCGGTCGGACAGTCCTGCATCTGCAACATATTCTGCGCCGATGGCAGCGACGTTGGGAAAATCGACGATCGTTGCCGTCAGGTCGGGAAAGGTTTGGCACAGGGTTATGGCGAAGGCGCCGGTGCCGCCGCCGACATCGAGGAGTGTCTTTGCCGCCGACAGGTCAACGCTCTTCGCGAGACCCAGGGCCGGCCCCAGGGAGCCGGCATGTTGGCTCGCGGAATACAGCCGTGCCGCGTCCGGGTCGGAAAACCAGTCGTCATAGGACGCGGTGGCGTCTTCGGGCAGATCATCGGAAAGTGCGAACTCGATCTGGTCCATCAGGCCGTACATCTGCCGATCGACCTGCATGCGAAGATAATCGCCGAAATCATACTTGGCACCCTTGACGAGGAATGCTTCGGCGGCCGGCGAATTGCTGTATGTCCCGTCGTTCACATCCACCAGGCGCAGCGATGCCAGGGCGGTCAGAAGTGTTTGCAATCGAAGGGGGTGAAGGCCGGTAGCCGTGGCCGCCGCCTGGACGGTCATCGGGTTTTCGGACAGGCAGGTAAAGACGTTGTGATGCAGAGCGGCGAACAACGCCTTCGATCCCATGAAGCCGAACGCGATATCGGAAATGTCCTCGGCCTTGGTCAAAAGAGACATGAAAAAACCCTGTTTGTTGGCAGACAGGGACAATCTAACGCGTCCGTCAGGCCGACCCAACCGCACGGCCTTCGAGCGTTGGGCGTATTCGGTTGGTGGCGGTCTTTCCGTTCACTTCGACTGTTTGCGCGCCGGGTCGAACCGGTCTTCGAGGCCGGCCCAGCAGTCGAGATAGTCGGCCTGCAGGAGCGGCGTCTCGCGCGCAAACGCGGTGGGGCGCAGGACGTATCGCGTCTCGAGCATGAAGGCGAGGGTGCCGTCGAGTTTCTCCGGTGTGAGAGCTGCCGTGCTCGCTGCCTCGAACGTCGCCGCGTCGGGCCCGTGCCCGGCCATGCAGTTGTGCAGGCTGGCACCGCCCGGGGTGAACCCGTCTGCCTTCGCGTCGTAGGCGCCTTCCACGAGCCCCATGAACTCGTTCATCACGTTCCGATGGAACCAGGGCGGGCGAAAGGTGTTCTCCGCGACCATCCAGCGTGGCGGGAAGATCACGAAGTCGACGTTGGCAACACCGGCATCGGGTGAAGGAGAGGTCAGGACCGTGAAAATCGACGGGTCCGGGTGATCCACGCTGACGGTCCCGATGGTCATGAAGTTCGCGAGGTCGTACTTGTAGGGGACATGCGTGCCGTGCCAGGCGACCACGTCGAGCGGCGACCGGTCGATCTCGGTGGACCAGAACCCGCCGTCGAACTTGAAGACGAGCTCGAACGAGCCGGTGCGGTCCTCGAAGGCCGCGTTGGGGACCAGGAAATCGCGCGGGTTGGCAAGGCCGTTCGTGCCGATGGGCCCAAGCTCCGGCAGCCGCAGGGCCGCGCCGTAGTTCTCGCAGACATAGCCGCGCGACGCGCTCTCGGGGAGCTCCGCGCGAAACTTGATGCCGCGCGGCACGACCGCGATCTCGCCGGGGTCCGTATCGATGCGCCCGAGCTCCGTGTGCAGGACGAGTCGTCCCTGCTGGGGGATGAACAGCATCTCGCCGTCGGCGTTGTGCAGGAAGCGATCCGTCATCGACCGGTTCGCGGCATAGAGATGGATGCCGATGCCCGCCTGATGATGCGCGTCGCCGCACAGCGCATACGTCTGCATCCCGTCGATAAGGTCCGTCGGGGCATCCGGGATCGGCAGCGGATTCCAGCGCATCTGGTTGGGCGAGGCGGGCGCGGTGTCGGTGCCGGCCGTTTTCCAGCCGGTGTGGGCGAGATGCACATAGGCCGGCGCCTTGACCGTCGGCCGGATCCGGTAGCACCAGGTTTGCCGGGACTCTTCGCGGGGAACCGTAAAGGCCGTGCCGCTGATGCCCTCGGCATAGAGGCCGTAGGGCGGCTTCTGGGGTGAGTTCTGCCCCTTCGGGAGCGCCCCGGGCAACGCCTCGCTGGAGGCATAATTGCCGAAGCCGCTCTGATAGCCCGGGTTCGTGGTGGTCGTCGCGCCGTCCATGGCCGTGCTCCCCGTTTTCGCAGGGAGATAATAGTTACATATGTAACTAAAGCAAGCTTACTGGGCCGTGTAGCCGCCGTCGATCAGGAGATCCGATCCGGTCATGAAGCTGGATTCGTCGCTCGCCAGGAACACGGCGCCGGCGGCGATTTCCTCGGGTCTCCCGAGCCGGTCGAACATGGTGCCGTTGGCCGCCTGTGCCGCCGTCCGGTCCTCGAAATTCGTAACGAAGCGATCGGTCTCGACGGGCCCGGGCGAGAGGCTGTTGACCCGGATGTTCTGATGCGCGTGATCGAGCGCCATGGCGCGGGCCATGTTGATGAGCGCGCCCTTCTGCGCGCAGTACCAGGGGCGTCCCGGCTTTGCGGTGCGTCCGAGCTGGGAGGCGATCAGGACGATGCTGCCGCCGCCGTTCGCCTCGATGACCGGGATCGCGTGCTTCGAGAACAGGAAGGCGCTGTTGAGGTTAACGTCCATCGTCCGCCGCCAGTCGTCGTAGGAGATGTCGGTGAGGGGGGCGAGCGGGAGATCGTAGATCGCGTTGCTGACCAGAACATGCAGCCCGTCGAAATTCTCGACGGCAGCCTGCACCGCGTCCTGCGCGCTTTGCTCTTCGGCCACATCGGCCGCGAGGGCAACGCCGCGTCCGCCCGCGCGCGCGATTTCATCGATGGTCGCGTTCACGCGCTCGGCATTGATATCGACGCAGACGACCGCAGCGCCTTCCGCGGCGAACCGCGTGGACATCGCCCGCCCGATCCCGCCACCGGCCCCGGTGACGATTGCTACCTTGTTCTCCAGTGCACTCATTCCTGTGGTTCTCCTTTGAATTTCCCGATCTTATCGCCGCTGCCCGCGCTTCACAGCCCCGCATGCGGGGCCGAGGGGAGATAGATAGCATTTCAGATGAATTCGATTAGAGTTTTAAATGATTGAAATTGCGCACAAATTTGATTCTCTCTAGGTTCTTTCTCACCACATCGGACCAAGTGACAGGATCGAACAAACACGGAAAACAAACTCCAACTTCCCGCTGGTTGTGTCCATGCCCTCGAACATTCTTGGCATCGCAACCAACCTCCCCATGGACCGATCGCCGCTCTTACCGGCGGAGATCAGACGGAGGCACGGACCAAGCGGCGGGACACCTGTTCAAGGGCCGGATCTCTTTGATCCGGCCTTTTTTTCTGGCCGGTTGTGCGGTGACCGCGGGTCAGGTGCGAATCGTCGATTGGGGTAGAGGTTGTTGCGGATGATAGTGGCGTCGAATGGGGGAGGCGATGCTTGAAACGGTACAACCGATTCTGGGGCTGGCCGCATTGGTGGTGCTGGCCTGGCTGCTGAGCGAGAACCGGCGCGGATGGTCCTGGCGCCTGGTGGCCGCTGGCCTGGGCGTCCAGATCGCACTCGCGGCACTCGCGCTCTCTCTGCCCGCCGTCCGCGACGCCATCGGCGCCGTGAACGGGCTGGTGCTGGCCCTCGACAACGCGTCCAAGGCCGGGACGAGCCTCGTGTTCGGTTTCCTCGGCGGCGGCCCGCTGCCCTTCGAGGAGAGCTACCCCGGGGCGGCGTTCGTTCTGGCGTTCCGGGCATTGCCCATTGTGATGCTTCTGTCGGCGCTGTCCGCGGTTCTCTGGCACTGGCGGGTGATGCCGATGGTTATCCGCTGGCTCGCGCTCGGCCTCAGGGCCAGCCTCAGGATCGACGGCCCCGTGGCTCTGGGGGCGGCAGCGAACATCTTCGTCGGTATGGTCGAGGCGGCGATCCTGATCCGCCCGCATCTCTCGCGCATGAGTCGCAGCGACCTGTTCGTGACCATGACCGTCGGCCTGACCACGCTCGCCGGGACCGTCCTCGTGCTCTATGCGACATTCCTTCAGGGTGTGATCGTGAATGCGGCGGGGCATCTGCTGGTCGCCTCGCTCATCAGTGCGCCGGCCGCGATCGTGATCGCACGGCTGATGGTGCCGGCCGAAAGCGCTGATGACCCCGGGGACGGGGCGGCGCTGGACGACGGTTTTGCCGATAGCCGCAGGATGTATGACAGCACGATGGATGCGATCGTGCAGGGGACACAGGATGGTCTGCGCCTGCTCCTGAACATCATCGCGATGCTGATCGTGTTCGTCGGAATGGTCGCGCTCGTCAATCAGGTGCTGGGCCTGTTTCCCGACCTCTGGGGTGAGCCGGCCAGCCTGCAGCGGTTTCTGGGCTGGGCGCTCGCGCCCGTGGCCTGGCTGATCGGGATTCCCTGGTCCGAGGCCGTCTCCGCGGGCTCGCTGATCGGGACCAAGATCGTCCTGAACGAGCTCATCGCCTTCCTCGACCTCGCAGCGGCGGGCGACAGCCTTTCGGAACGGTCGCGGACCATTCTGCTGTATGCGCTCGCCAGTTTCGCGAACTTCGGCAGCGTCGGCATCATGCTCGCGGGCATGATCGCCATGGCGCCGGATCGAAAGTCCGACCTGATCGGCCTGGGCCTAAAATCGCTCGTCGCGGGTACGATCGCGACCTGCATGACCGGGGCTGTCGTCGCCTTGGTGATCTGATGGCGTTGCATCCCGCTTCGGCCGGGCCGGGTTTGGGGTATACTTCCGGGTTTATCGCAACCACGGCACACAGGTGACGTCATTTCCGACGCGCGCGCCTTCAACGAAGCGGAGCAGACCCGCTTCCGCAATCTCCTGAACCTCGCGAAGGAGAGCCCGTACGAGGGTGAGCGTGTCGCGGCGCTCGCGGCGGCGGAGCGCATGGCGAAGAGCCGCGGGATGACGCTGGAGGAGGCCGCCGGCGGCGGTCCTGCGCCCAAGCGCCCCGAGGCCAGATTCCCGCATTTCTCGCGCAAGCAGGCCGAGGACGCGTTCGGCCTCGCCAAGGCGGCGCGGATGACGGATGCCTGGACCCAGGCCGACAAGGCCCGGCGCGATGCGGCGATGGAAGAGGCGCGGCGACGTGGCCTCGACGAGGAGGAACGGCGCAAGGCCGCCGCCGCGGCGAACCGTGTGCCGCGGCGCAACGACCGCAAACGCGACCCGCAGAGCCACGCGCGCGTGCTGTTGCAGGAGACGTCGCTCCCCCTGGAGGAAATCAGCACCCTCACGGGGTTGGACATCTATCAGGTCGTCGGCATGAAGCTGAAGCTGCGCCCGGCAAGCCGGCGGGACTGAGTACCCCACATTCATGCCGCCTTGACGCGGCAGGACGGACGGCTTTGACTTGGCGATGCGTGAACGAACATGTCCAAAGAGGCATGGAAGAGGGGGTGAAATGAACTACGACGGCTACACCGCGATCGAGGCTGCGCGCGACGGACGCATTCTGCGGCTCACCCTGTCGCGGCCCGAGACGCTCAATGCGATCGACGCGGTCCTGCACGAGGAACTGTCGCGGATTTTCTTCGATGTCGATGCCGACGACGAAACCGATGTGGTGATACTGACGGGCGCGGGAAATGCCTTCTGCGCCGGCGGGGACCTGCAGTGGCTGAACGCCATGCACGGAGATCCCGCGGCGTTCGCGAAGACGGTGTGGGAGGGCAAGCGGCTCGTGAACAGCCTGCTCGACCTGCAGAAGCCGATCATTGCCAGGCTGCCGGGCCATGCGATCGGTCTCGGCTGCACGATCGCCTTGTTCTGCGACATCATCTACGCAGCGGAGAACGCCAGGCTTGGCGATCCGCATGTGGCGGTGGGGCTCGTCGCGGGCGATGGCGGCGCGGTCATCTGGCCGCAGCTCATCGGCTACGCGCGCGCCAAGGAGTATCTGATGACCGGCGACCTGCTGACGGCTTCGGAAGCAGCATCCATCGGGCTGATCAATCACGCGGTCCCGGCCGATGAACTGGACGGGGCGGTGGATGCGATGGCTGCGCGGCTGGCCGGGGGCGCGATCAACGCCATCAAGTGGACGAAGGCCTCGGTCAATGGCGGCCTCAAGCAGGCGGCGAACGCGGTCCTCGACACGGCTTTCAACTTCGAGGCGATGTCCCAGATGACCGACGATCACCGGATCGCCACCGAGGCGTTCATGAACAAGGAAACGCCGAAGTTTACCGGCAGATAGGGGAGGCGGGCGCGTGGAGCACTTCCAGGAGGCCGAGCACATCACCATGCTGCGCGACACCGTGCGGCGTTTCGTCGAGAACGAGATGCCGCGCGCGAAGGCGCAGGAATGGGACCGGGAGAACGCATTTCCCCGCGAAATCTTCGACCAGCTCTCGGCGCTGGGCGTCAACGCGCTGACGGTGCCCGAGGAGTATGGCGGCGCCGGCCGGGACATCACCGCCACGATGGTGGTGATCGAGGAACTCGCCCGGCGGTCCATGGCCGTCGCCGTGCCCTACATCATGTGTGCCTGCTACGGCGGCATGAATATCGAGGAGTTGGGCAGCGAGGAACAGAAGCGCGAGCTGCTGCCGAAACTCGCCAACGGTGAGCTGCTGTTCGCCTACGGAATCTCCGAGCCGGACGTGGGCGCCGACGTCGCGAGCGTACGGACCACGGCCGTGCGAAAGGGCAACGGCGCGACGGTGACCATCAACGGTGCCAAGCGTTTTTGCTCAGGTGCCAACATCGCCGACTATATCTACGCGGTCGTGAAGAGCGATCCGGACGCCGAGCGCTACCAGAACCTGTCGATTGTTTTGATCCCGCCCGATGCGCCCGGCGTTACCATCGAGCTTCAGAACGCGATGGGGATGAAGGGCGCGTCCACGTGCGATGTCACCTTCGAGGATGTTGAAGTCCCGGCCGAGAATATCGTCGGCGGCGAAGCGGGCTGGAACGACGGCTGGCGGCGGATCGTCGGGCCGGGCCTCGATGTCGAGAAGATCGAGGTCGCGGCCCTCGCGCTCGGCAATGCCGCGGCGGCCGTCGATGACGCCTGGGCCTACGCCGAGGAACGGCGGCAGTTCGGCAAGCCGGTGTCCGCCTACCAGTCGGTCCGCCACATGCTCGTCGACTGCAGGACGAAGCTGCACGCCTGCCGGCTGATGACCTATCACGCGGCCTGGCTTCTGGACGAGAAGAAGCCGGCGTCGGTCGAGACCTCCATGGCGAAGCTCTATGTGAGCGATGTCACCAAGGAGATCGTGCTGACATGCCAGCAGGTGATGGGCGCGTATGGCTACATCAAGGAGTTCGACATGGAGCGCTATGTGCGTGAGGCGCTCCTGATGCCGATCATCGGCGGGTCGTCCGCGATCCAGAAGAACAACATCGCGAACCGGCTGCGGCTGGCACGGGAGTAGCCGCGAACGATAGCGGTCGGACGGGAGGACGGAATGCGCACGGACATCAGTGGATGGTCGACCCGGCTGACCGACGAGATCATCGCCCGGAACACCGAGAGCGGCATCTGGCGCAACCGCACGCTTGCCGACGAGCTTGCGGCACTCGTGGCCCGGGATCCTGACCGGGTGCTGTTCGTCGAGGGTGGGCGCAGTCATTCGGTCGCGGACATGGACCGCATGGCCCGGGCCCTGGCGAGCGCATTGCACGCGCGGGGGCTTGCCGCCGGCGATGTGGTGAGTTTTGAGCTTCCCAACTGGCCGGAGACCGTCGCGATCGACCTGGCCTGCGCGATGCTCGGCCTCGTTTGTAACCCGATCATCCCCATCTACCGGGACGCCGAGGTGTCCTACATCCTGCGCGATGCGGGCACCAAGGCGGTCTTCGTTCCGACGACGTTCCGCAAGTTCGACTATGCGGACATGATTGCCCGGCACCGGGCCGAACTTCCCGCACTCGAGCATGTCATCACGGTGCGGGGCGCGGCCGACGGCGCGACCGCATTCGAGGACCTTCTCGGCGAGGGCGAGGAGCGGCTCCTCGATCTGCCGGAAGTCGATCCCAACGCCGTCAAGCTGATCATGTACACCTCGGGTACGACGGGACGGCCGAAGGGTGTGCTCCACAGCCACAACACGATCGATACCGAGATCCAGGCGATATCGAAGTTTCTCGGCCTGGGGGATGACGATGTCATCCTGATGCCGTCGCCCGTCTCGCACATCACGGGTTACCTGTACGGTATCCAGATGCCGTTCACCCTGAACGCGCCGGCGGTCTTCATGGAAACCTGGGACGCCGCCGCTGCGGGTGATCTCATCGACGCCCACGGGGTCACGTTCACGATCGCCGCGACCGTCTTCCTCCAGGAGCTGACGGTCTTTGCGCGGGACAACGACCGGCGGCTGCCGAGCCTGCGTTTCTTCCCGTCGGGCGGTGCACCGGTGCCGCCGGAGGTCATCTACAATGCCCATGCAGCGTTCGACCGGTGCGTGTGCGCGCGGGTTTACGGGTCGACCGAGGCGCCGACCGTCACCCTCGGTGTCAACAGCCGCGACGAGGAGGCGCTCGGCGCCACCACCGAGGGGCACATCGTCGGTCACGAGGTCAAGATCGTGGACCCGGCCGACGGCCGGGAACTCGGGCCGGGCGAGGAGGGCGAGATCCTGTCGCGCGGCCCGGAGATGTGTCTCGGCTATGCGGCCGCGGAACACAATGCGGAAGCGTTCGAGGCGGACGGCTTCTTCCACACAGGCGACCTCGCCATGCTCGACGCCGACGGCGCGCTGGTGATTACCGGGCGTTCCAAGGACCTGATCATCCGGGGCGGCGAGAACATCAGCCCGCGCGAGGTCGAGGATGCGCTGCATGAGCATCCGGCGACCCGAGACGTCGCCCTGGGCGCGATGCCCCATGCGCGAAGGGGCGAGACCGGGTGGACGTTAGTTCTCGTGGAACCGGGCGCTGTTCTGGATCTCGCCGGCGTGTCGGACTTCCTGTCCGGCACCGGGATGGCGAAGCAGAAGTACCCCGAGCGGCTGGAGATCATCGATGACTTTCCGCGCACGGCCGCCGGAAAGATCCGGAAGAATGTCCTGCGCGACCGCATCGTGGACAAACTCGCGGAAGAGACATGACGGGGATCGCGCGCGGTTGACAGGTTCCGGATTGGGGGACAACCTGATCGACAGATAAAAATTGGTTTCACAAATGTGAAGCGACAAGGCGAGGGAGGCGCAAATGCAGACTCGGGATGTTGAATTCAACAGTTGTGGCGACACCATTCGGGGCACGCTTTACATGCCCGACGGTGCCACGAACCCGCCGCTCGTGGTGATGGCCGGTGGCTGGTGCTACGTGAAGGAAATCGTCATGCCGTACTACGCGGACGATTTCGTCGATATCGGCTGCGCATGCCTGATCTTCGACTACCGGCGCTTCGGAGAGAGCGACGGTCTGCCGCGCCAGCACATCAACCCCTGGGACCAGATCGAGGACTATCGCAACGCCGTCAGCTTCGCGAAGACGCTCGACGGGATCGACACCAACCGGATCGGTGTCTGGGGGATTTCCTATTCCGGCGGCCATGCGATCTGCGTGGCGGCGCTCGATTCTCGGGTGAAGTTCGCGATGTCCGTCGTGCCTGTCGTCGACGGGTTCCCGACGATGCGCCGCTGCCATGGCGAGCGGAAGTTCGCGGCGATCCAGAAGCTCATCCTCGAGGATCGCGAGGCCCGTCAGCGCGGCGAACCGAGCCAGATGATCGCCATGTCAACGACCGATCCCGACAACGAGATCAGCTCATGGCCGTTCCCGCATGTCTGCACGATCTTCAATGACATCAAGGAACGCGAGGCGCCGAACCACATCCACGAGAACACGCTCGAATCGGTCGAGCTGCTGATGCAGTACGACGTGATGCCCTATGCGAAGCGGGTCTATGAGACGCCCTACATGATGGCGATCGCCAAGGGCGACAACATCACGTCCGCGGATCTCGAGATCGACGTGTTCAATGCCGTGCCGTGTCCGAACAAGGAACTGGCGCTCGTGGGAGGCGTCGATCACATGAGCCTCTACTCGCACCACGAGCATCGTGAGCAGGTGTCGAGCGCGCAGGCCAA
>Ga0181568_10006556_pt1 | contig 10168 bp, 8 predicted proteins | sample 101ome_20_FD_133758 | JGI IMG/M metagenome (GOLD analysis project Ga0181568, IMG submission 133758) | Coastal salt marsh microbial communities from the Groves Creek Marsh, Skidaway Island, Georgia - 101404AT metaG (megahit assembly) | ecosystem: Environmental > Aquatic > Marine > Intertidal zone...
CATCCGATCCGACGCCCGCCGCGCCGCCAAACAGGCTGTGTCCTGCCTCGACTTCGACGACGTGGACGGAGCCTGCGCGCGGCTCCGCGAGGCGCTCGCGCTTCTGGATCAGGGAGGGAATGTGTAATAGAAGGGGGCAGCGGGAGCGAGTGAGAGAAGAGGCTCGAAGAGCGAGCGTGTTGTGTTGACACCGTACTCCGAATGTACGCTCCAAATCCAAGCGCCGAGGCTGCCCTTGACCCTCACGCCGCGCCCGCGGCGTCCGCCTCCTCGGTCGCGGGACCTGTCCCTGCCAGATCGTCCGCAGTGAATAAGACGGTGTCGCCGAAGGTGGTGAGCCGTTCGGACTGCCCCGCGTCACGCACGGCTGACGCCAACGACGAGGCTGACGTCGTGGCCGTGTCCACGTCCGTCGCATGTGCCGGCAGCGCCCCCCCCGCCCCACCGCCTCCTCCCGCCGCCGATTCCTTCATGGTCGCCGCCACCGCTGCCGCCGCCTCGTGAACTGCGGCCCGGAGCCCCGCGTCGGGCCGATCGAGGTCAGCATGAAGCGGACCACGCCCTCCAGGCACCCACGGCAGGTACCGCGCACCGAACCACGCCACCAGGGCGCCATAGTAGGTCGCGAGCCCCCACCACACCCCGGGAAGCCCGAGGCCACGCCGCTGTGACAGCCACATGACACCCAGGCCCACGATAACGCCCGGCGGGTAGGAATTGATGACAAAGGACTGGTCGTCGGCGCCCAAGAGGCATCCCTCAAGGGCGTTGTTGACCGAGAGAGCGAGCATGACCACCGCGGCGGGCAAGGACGATGCCACCGTCGCAAGGACGCGCGGATCGTCCACGAGGATGCGCGGCAGGACGTCACGCAGCGTCCACGTCGCGAGGGCCATCAGGCTGGCGATAATGGCACCCCACATGACGACACGCTGTGCCACGCGGCGGCCGGCCGGTGGGCCCCACGTGCTCCCGTAGGCGTTTGCCGTCATCGTCTGCCCCACGGACAAGAAGGCCCAGGTGACGTTGAGCTGAAGCTGCTGAATCTGGTTCAAGACCTGGTGCGCAGCCAGAGCCACGGTGCCGAGGGACGCAGCGAGGACGCTCGCCGTTGTATACGTCGAGAGTAGGAGCGAGGCACGGACAAGGAGACGGGCGCACCGCCGCACGAATCCCCGCCAGTCAAGGTCATTTACGAGAGCGCCGAGGACGCGGGCCGAGGCGAGCGAGACGTCGTCGCCCAGGGCGAGGCGGTCGCGGACCTCACATGTGGCGGCCGTGAGGCCAAAACGCTCCCGGCGGCGCCACACGACGATGGCGAATATGGCAAAGCCAAGGACCTGCGACAGGGACGTGGCGAGAGCCGCGCCGCCAATACCTCCATTGAGCGTGAAGATAAGGAGGGGATCTAGGAGGCCGTTGGCGAGGCCCGCGAGCACGACAACAATAAGGGGGGTCCGGAGATCGAGAGTGGCAAGGAAGGCGGCCTGGCACGTGATCATGGCAAGGCTGCACGGAGCCGCAGCGGCTCGAATCACGGCGTACTTAACAGCATCAGGCATGGCCTCTTTGGGCGTCTGAAAGAGCCCAAGGACGGCCTCAGGGCAGGAGCAGATGACAACGGCACAGAGGCAGCCAACCAACACGGACGCCGATAACGAAAGGACGAAGCCACGGCCGAGGGCCACGCGGTCGCCCCGGGCGTTGGCGCTGGCCATGAGGTCCGTGGTGACGACGGCGATGGCCATGAAGGCGAGGAAGAAGATGACGTTGAACAGCGCGGCATTGGGGCCAAGGGCCGCAAGGGGGACGAGACCGAGCCGGCCGACGAAGGCCGTGTCGATGAGCGACATCAGGGGATCGCAGATGGAGGCACCGGCGGCAGCGAGGGCGTTGAGAATGACGCGTCGGTCGATGTCACGGGTCGAGCTGTAGGGGTTGTCTGCGACGACGTCGACGTTTGCGACGGCGTCATGCGCCCCACCTTTCGCCACCCCGTCAGCCGCCGGCGAAGCCGCCGTCTTGGGGCGGCGGCGATTGCCACGGGTCATCCCTGCGGGAAGAAAGAGGCACGAATCATGACGTCCGCGGACTACCGCGGCCCGAAGGCCCTCGGCGAGCTCGGGAAAAAGGCGGCGGCCGCTGTCGCCAGCCGTCCGGACGGCGGAAGGCATTGTCGAGGGCGTCCTGCGGCGCCGAGTAGAGCGGGTGGCGATTGTCAGTCCCAGTGGAGATGGACACCGCTATGGGCCCGGCGCTGCGACGCTGCCACGCGAGCCGCCGAGCGAGAGCCGAGCGCCATGTCTGCTTGGTCGAAAGGAAAGCGTGACGACTCAGGCGACGCCGCGGTCTGACAGTACACAGCACTCGCCAACGCGCACTGCACGAAACCTCTCTCCTGAGCGGAAGGGCCGCGGGGGAGGGGCGCAGCCGTCGGGCGGGGACGCCACGTCCGAAGCCCGACGGAGCGAACGCAGACACTCCGGTCGTCTCTTTCAGGACTCCGGACCTCAATGCGACCCCGTTCCCTGCCATTCCCCTGGTTGAGGGGTGTGGGAGCTGCGCCTGGGGCGGGGAAGAACTCCCTTTTCGGCGGATCGTTGCTGTCGAACACGCGAAATTCCCCTGTCCGACAACCCGACCCTACTTGACCCACCCAAAAAAACCCATCTACTCGTTCTTGAGCTGCGTCTGCCAGGCGTAGGTTGCGACAACCGCGAACATGACGACCCAGAACACCGCGAGCCCCGTGAGATTCTCCTCGAAGATCCAGAAGGCGGTGCCCGCAACGGACAGCACAGCAACTCCGAGCAGAGAAACAATGGCCGTGGCTGCGTCCCCCGCCTTGGTGGCCCCGCCCGAGCTCGAGGCCGAGGCCCCGTCGTCCCACCGCACCGCCCCGTTCGGATCCTCCCCCTCGACGTACATCCTTGGCTCCACCGAAAAAACGTTGTTGTTCTCGAGCGACGTGTCAGCTCCCCCACGGGCCTTCGCCGTCGCGAAGCCGCCGTCGCCCGCTGCGATGCCGTCGTCAGAGGAGTTCGGGTCAACCAGGAGCCCGTCTTGCTCCAGCTTGACCGCGAAGCGCCGCAAGAGCCGGCACGAGTCGGCGGGGGTCAGAGCCCGCAGCACCGGGTTGGAGGGGTACCAATCGAGCACCTGGCCACTCTTCAAGGAGAAAACCGAGGCCGTCGAGGGGCACACGATGCCGTAGTCTTGCGTGAACCGGGCGTCGGAGAAGCCGGTGGAAAAGGCGCCCTCGGCGGGACTGCGGTTCTCGATGCACATGATCTCGTTGCGATACCAAAAAAGGAGGACAGGTTCGCCGTTAAGCTCGCGCTTGAGCCGCTCGCCCTTCGGGAGGTCCTCGGGGCTCGCAAGCCGCACCCACGAGGGTGAGTCGGAGGCCCCGGGCGCTGCGGATCAAAGGGAAAAGAAAAATTCGTTGAGATTGGTCGAGGAGCGGCGAAAAGGCTTGGAACGCGGGAATGGGAGGACGGTCGGCTGCAGCCACGAGTGAGGCGCCCCCTACCGCTGTGGACTCGCCTGTGGCCGCGCTAGTCTCGGCATCTGCGCGGGAGACAACTGTGCGCACGGTTGCGACACGTGGGCGGGCCGTCACGACGGTTGAGCGAGACGAGAGAGGGAGGGCGTGGGTGGCCGGGGCCGTCTGCGTCCGGGCAGCCGATACGGCAGGAGCCACCCGGGCGGCGCGGGGAGCGGAGGCCATGTCGACTGGTGGAGACGGTAGAGAAGAGATCGGGGAGCACGCGGGGCGAACGTCGCCGTGTATTCGACAACGAATCGGGGGAAACACATGAGAAACCCCTCGGCCCTCGGTTTCTCGACACCGCCGCATCGCCCCATCTCATTTGGGCGAAGCTAAGTGAATCCGATGCGGTTCAGCGTTATCGACATCTCCCCCCCTCCCCAACCTCGTCTCCTCAGCAGCCTCGCTAGAAATTCGCGAACACGCGCTGGTACCGCTCAACCAGCTCTGGAGGATCATTGGGAAGTTCATCGGCATCACTCCTCCCCAGCTCGGCGATGCGCGACGACTTGTCCTCCTGCACCAGGAGACGCGGCGCTGGCATCTTGCGTTGCTCCAGCGCGATCCAGTCAAACCCATCAAACCAAGGGTGGCGCTTAACGTCCCTGGCCTTGCCCGCGAGCATCCCCAGCCGCTGTGCGGGGTTGCGCTGGAGGAGGCCCAGCACGAAGTCCTTGGCCTTGTCCGACATATAGACCGGAAACCGTATCTGGAACCGATCATCGACGATGTTACGCATGACGTCCATCGGGTCCTTGGACCGACTTCCACTGAAGGGTTGCTTGCCCGTGAGCAGGACATAGGTGAGAACGCCTAGTCCCCACCAGTCGACGCTCATGCCGTACCCGTGGGTGAGGATGTTTTCAGGCGCCACGTACCCGGGGGTTCCGCAAAAGGTGAACGTGCGCGGCTGGCCCTCGAGGCACTTGGCAAAGCCGAAGTCGCCCAGCTTGACGTACCCGGCGCCGTCGACCAGCACGTTCTCGGGCTTCAGGTCGCGGTAGACGGTGTCGTTGCCGTGGAGGTACTCGAGCGCCAGCGCCACGGAGGCGACGTAGAACTTCGCACTATCCTCCTGGACGCCCTGCAGAGACCGAACCTTCTTGGCCAGGCACCCGCCCCCCACGGGGCGGTGTCGCACGACCTTGGCGTCGGCCACCAGCAAGTCCATCAGGTCGCCGCCGGACATCAGGTCAAACAGCATGTAGAGGTAATGGGCGTCCTGGAATGAGGCGTATTGGCGAATGCAAAAGGGGTGGGCGGAGTTCTTCGAGATGGACTGCTCGCAAAAGATGTGCGCGGAGCACTTGACCACGGCGCTCTTGTTCATGCGCTTGAGCGCGAATTCGCGTCCCGTGGACTCCTCGCGGACAACGGTGACGCGAGAGAAGGCGCCATCGCCGAGGGGCTGGCCCTCGTGGAGGATCATGATGCTATCTCCCGCAGAGCCACCACGACCTGACGCCATCGCCTTGCCGTGCGCCGTCGCCTTGATCTCCATCACCTGATCCAGGTGCCCGCGGCACTTGACGCGGTGCTGCACGCCCCTTCCGTCTGTGCGGATCAGAATGACGTCGGCAGGGGCCGACGACGGCTTCCCCTCCGCCTGCCGGAGCTTCTGCTCCGTAACGGCGGGGCTCTTTTCCCGCTTCATGATTTCCGAGAGGGGACCGAGGATGTTGGTGAAGGTCTTTTGGTCCAAAGCGAGGCAAACGAGCGGGTGGTCTCCCACAGCACGCACCGTCGCCACGCGCGGCTGCGACGGGTCGAGCAGCGCCGCCTCGCCAAAGAAGTCGCTGCGGAAGAGCGAGTTGACCTTGAGGTCAGCGCCCGCCGGTCGACCGGTGATGGGGTCGGCCTTGTGCTGCGTCACCTCGGCCTCGCCACTCTTGACGAGGTAGAAAAAGTCGCCCGGATCCCCCTGGCGCATCACGACACTGCCGGAGGGGAAGGTTCGGGTACCGAACGCGTCGGCGAGCTGGGTGAGCTCGGAGATGCCGAGGTTTTGGAGCAGTGGCACCTGCCGCATGAAGGCGTGCATCTCGGCGTGCCTGTCCTCGACAGCGCCACGGACGAAGTGCTTGAACACGTGGCGCTCGAGGACGAAGGCGGTTGCGTGGCCCGTGGCGGCCACGGTGGCGTTGCGGGGCTGGTCAAAGAGCAGAGCGACCTCGCCAAATACGTCCCCCTCTCCCTTAAGCGCCACACGTACACTGGCATTGCCGCGCCGGTCCAAGACCTCGAACTCCCCGCTGACAACCACATACAACTCGGAAGCGGCTTCTCCGGAATCGCCTTGCTTGATGAGGATGTCCCCAGGCATCACCGCCCTGCGGTACATGTGGTCGACGACGCTCTGCTTGGTCGCTGCGTCGAGCTTCGCGAAAACGAGGACCTTGTTCAGGGCAGCTATGATGTTTTCGCTTTCCTCCGCCGTGCATCGGAGGGCTTTTTCTGGGAGCTTGATGTCCTTGCGCTCGCGGCCGCCTGCAATGGAAGGCGGGGATAGGGGGGTAAGTTGAGCGGAGAGGGGCCAGGGGTCAGGAGGGCGGGCAGGCGCGGCACAGGCCTAGGCGGCCCGAGGAGCGGTCCTCGCACGATGGACAGCGGCGACGGTCCGAGAGGACGCTCCAAGCGGGGGGGCGGGGTGGTCCCGCCCCCCGCGGGCCCTGGAAATGGATGCGTCCGTCCCCTATCGCGACGAAGGCCTCGCCCTTGCGCGCAAGCGAGCGGCCAGCAGCCCCGTCGGAACTGCGCCGGCTGAATCCACGCGCATCCAACGTCGCAGTTCGACGCTGATTGCTGATAGCGAGATTCTGCCGCGCCAGATCGTCTCCCGATAAGGCATGGGCCACCAACGCGGACAGGTAAACGGTGGAGAGCACCATATCCCAGCCCGCCACGCTGCGCGACCCACGCGCCCCACTCCTCACGTCGCCGACGTTTCGTGTCCATGTTTCGCGGCTGCCTCGAGCACGCCTCAAATCGGAGCCAAAAGGCGCGCACAAGGCTTGCGCCTTGACTGGGAAGGCCCAAATGCCGCGCCTGCAGCTTCACACGGGCGCGCGCTGCCTTCTGCGCGTGACCCGTTATAATTCACACCGCTCGCCGTCAGTGATTCCCTTGTGCCGCGTCCGCTGGACCCCGTGCCCTCCTCCCTTAGAGCCCGCGCTCCCCATCTCGCTCGATCGCCGGGGGTAGAGCGCTGGTTGGCCGCGCGCGGTGCGGGCGTCTCTCTTAACGAAAGCCCTCCCGCTCTGTCGGGGGGTCTGGGGTGGGAGTGGACAGCAGCAACGGCAAGACGAGGGCGAGGTGAGAAAAGGGGAACACGCGGAACCCTTCTGCAGCCGCCTCGCGAGCGACAAGGCTGAGCGGAACGGCAAGGGCCGGTGCTCCGTCATGTCATGGGTTATGGCGGCGGGGCCCGCGCGAGTCTGGGAGGGGCTGGGACGTGCCATCGGCCACGTCTCGTTTTCGCTGTCACGATAGTGCCAATCCGACGGCAGCTTAAGTGACTGATTCCTTCTAAACAACGATGTGTTGCTGAATCGAGCCGCTCACTCCGCCGTAACGCTCGCTGGAGACCCCGCTAGAACGGGTCGGGTCGTCGCCCACCTCGCCCCCCTCTTCGTCGCAGGCCCTCAACCTCGGCGTCTCGCTCGACCCCGCTTCGCGCTAAGCGCCCCGTTCGCGGCGCTCGTCCCCTGGCTTCGGCCGCCGCATCGGCCCCTGCCGCTGTCGCCGCACCCGTCCCCCCTGAGGGCTTCAGCTTTGGCGCCTACATGAAGGACAAGGCCGTCGACGTCGAGAGGGCCCTCGACGCCAGCGTCCCCCGCAGCCTCGACGACCCCGCAGCCCTCGTCTTCGACTCGATGCGCTACTCCCTCCTCGCCGGCGGCAAGCGCGTCCGCCCCATCCTCACCCTCGCGTCCTGTGAGCTCTTTGGCGGACCCCCCGAGGCCGCCATGCCCACGGCGTGCGCTATGGAGATGCTCCACACCATGTCGCTCATCCACGACGACCTGCCTTGCATGGACGATGACGATCTTCGCCGCGGCAGCCCCACCAACCACAAGGTCTATGGGGACGACATCGCTATCCTCGCTGGGGACGCACTGCTCACTTACGCCTTCGAGTACATCGCGCGGGAGACGCCGCGAGTGGCGCCACAGGTGCCGGCGGACCGCATCCTCCGTGTCGTTGTCGAGACGGCACGGTCAGTGGGCGCCGATGGCTTGGTCGGTGGGCAGGTTGTCGACATCAAGTCCGAGGGCCAGCCTGTCGGTATCGAGACCCTGGAGTACATCCACGAGCACAAGACGGCTGCCCTTCTCGAGAGCGCCTGCGTGTGCGGAGCCTTGCTCGGTGGTGCGTCTGACGCCGACGTTGAGAAGCTTCGCAAGTATGCGCTGAACATCGGCCTCGCCTTCCAGGTCGTCGACGACATCCTTGACGTCACCGCTACGTCCGAAGAGCTTGGTAAGACGGCCGCCAAGGACCTCCAGTCCGACAAGACGACCTATCCCAAGCTCTTTGGCCTCGAGCGCAGCCAGGAGATTGCCGCTGAGCTCATCTGCGAGGCCAAACTCCAGCTCGCGGGATTCGACCCGTCACGGGCGGCACCGCTCCTTGGGCTTGCCGACTACATCGGGTACCGGAAGAATTGAGGGGAGAAAGAGACGGTGCAACGGTGGTGCGATGGTCAGGGCGGCGCGGCCTGGTTGCGTGGATATGTCAGCGCGTGAACAGGAGGATTGCATCTGGGCGGGTGCATTTGTTCACACACCCAGGTCCGACCCATTGGGGAAGGACTCGGGCTCGGAGACGGGGTCAGACTCGGGGTTAATGTCGCGGTTTCGACGAGAGCCCGGGCCTCAGGCATCAGCCACATCAGCGTCCACGTCCGTCGCCTCCTCCTCTGCTGGCGTGTCTCCCTCCCCAACAGTATCCTCACCCGACACCCCTCCCTCGTCGTCGACCTCCGCCGGTGGCACGTAGGGCTTGGCGTCGTTGCTCGCCACCACCACCATCGCTGGCCGCAGCAGCACCCGCGCTGTCCCGCTGCCGATGGCGAAACCCTTGCGAAACTCGCGCACCACCTCCCCATCCGTCGCACTGTCACTCGGTTCCTGCATCACCGCCTCGTGGATCTCCGGGTCGAACTGCCGTCCAACGGTGTCGACCGACTCGACCCCGAGACCACGAAAGGCCTCGGCGAGCTGCTTGTAGACACCCTGGTAGGCGTCGTTCACCTTCTCCTCTCCCTCCGTCTCAACGGTGAGCTGGGTCCGCGCGGCCTCAAACGAGTCGACAGCGGGTAGAAGGGCCCGGACTACGCGCGCCGTCTCCTTCTCGCCCGCTTTCAACACGTCGCCGGCGGAGCGACGACGGAAGTTCTCGAACTCGGCCTGAAGGCGGAGATGGGAGTCGCGAAGGCGGGTGAGCTCTGCCGTCGCGTCGGTCCCGGACCGCTCTGCGGCCTCGGCGGCCTCCTGGATCGGGAGGCCGATGAGCGCGACCTGGTCGACGAAGGCGGCGGGGTCGAAGGTGTTGTCGGCGAGGGCAGCGCGGCCGGCAGCGACGACGGCGGCGAGGCCAACGAGCGGAGGGGAGTCAGGGGAGGGGTCGGCTGCGGCGTCATCCCTGTCGGAGTCGGCGTCCGAGGCCGAGGCGGCGTCGGCGTCGTCTCCACCGTCCGACGAGGCGGGAGCTTCGTCCTGGGAGGTGGGAGGGGGTTGGGGGGGTTGAGTGACGGAAAAACGAGGCGCGGTGGAAGAAGGGTCCGGCAGCAGTGCGTCGGTGGGACGTGGCTCCCGTCACCCGCTAGACGGGAGGTGCTCCGACGACGTTATAAAACCTCGCCTCGGTCGCAAAGGTTGTGATCATGCGGAAAATCTCATGGTTGCGGTCCTCGCGTCTCGATTTGACCGCGCGGAACCATCTGGGGGCGGAGGGGAGGGCGGGCGCCGACGGCCGACGACGCGGCGGCCGCGGCCCGCTGGGGGCTGCGAGCGCAACGAGAGCGCACGACGACACACGACCTGACATAAAACGACCTAGTTTTGGCGTCGGGGTGGTCGAGAGGGCCCGTTTTAATGTGCCGATCTTCGGCTCAGCACTCCTAGCTCCTCCTTCTGCCCCCCCGAGATGCTGCGGCCGCGCCCAGCACCGCCCCATTCCCAGGTCGACTTCATCTTTTTTGATCTCGAGGAAGCGACAAGGAGCGTTCGAAACGTTAGAAGCGCGGGGTTCCGCCAGCCAACGCCGCTGCATCCCTTGCCCATCACGTCTGACACCGAAAAGAGAAGAATGGCGCGTCTACTGGAAGACGGTGTGGAGTCTGGGACATCTACTGGTTTTATCCTCTCATGAAACGACATCTTGCGACCAAAAACCCGTTTCCGCCTCCAAACGCAGGACGAACGCGTGGCGGTCTTGTCGGCGGCACCTAAGGAGGAGGCGTCGTCGCGCGACGCCGCCGCGGTGCCCTCGACCCCCGAACCCCCCCCCCCGTCCTCCGGCTGCGGGGGGGCAAGGGGGGCTTCGGAGCTCTCCTGAGAGCAGGGGCCCCCGACTTTCGGGGGATCCGCGGCGGCGGAGCCGTGCGGGCCCGGCGGG
>Ga0181568_10006561_pt1 | contig 10165 bp, 5 predicted proteins | sample 101ome_20_FD_133758 | JGI IMG/M metagenome (GOLD analysis project Ga0181568, IMG submission 133758) | Coastal salt marsh microbial communities from the Groves Creek Marsh, Skidaway Island, Georgia - 101404AT metaG (megahit assembly) | ecosystem: Environmental > Aquatic > Marine > Intertidal zone...
TGATAAAAAGAAAGCTTGGTACAGGCAGTTTTTTGGGAAATAGTTTTTTCTTGCCCTATATTAAACGCACAAATAACAATGAGAATTGCATCAATACTAATTTTGATCTGTGGGCTTTTATTGAGTTGTAAACAGCCTGTTAGAAATAAAGAATTAACTTTTAGCGGTTACTATGAAAATATTCATAAATCTGAGCTTAACAAGGCCTCATTGTCCTACATACCAACTACAATGGTTCCTAATATATCTACAACCCATAACCAAGGAACTCAAAAGGTGCAATACGAGAAGCCATGGAAATATCCCTTGCATGTACCGACAGTGATTACAAAAATTTTCTCTGAAAATGGTCAAAAGCAATACCGAACTTATTTCAATGATACCCTTCATCAACTGCCAATTATATCACTTCACATTGATTCTTTAGATTGGTTTGATGATTCTTCTGGTATATATGTTCCAGGAATACACTGTGATCCAACAAATTCTGTTTGGACTGGAAATTACCACCAAAAAGGAAAAGCTTGGGAAAAAACTGCTTTTTTAGAATATTTTGAAAATTATCAGCTGCAATTTGCACAAAAGGTTGGTACCAGAATTCATGGACTCAAAGCGGGTTCTGCTCCTCAAAAATCATTGAGATTATACGCTAGAAAGAAATATGGTAATAAATACTTACAGCATCCTTTCTTTGGTGTAAACAAATTAAAGAGAATGATTATTAGAACGCCTTTTTCTGCCCATAAAGCAATGCTCTTTACAGATCCATTAATTCATTCAATTGCCCAAAATACCCATCTTGATAGAATGGCTAGCCAAGCTGTTGTTATGTATGTCAATGGTGAGTATTGGGGGGTTTATTATCTCAGAGAAAGAATGGATGAAAAATATATTTTAAACCATTATGGCTTTAAAGCTTCTCAAATTGATTTTCAGAATTGGAAAGCATTTGCAGCTAGCATACTCAAAATAGAAAGCCTGAATATGAAAGATACATCTGACTTTAGAACAGTCAATAATATAATAGATATTGATAATTTTATCGACTACATCATTATTCAAACTTTCTTTAGAAATAAAGATTGGTTGGTTAATAATAACAATACTGTTTTTTGGCGTCCTAAAGATGGCAAGTGGAGGTTGTTATTGATAGATTTAGACGCAGGTTTTCAAAGAGAAGATCAAGATATGTTTGCATTCATGAAGGCCAATAGTAAGAGTATGGTAAGCAGAATCTTTTTTAAATTGATGGAGTCTCCAACCTTTCAGGCAAGTTTTAAGAACCGCTATAATTATTTGTTACATCATCATTTGAGTTCGGACAATATAATGGAAAAAATTGCCATGTTTAAAACCGAACTATATTCAGAAATGAGTAGACAAAGCAATAGATGGAGGCATCCCTCAAAATCATCTGATTGGCTTAATAATGTTGATGAAATGATAAGTTTTGCTCAGAAAAGATCACAGATTGTAAGTGATCAAATTCAATCGCATTTTAAATAAAATTATATCGAACTAGAGTTCTTTTGCGTTGGCAATAAGTTCTGCTACATCGTATATTTTTACGTTTTCATCTTGGTTAACATTCTTTAAACCATCTGTAAGCATGTTGGTACAAAAAGGACAGTTAGTAGCTATAATTTCTGCTCCTGTTTCAAGCGCCCCTTCAATTCTTTGAGTATTTATTCGCTTATCTCCGGGCTCATCTTCTTTGAACATTTGAGCTCCACCAGCACCACAACACAAACCATTTTTCTTAGCTTTTTTCATTTCAGCTAATTCATTGTCTAGTTTGTCTAGAACATTTCTTGGAGCCTCATATATATCATTAGATCTTCCCAAATAACAGGAATCGTGATAAGTAATTTTCTTACCCTCAAATGCTCCACCTTCTACAGTTATTTTTCCTGAATCTAATAGTTCTTGCAATAGTGTAGTGTGATGAATAACTTCAAATTCTCCACCAAGTTCTGGATACTCATTTTTTAAGGTATTAAAACAATGCGGACAAGCCGTTACAATTTTCTTTACTTCATAACCTTTTAGAACTTCAATGTTCACCATAGCAGTCATTTGAAATAAAAACTCATTACCAGCTCTTCTTGCAGGATCTCCTGTGCAACCCTCTTCTGTTCCAAGTACAGCAAATTTTACACCTGCATGATTTAGGATTTTTACAAAAGCCTTGGTTATTTTTTGTGCTCTTTCATCAAAACTACCTGCACATCCCGTCCAAAATAGAATTTCTGGTTGTTCACCGGCAGCTAACATTTCTGCCATTGTAGGTATCTTAATTTCTGCCATGTTTAGTTATTTTCATTTTTTAAATCCTGAGCCCAATTGAACCTATCAGTAGGTGAGAATTGCCAAGGAGCCTGATTGTTTTCTACATTTGTAAACATCATGTTCCATTCTCCTGGTGCATCTGCTAGATCCATAATTTGGTGTCTTCTCAGCTCATTAATGATAGAAACGGGTTCAATTTGTACAGGACAAGCCTCAACACAAGCATTACAAGTTGTACATGCTCTTAATTCTTCGGCTGTTATATAATCTCCTAGTAAGGATTTTCCATCATCTTTAAAGGATCCCTTATTGGTATCTATATTTCTTCCTATTTCTTCTATTCTATCTCTTGTGTCCATCATTATTTTTCGGGGAGATAATTTTTTACCCGTAATATTTGCTGGACACTCTGCTGTACATCTACCACATTCTGTACAAGTATAGGCTTCCATAATATGCTTCCAAGACAAATCAGTTGCATCTTTGGCGCCAAATCTCTCTGGTGGAGGAGGCATTTGACCGTCTGCAGGCATGGCACTTGGATCTAACATCATTTTTACCTCATGCCCAATTTCAGGCATATTTCTCATTTTTCCTTTACTTTCCATATTGGCATAAAAAGTATTCGGGAAAGCTAGGAATAAGTGTAAATGTTTAGAATAGGTGATATAAACAGCAAAGGCCATTATACCTAAAATATGTAACCACCAGCAAAAGCGCTCAAGAAAAATTAAGCTACCCTCTGACATTCCCTCTATCCACGTGGTAATATGGCTAGAAACTGTAAAATCACCTGCTTGAGGGTAATGTATGTTCCCTATACCTTGTAGTGCTCCGTCAGCAGCATTCATCAATAAAATAGCAGTCATTAAAACAACTTCAATGATCAAAATTAGGTTAGCATCATTTTTGGGCCATGAACCCATTTCTTCGGAATGAAAACGCCTTACTTTCATCACGTTTCTTCTAATGAAAAACAGCACACAACCCACTAATACAAGTACAGCTAAAATCTCAAAACCTGAAATTAATGAGGCATAAATGCTAGGACTCATAAAGTTTAGAAAGATTCTATGCTGACCAGTAATTCCGTCTAGTACAATTTCTAATACTTCAATATTAATAATTAAAAAACCTAGGTATAAGAACAAATGAAGAATAGCAGGAACCGGTTTTTTGAACATTTTCTTTTGTCCAAGCGCCACAAGTACCATGTTCTTCCAACGCTCGTTAGCATTATCTGTTCGTTTTAGTTCTTTTCCTAACTGAATGTTTCTTGTAATGAATTTAGCTCTTTTGAAAACAAGAAAAGAGGCTAATCCAGATGCAAGTACAAAAAATAATTGTGCTACCATTTTCGATTAATTGATGTTTACAAAAATAACTAAATTCTTAGTCCTTCTGAATTTTTATGACTTCAATTTCATTTGAAGTATGAATCTGCATAAAATAAATACCGCTATTGTAGGCAGACCAATCTAAATTAATTTGTCCATTGGCTTGATTGCCTACCTGAATTCGTTCCACTACAGAACCTACGATATTTATGATATCTATGCTTAAAATATCCATATCAAAGTATTCAATTGTAAGTTGTTGGCCAACTGGATTGGGGTAATACAATAGTTTTCCATCTTTAATAACTGAGTTGGAAGCAACAGGAATTCCAATATCTGTATCAAATACGTTAGTGAAAATTGGCGTTGAATCATTACAAGTGTAGGCATCCAAAAATTGAATTTTATAAGCGTAAGAGAAAATAGGGTCTTTAGGCTCTGTATAAGTTTTTACAGCTCTTTGGAAAGTATCTATAACTATGAAATCTGTGCTATCATTTTCATTTAATGTTTTTCTCAGTAGTACAATATGCGAATATTCTAAACCTTCATATTCATTCCAATTAACTTCCCAAACAGCTCCTTTGTTAATCACCTTTAACATACTTATTCTAAAAACTATATCGGAGGTGTCTCTTACCTTACAAGTATCTTTTGAGGAGAGTTTATAACTAAAGGAATCCAATCTGTGCGTACCTGGTTTATCAAACATAACACCATCAAATTCCGATTCAATTTGAATGGTTTGATATTGCGTGGCATTTAATGCTTTTCTAAGTAGGTACATTTTTTCTAAAGCACCACTAACACTTGCACTATCATAATAAATGGCTACAATACTATCTCCGGCTCTTGATGCATGACAAATATCTGTTAAATTAATAGCTCCACTACCCACTATGAAGGTATCCGAGGTCATTTTACAAGAACCCTCATTCCAAACCGTTACTGTAAAAACACCAGCGGTTTTTGTGGTAGTTGACGCGCTTTGAGACCCATCGCTCCACAAATAATTTTCATAACTATTGGTAGTGGTTAAAGTAATTCTATTACAAGCCTCAAAACTTGCATCAGCTTCTATAATAGGCGTATCAATTATACTTCCAATTGAAATATTTATGGCTTCTGAATTTTCTGTACAGCCTTCTATTACAATGCTAACCATATAGGAACCGCTTGTTTTAACATAGAAACTATTTTCTATTTTGCCATCTATAGCAAAACCATCTTTGAACCATTGATAAACGGCACTTGCATAGATTGGAGCAGAGAGTAGAATGGAGTCTCCTTGGCAGGTGATTTCATCTTCATTGTAGCTAATGCTGGCATTATGATCACAACCTGGAATTTGATTGATAGTAACTACCTCTGATTTTACCAATGTATCAGAACAATTATTAATTCGATTTGTAGCAATTAATGTAACGGTATAGTTTCCATTAATGGCATATTGATGAATCGGATTATAGGAAGAGGAAGAATCACCATCTCCAAAATACCATTTAAAGGTATAATCTGCCAAATTAGGAGTTTGATTACCAAAAATTGCCTTGGCCGGCGCGCTTACACTACTAACAAAATTCAAGGCATAATCTATAGAATCAAAAATAACAGTGATACTGTCTTTTGCAATACAACCCGAAGAATGATTAGCAGTTAAGATATATTTACCGCTATCGTTAATAACAATAGATGCGCTGTCTTGTGTGCTATCACTAGACCAATAATATTGCTCAAAGCTATCGTTTACACTAATGGTTTGAAATCCTTCCGGACAAATTCTTACTGTATCTGAAACATTCCAAACTATTGTGTCTTGATAATCAATGCTAATGCTATCACTATAACTACAACCATATTGATCTTGAGTAGTTAAATGATAATTACCTGCTAAAGAAGCCATCAAGGATGTGTCATTTGACCCATTAGCCCAAAGATAACTTGCATAAATAATATCCGTACCTAGGGTTATAGAAGCACTCGTACAAAGTGTGGTGTCATTACCCAAAGAAAATCCTCCATCTATTACTTGATGTATGATAACAGTATCTGAAGATTGACAGGTGTTAGAATCTGTTACTGACAAAATAATAGTGTCTGGGGATGTAACAGTTATACTGCTGTCTTGACTACCTCCTGACCAATTATATAAAGTGTAAGCTTGTCCTGCACCTATTTTTATAGAAGCGCCTTGGCATATTGTTGTATCATTACCTAAGCTAAAGTTAGGTAGTGCTAATTCCTCAACAGTCATGGCCGCAGTAACTGAGCAACCCTCTTGGTTAGTTACAGTAACTGAAACAAGGCCTGGTTCATTTATGGTAAGCACGGAAGTGTCTTGTCCAGATAACCAAGCTATCGTATTATTGGTATTGCCTATATCCAATATGATACTATCCCCCTTACAAAAACGATTGGCATTAAAATTAACGGTTGGTGTTTGAGAACTAGCCACAATTACAGTGTCTCTTGTAATACACTCTTGACTATCTGTTTGTTCTACCCATATAAAGTCTCCGCTGGTAATACTAATAGCTGAAGACACAGAATCATTATACCAAAGATAGCTAGCTCCCTCTATATTTACATCAAACACCATAGTGTCTCCAGAACATAGTAATGTATCATTTCCTAAATTAACTGGCACTGCACCAATTCTTTGCACCTCAATACTATCTTGGCTAGTACAGCCATAACTATTACTTAGGCTTAAACTATAATTACCAGCAGAGTCAATAGTAATTGTAGAGTCATTTGAACCCATTGACCAACTATAAAGCGATCCTGTATCTTGATTGCCCGGACTCAAAATCATATAACTACCATAACAGAAGGTACTATCGTTAAATTCAATATTAGGATTTGCATGTACCACTAATATTAAACTATCTCTTGTGATACAACCATCAACCGTTCTTTGGGCCCAAATAGTATCGCTGTTATTAAACGAAAGTGCTGATTGCACTGAATCTAAATGCCATAGATAGGAGGCACTATCTATACTAATATCAATGAAAAGTGTATTGCCAGCGCAAAATGCAGTGTCATTTCCTAAATTAACTGGCACGGCACCAATTCTTTGTACCTCAATACTATCTTGACTAGCACAGCCATAACTATTACTTAGGCTTAAACTATAAGTGCCAGCAGAGTCAATAGTAATTACAGTATCACTTGAACCCGTTGACCAACTGTAACTTGAACCTTGTCCTCCAGCTAAAATTAGGCTATCATTGTAGCAAAAAACACTATCTGAAAAAGTAATAATAGGTAAGGAGTCTACACTAAGCATTAGGGTATCTCTATAAATGCAGCCTTCTTTTTCAGCTTGCAGCCATAGGGTATCTGTTTGTGTAAAAATATGATTAGAATCTGTGGTTGAATCATTCCAAAGATAACTGGTAGCCGACCAATCAAAAGCCAATGAAAGTGTATCTCCATTACAAAGTGATGTGTCTTGGCCAAGATTGAGCGCTCCCTCTATACCAATATTTGATAAAACTAAGGTATCTGTTGTAGAGCAATTATTCGCATTTTTAAGCATTACAATTATATTTCCAGCATCTGCATATTGGGTAATACTATCTTGGTCGGTATTATTCCAAAAAATACTATCATAGGTACCGCTTATCTCAAGAGTTAGAGTTGATCCGTAACAAATAGCGGTGTCATTACCTAAATTTACGTTCGAAGGCATACTCATTACATGCGCTGTAAATGTGTATATATCTTCAATACCTCCTGTTTTTACTAAACATTTAACACTATAATCTCCAACTGAATCATAGGTGTGATTGGTTGTTAATGTGCTTGTGGTATCTTCATTGATACCATCGTTTTCAAAATCCCAAATTAGTATAGATGAATCTGTAACGCCAACACCACTGTGTGTGAAACTAGAACTAGTTCCCAAACATACTGTGTCTCTTTCTAAATTGATACCTAGAGATAAAAATTCAAAAGCATCTACTTTACCGTATCCCCATATATTACTTGGTGACGCACCTGTTTGAGCATCTCTAAAAGCCGTATTTTTTATATCATTTATAATTTGTTGATAATTGGCACTAGGGTTAGCCTCCAAATACATAGATACAATACCACTAATAACTGGAGCAGCAATTGAGGTTCCTGTGGCATCCCAATAATAGCCATTATTTCCGATGGTTCTACTTAGTCCTGGGTTGTAGTCGGTATTTTTAGAGGATATAGTTCTGCGCCCAGGGGCAGTAATATCCGGTTTGCTAATACCAGTTCTAGTTGGACCATTAGAGGAAGAAGGTTCAATACCACCTTTATATCTTCCGGCTAAATTTTCCATCTGTTGAGCACCTGTTGTGTCTGTCCAAGTAACTCTGTTTACATAATTTCCGACTGTGATTACTTTAGGGGAGCATTGCCAAAGGCTAACTACAGAACCGTTGTTATCTGGCATTAAATAATTTTTGAAAGCAGGAACAATATTACTATCAGGAACATCTACAACATTTTGAGAGAAATAACTATCATATTGGTAATTACTATAAAAATCTATTTTACCTCCTCCTGTTAAAAACATGGATGCAATACAATTGGCCGAATCCGACCAATAGGTATCATTGACTTCCCACCAGGCTTGTAACCAATAAACTCCTCCTTGTTCAGAAATAATTTTTGTTCTCATTCTAGCAACATAGGCAGAATCATTATCGAAAATACTATCAATGCGCCAATCCCCTTCATCTATTCTATCTGGTTGATCTACAATATTTATGAAATCTGTTTTTCCTTTATGTCTGTAGGTATTACTAGCTGCATCCATAATATCTACACCGAATGCAAATCTTACTTGCTTCATATCATTGGAATCTGCAAACATGGTTGTAAAAGCATCATTGGCTTGCCATCCAGCTGTCCAATCATTAAAATAGGTAAATACCGTATCTGTTCCTAGCGTAGCACCAATATGCACATTAGAGGCTCCTGAGTTACCGGCAGCAGCAACGACCACTCTTCCGTTTTTTTCTTCTAGTAATGCCTCAACTGCTTGGGTGCTCAAGTCTTGTCCATCATGGGCACCGTAATGAGAGCCAACACTTAAATTTATTACACAGGGTTTATTGAGGCTATCTGCATAGTTAAAAATAAAATGTACACCATCAGTTACTCCATCACTAAAAATGGAGTTTTTATAACTTACCATTATAATATCTGCTTGGTAACCATAGCCTTGATAAAGAGAATCTCCTCTACCATTTCCGGCAGCAGTTCCAGCACTAGCAGTGCCATGCGAACCAGACTCTACATGATCACAATTACCATCGTTAATAGCTGCAGAATCCCAAACAATACCGTAGTTATAAGGCTGTGGTACCTCATCTGCACCACCTGCGGTTCTATTTTGATCCCATAATGCAAGAATTCTGGTGGTACCATCTGCATTTAAAAAATCGGGATGATCAATATCTATACCTTCATCTACAAAACCTATAATAACATCATTTCCACTATAACTTATCCCGCTGAGTAAATCTCCATCTACAATTGCTTTGGTTCTAGACATTACTTTACTTGTGTCATTCATTGATCCAAATCCACTACTAATTTCAATTTGCTCAATACCTTCTTTTTTAATTAGTTGATCTAATTGATTCATTGGTAGGCTTATACTTGCAATGTTTTTGGCTGCATATTTAAACTTACCACCAAGCTCTTGGGTGTAAATTTTAATTTGTTCAATATCACCTTTAATTAAAACAGAAATAATAGCATCAGAATTTTCGTTTAATTCTTTGCTTGCTTCAAAGCCAGGACCTATTGCAATATTTTGTCCATGCAAGGCGCATATTGAAACAGTGAAAGCTAGTATTAGTATGTGTTTTATAGAATTCATAATGGAGAAAAGTGTTTCACGTCCTACGAAAATAATGCTTAATTTGTTGTTTAAAATTAACATATCTACATTTAAGACTTTGAATTAAAATACCGAAATTTGGCAAAAGCAAAGCAAATGGATCAAAAGACACTCATTCTTGACAATAAAGCTGTTCATCAAAAGCTCAATAGAATTGCTTATCAGATTCTTGAAGATACTTACAAAGAACAGGAAGTATATTTCTTAGGTTTACAAGAAAATGGTCATACTATTGCTAGTATCATTACCGATATTATTGGTGACCAAAAGCAATGTCATTTAATCCCCTTTACAATAGATAAGAAAAATCCTGTTAAAGGCGATATTCAAATGAATTTAAACTTGGAGGATTTAAATGATAAAACAGTTATCGTTTGTGATGATGTGGCTAATACTGGAAGGATATTGAGCTATGCCATTAAACCATTACTTTCTGTGTATCCCAAAAAAATAAGAGTAATGGTACTTGTAGATCGCAAGCATAAAAAGTATCCAGTTAGTGCTGATTTTGTAGGGTTATCTCTGGCTACAACTATGCAGGAGCACATTACTGTAGAGTTTGATAATAACCATCAAGCAAAAGTATATCTTGATTAAAACTCTCTTAGTCAGTTATAGATCTAACTAATTAGCTTTTAGGATATAA
>Ga0181568_10006564_pt1 | contig 10162 bp, 8 predicted proteins | sample 101ome_20_FD_133758 | JGI IMG/M metagenome (GOLD analysis project Ga0181568, IMG submission 133758) | Coastal salt marsh microbial communities from the Groves Creek Marsh, Skidaway Island, Georgia - 101404AT metaG (megahit assembly) | ecosystem: Environmental > Aquatic > Marine > Intertidal zone...
CTTGATATTTCCGGGTGTCTTGCCAAGCATTACTTTGGCTTCTTCACCAACGGCAAGCACTTGGGTTTTGCCTCTGACCTGCGCCATTGCGACAACAGATGGCTCATTAAGAACAATGCCTCTACCCTTGACATAAACCAGCGTATTTGCCGTACCAAGATCAATACCTATATCAGCAGACATAAAGCCAAAAATTGAACCAAGCATGGGTTTCCTACCTTTGATGAACATAATTTATGCGAAAAGATTGCACAAAATTAATGGGGAAGTAAAGAAGAGGCTTTAAAAAAAGCCTCTCCAGAAGAGTAATTTTATCGTCTGATAATCATACTAGTTTTTGTCAGTATCAACCAGCCTGTTTGCACCGATCCACGGCATCATAGCCCGCAGATTTGCACCTACCTCTTCAATATTATGTTCGGCATTGCGGCGTCTAATAGCCTTAAAGCTTGCCTGATGTACCTTGTTTTCCAGCATCCAGTCACGGGTAAAGCGGCCTGACTGGATATCTTCAAGCACACGTTTCATCTCTGCTTTTGTTTCAGAGGTGATGATACGCGGACCAGTAACATATTCGCCATATTCTGCTGTATTTGAAATTGAATAATTCATGTTGGCAATACCGCCCTCATAAATCAGGTCAACAATCAGCTTTACTTCATGCAGACATTCAAAATAGGCCATTTCAGGCGCATATCCTGCTTCTACCAGCGTCTCGTATCCTGCCTTGATCAATTCAACCAGCCCACCGCAAAGCACGGCCTGTTCACCAAACAGATCAGTTTCACATTCTTCTTTAAAGCTTGTTTCAATGATACCCGAACGGCCACCACCAACAGCAGAAGCATAGGAAAGGCCAATATCATGTGTATTGCCTGACGGGTCCTGATGCACCGCGAGCAAACATGGCACACCGCCACCTTTCAGATACTCGCCCCTTACTGTGTGGCCCGGACCTTTGGGGGCAACCATGAATACATCAATATCGCTACGAGGTTCAATCAGGTTAAAATGCACATTCAGACCATGCGCAAATGCGATGGCCGCGCCAGCACGGATATTTGGTGCTACTTCTTGAATGTAGATATCTGCCTGCAATTCATCTGGTGTCAGCATCATGATCACATCTGCCCATGCAGAAGCTTCGGCAACATTCATGACTTTAAAACCTGCAGCCTCAGCCTTTGCACGAGAACTTGAATCTTCACGTAATGCGACTGCTACCTGTTCAACGCCACTATCTTTTAGATTTGCCGCGTGAGCATGACCTTGCGATCCATAGCCTACAATCACTACTTTTTTAGATTTAATCAGGCCAATATCAGCATCCTGATCATAATATACGCGCATTTCAGTCTCCTTATTTTCAAATTTAGAATATTTACGTGTTTCTGACCGATCTATCTGGAAAAAGACCGAAGAAATTCGAAGAAAAATTTACTTGGTGATAGCCTGTATAATCGCCAAGTGCAAAGAAAAAATCCTACTCCTGTTCAGGCAGTTCAGAATTTTGCCTGCAGATACCAGCTAGCTGCGCTAGCTGAGGTCCAGCTGATTGCCTCTGGTGATACCACATACCCCTGTACGTGCCACCTCAATAGCGCCAAGCGAGCGCATTAATTCAACAAAAGCAGTCACTTTCGAGCTATTGCCTGTTACTTCGAAAACAAAACTGTCTAATGTGCTATCTAATGTTCTAGCCCGAAAACTATCTGCAACGCGCAATGATTCTATTCGCTGGTTGCCTGAATTGATAATTTTGACCAGTGCCAGCTCGCGCTCAACATGTGCAGGCGTCAAGGTTAAATCCCGAACCTGATGCACCGGCACCTGACGTTCAAGCAATTTTTTTATCTGCTCAATCACCATTGGAGTTCCGCTTGTCACCACAGAAATACGTGATGTTTTAAGGGTGCTATCCACTTCAGATACAGTCAGGCTTTCAATATTATATCCGCGCCCTGAAAACAGGCCGACAACACGCGCCAGCACACCGGGCTCGTTATCTACCAGCACTGAAAGCGTATGTGTTTCAATTTGTGATGTATCCAGCATGATCTTTAATCCAAGCAGTCAATGTTCAATATTTGGTGGTGAAAGACACCTCATAAGCGCCCGTATCAGACAAGAATTTTACCTTCATCAGAGACTGTTTTGCTAGCCTCATCTTCAGGTCCTAATATCATATCATTATGCGCTGCTCCCGACGGAATCATCGGAAAACAGTTTTCTTCTTTTTCTACCATACAATCGACAATCACAGGGCCATCATAGGCTAGCATTTCAGAAATCACCCCATCAAGCTGGTTTACAGTTTCAGCCCGAAGCCCCTTCATGCCAAAGGTTTCAGCCAGTTTCACAAAATCAGGCAGAGAGGCGGTATAGCTTTCCGAATAGCGAGAGCCATGATTAAGTTCCTGCCACTGGCGCACCATTCCCATCCATTCATTGTTTAGAATGAATATTTTCACAGGCAGACGATATTGTGAAATTGTTGATAATTCCTGCATATTCATCAAAAATGAGGCTTCACCAGAAATATCTAGCACCAGAGAGTCTGGATGGGCAAGCTGAGTGCCAACCGCCGCCGGCAGGCCATAGCCCATTGTGCCCAGACCACCAGAGGTCATCCAGCGATTAGGTTCGTGGAATTTGAAATATTGCGCCGCCCACATCTGATGCTGGCCAACCTCAGTTGTGACATAAACATCCTTGCCATGCGTTAGCTGATAAAGACGCTCAATCGCGTGCTGAGGCTTGATAATATCTTTTTTCTGGCTGTAACTCAGACAGTTGCGGGCACGCCATTCATTAATCTTTGCCCACCAGCTTTTTAATGATTTCGGCTCAGGGGCAAAGGATTGTTCTTTCATTTCTGCCAGCAAGGCTTGCAGAAAGGCGTGGGCGTCACCAACAAGCCCTACATCTACATGAACAACTTTATTGATAGATGAGGCATCAATATCTGCATGCACTTTTACACTATTCGGAGAGAAATGCATCAGATTGCCAGTTACCCTGTCGTCAAAACGCGCCCCGATATTCAGCATGAAATCACAATCATGCATGGTCATATTCGCTTCATAGGTGCCATGCATACCCAGCATACCCAGAAAATGCTGGTCTGACGCATCTACCGCACCAAGCCCCATCAGGGTCAAGGTAACAGGCCAGCCTGTAGTGCTAACCAGTTCACGCAAACAAGTTGAAGCATCAGGCCCGCTATTGATAATCCCGCCACCTGCATAAATCACCGGCTTTTTAGCTTTCTTCATCAGCCCAACTACTTTTTTAACCAGCTTCGCATCAGGCGATGTTTGCGGCTGGTAGCGAATTGGCCTGTCAGCATTAGTCTCGTGATATGGTGCATCAAGCAACTGGATATCTTTAGGCAAATCAATAATCACAGGGCCAGGCCGTCCAGTGCGGGCAACATGAAATGCCTCTTCCAAATTATTTTGCAAATCAGCACTTTTCTTGACCAGATAATTATATTTGGTACAGGGTCTGGTAATACCAGAGGTATCTGCTTCCTGAAAAGCGTCTGTTCCGATTAGATGGCTAGGCACCTGACCAGACAGGCAAATGATAGGCACTGAATCCATCAACGCATCGGTAAGGCCTGTCACCGCATTTGTTGCGCCCGGACCTGAGGTAACCAGAACAACACCTACCTTGCCGGTTGAACGCGCATAGCCCTCTGCGGCATGCACGGCGGCTTGTTCATGGCGGACAAGCACATGCCGAATTTTATTATTTCTGAAGATAGCGTCATAGATAGGCAGGACAGCACCGCCCGGATAGCCAAAAATCACATCTACGCCCTGATCTTCAAGCACTTTGAGAATAACTTCAGCACCTTCCATCATGATAGGCGTTGATTTGGTTTTGCTTTGTTTCATCTGTGACATGACTTCTACCCTGTTAAGCACTGCATCTAAACAGCTGGAATTTATGCTTTTACGTCCAATGGTCTAATCTGTTCTAATGAAGCAATGTGCCAGCTTGATGGTTAAGTGCATAATCCTATAGGCTAGAATCATGTTCACAGCATACCTGACCCTGCTAGGCATATACCTAACCTGACCATGTTGCTGTGTTCTAACAATAAGCTGGAAAAACTCCATCTTGTGAATGGGTTGATAGCATATGTGATACAGGCATGTCAAGTAAGGTCAAAAATTTTTGAAAAGATTTTTTCAGATAAACTTTCAGAATATAACTTATTATTCTCAATTTTTGAAATAAAATTATTTCTTAGCCATGTCATCTGGCGTTTAGCATAACGTCGTGTGTCACGTTTGACACGTTCTATCGCTTCTTCTTCGTCGATCAGCCCTGCCAGATTATCCAGTAAGATTTTCACCCCCAACGCTTTCATGACAGGCAAGTCTGGATCTAGCTGGCGGTCACGCAAACAGGCGACCTCGTCCAGTGCACCTGCTTCAATCATCCGGTCAAATCTGGCTTCAATCCGTTGGTAGATTTCTTGACGAGGTGGTAGATGAAGGATGCTAAGGGCCTCTGCTTCTATCATTGAGACACGTGGTTTTTTCTGCCATTCGCTTAATGGAATGCCAGTGTGGGTAACCACTTCCATCGCGCGCAAAACCCTTTGCGTATCTGTGGGAAATAGCCGTTCGGCAATCTCTGCATCAAGACTGGCAAGCATCGCATGAAATGCATCAGCCCCTATCTTCTGATGCTGGGCAATCACTGCTTTGCGCACCTCTTGCGGTATATCAGGGATTGGCGAAATCCCCTCAAGGGCGGCCTGAAGATACATGCCTGTTCCGCCAACTAAAATCGGCATTTGCCCATCCTGCCACGCGCGGCCCACCTCATCATGTGCCAGTGCCAGCCATTTTCCTACAGAACAGTTTTCTGCCCCATCCATCACCCCATACAGACGATGCGGTACAGCCTGCATATCAGCTTCAGATGGCCGTGCAGTCAGCACAGACAGATCATGATAAATTTGCATTGAATCTGCATTGATGATGACACCGTTCAGCTTGCGCGCTATATCTATAGCCATTGCCGATTTACCACTTGCGGTAGGCCCAGCAATGATCATGTAACGTCGAGATTTCTGATGATTTGGTTTTTTGGTCATAATGCAGGTTCGGGTTACGATTTTAAAATAGTGAGACAATGATGCAAAACAGCTTTTTGCTTTCCAGTTCAACACCAGACGCACGCCACCTTATATCACAATTTTGTACCGCAGAAATGCTTAGCCTGAAAGAGTGGCGTTCAAATGAGGATAGCTCGGCACAGGCTGCCCTGATATCTACCCCAGAAACGCTAGATTTGGCAGCATTAAGAGCCAGTGCCAAACATCTGGCAATAGATATTAATCCCTTTACACAGAACAATCATCTAAAGCGGTTATTACTCGCTGATATGGATGCAACCATCATCAGGGGTGAATCTCTTGACGAACTTGCCTCGCTTTGCGGCAAGGGTGAGGAGATTGCCAAAATCACGGCCAAAACAATGGCAGGCGAGATTGACTTTGCCACCGGCCTTGATATGCGCCTTAGCCAGCTTGCCGGCCAGTCCGAGACATTATTGCACAGGGTGATTGAAAATACCCGCATCACCTCAGGGGCAACAACATTGATTGCTACCATGCGCGCCAATGAAGCCCAGTGCTATCTGGTCTCTGGCGGATTTACATTTCTTACATCCTATGTCGCCGAAAAAGTTGGCTTTCATGAACATTTTGCAAACCGGCTAGGAATTAAAGATGGCATCTTGACTGGCAAAGCAGTGCCGCCATTGCTTGACAAAACCTCAAAAAAACAAATTCTGTTGCAGAAAGCTGAATTACTTGGCGTCTCTGCTAGTCAGGCTATTTGTGTCGGAGATGGTGCAAATGATGGCGAGATGCTTTCAACAGCGGGGCTTGGCGTGGCATTTGAAGGCAAACCAGCCTTAAAACAGCTGATCACGACCCAGCTCGATCATACGGACCTTACCGGTCTGTTATATTTACAAGGCATAGCAGCTAGTGAATTCTACCATGCCAGCTAAAAAGCCAGCCGCGTAATCCGGCTGGCCTTTCATTTTGTTAGCTACAGTCTTTTTGTCAGCTACAGGCTATTCAAAACTAACCTGAACAAAACGTCGCTGTCCGTCTGTATCTTCTACCAGCATCAGAATACCTTTACGCTCTGCTTCACGGGCTGCACTTATGCCGTCAGCAAGCTGGTCAACCGATGTGATAGCTGTCTGGTTAAGACGTCTGATAATCTGGCCCTCTGCTAACCCTTTGCGGCTTGCAGGGCTATTATCCTGCACGCTGGTGATGACCACAACATCCTGTTCTGATTCCAGACCGTATTTCTGTGCAAGCTCATCACTAAGCGGACTTGCATCAAAGCCTAAATCCTCAAATGAACGGCTTGCCCCAGAAGGTGGGCTATTTGAAATCAGGCCATCATTTTCAGCCACTTCTAGCTCGCCAAGTGTGACATTAAACAGCTTTTCATCGCCATTTCTGACCACCATTACAGGCACAGTCTTATCAACAGGTGTTTCTGCTACGATACGCGGCAAGTCACGGCTACGCTCGACCTTGCGGTTGTTAAACGCGGTGATGACATCGCCTGCCTCTATCCCCGCTTTAGCAGCAGGGCCTTCTTCGCTAACAGAAGCGACAAGCGCACCTGAAACCTCTTCCAGCCCAAGCGAGTCAGCAATATCTTCTGTCACTTCCTGGATAAATACACCTAGCCAGCCACGTCTTGTGCGGCCATAATCCCGCAATTGGGTGACAACCTGTTCTGCCAGATTGGCCGAAATCGCAAAACCGATTCCAACAGACCCGCCAGATTGCGAGAAAATGGCAGTGTTAATGCCAATTACCTCACCATCAAGATTGAATAAAGGCCCGCCTGAATTGCCTCTGTTGATTGACGCATCAGTCTGGATAAAATCATCATAGGGGCCTGAGCCGATATCACGGCCCCGCGCAGATACGATCCCTGCGGTTACGGTGCCGCCAAGTCCGAATGGATTACCAATGGCCATCACCCAGTCACCAACCCTGAGCGTGTCTGAATCACCAAATGTGACGGCCTTTAGCTCTTTTCCTGCGGGATCAAATTTCAACAGGGCAATATCTGTCTTTTCGTCACGCCCGACAATTTCGGCCGAAAAACTGTCATCATCTGAAAGATAGATGGTAATTTTATCAGCATTTTCGATCACATGATTGTTGGTGACCACATATCCCCTTTTATCAACAATAAATCCTGACCCCAGAGATTGTCCCTGACGTGGGCGTTCCTGTTCTTCAAAATCTCTGAAAAAATCTTCAAAGGGTGAGCCTTCCGGAAATTGCGGAAACGGAGTAGATTTTCCTCTGGATTCAATCATGGTCGTGGTGGAAATATTCACCACTGACGGGGTCAGCGCTTCAGCTAAATCTGCAAAACTGTCAGGCCTGTCTGCTGCCTGAGCCTGTCCAAAGCTGAACAGAATAGCAAAGATCACAAGTGATCCTGCCATCATGTATTTTACGCGGGATATCTGATGGTTAACGCGAAATGTTAGCATTCCATCAGGGGCAATATGATTCAGGTGATTAAGCATCTTACATTATTCTCCAGCATTATATTTTTAGCTGATGACGCCATCTTGGCTCTTATACCAGCCAGCGAAAGACACTAGACAGGCAGAAGCCATTACAATGGTGCATCATGGTCAAGATGGCAGTGTTATTTGACTATTTTCAGGCAGGAAAAAGGCCAATTAAGGCCTTTTGCCCGATATCCAATTATTCCGAATCTTTTCCATTCTTATCATTAAAATAGCGGAAGAAGCTAGAATTTGGAGACAATACCATCGAGGTACCAGACTCGCCGATCGATTTACGATACGCTTCCATAGACCGGTAGAAGGCAAAGAATTCAGGGTCACGTCCAAAGCTTTCCGCATAAATCCGGATTGCTTCGCTATCTCCCTGACCCCTTAATTCCTGTGCCTTCCGGCTTGCTTCAGCTACAATCACTGTTCTTGTTTTTTCTGCATCAGCTCTGATTTTCTGTGCTTCTTCTTCACCTGTTGCGCGGAATTCTTTTGCTTCTCTCTCACGTTCGGACTTCATCCGGTTAAAGATATTCTGAGAAGTTGCTTGCGGATAATCAGCGCGGCGCAAACGCACATCAATAATTTCAATACCCAGAGATTTAACAGATTCATTTACCTCATCCCTGATTGACCCGTTAATGGTCTCACGTTCACCTGTCAGGATGGAGGCAAGTGTTTCACGACCCAGAACACGTCTGACAGATGAATCAATGATTGATTCAAGCCGCGCTCTTGCGCCAAATTCATTCCGTACTGTCTGGAAGAATAATAGCGGGTCTTCAATCCGGTAGCGTGCATAAGCATCTACCTGAAGTCGCTTCTGGTCAGCTAGAATCACTTCTTCAGCATCTTGCGGAATAAGCGATAGCACGCGTCTTTCATAAAATACCGCATCTTGAATAAACGGTATTTTAAGGGCAAGTCCGGGTTCTTGGATGATACGTTTTGGCTCGCCAAGCTGCAGCACAAGCGCCTGTTGCGTCTGGTTCACGGTAAATAGCGCGGAATACAGACCAAAAAGAATGGCAGCAATAAAAAGTAAGCTGATATTTCGTGTCATTTTCATCTGTTATTCTCCTGCCTTCTGTGTTCTACCCAACTCCTTAAGCGGGAGATAGGGCACCACTGACTGGCCATCTTCATCAATGATGATTTTCTCAATATTGCCAAACACCTCTTCGATCGTTTCAATATAGATACGCTCGCGGGTTACATCTTTGTTGGCTTCATAGGCTGAAAAGACCTGATCAAAACGTGAGGCATCACCTTTTGCTCTGTTCATCACCTCTTCACGATAGGCTTCTGCTTCTGCAATAAGCTGAGCGGCCTGACCACGTGCTCGTGGCACAATATCATTACGGAAGGCTTCAGCCTGGTTTTTCAGCCTGTCACGGTCCTGACGCGCACGCTGCACATCGTTAAAAGCATCGATCACATCTGATGGCGGATCAACGGCCAGAAGCTGTACTTCGCGAACACGCACCCCTGCCCGATAATCATCAAGCAATTCCTGTAATTTTTCACGCACCGCAAACTGGACATTCTGACGCCCTTCTGTCAGGGCTGTCTGAATAGCTGTCTGTCCAATAATTTCCCGCATTACTGCTTCGGCGGCTACCTTGATGGTTTCATCAGGGTCAGCGAGATTAAACAGATATTCGCCCGCATCTGAAATCCGCCAGAATACCACAAAATCAATATCGACGATATTTTCATCCCCTGTGATCATCAGACTTTCATCTGCAATATCACGTCTGGTAGCGCTACTACCTGCAACATCACGGAAACCAATTTCAAGCCGGTTATCACGTGTCACATCAGGGGTCAGCACTGTTTCAATCGGAAATGGCAGATGATAATGCAAACCAGGACCAGTTGTTCTGATCCATTCGCCAAATCTTAGAACAACGCCTTGTTGCTGTGGATTTACGCGATAAAACCCTGTTGCCGCCCATAACCCCATCAGGATAATGAGTCCCAACAGAATGAACCGTTTTGGTGCGCCGTCTCCGGGCATCTTGCCACCAAAATTGTTTTTCAGATCATTAATGACCTTGTCAAAGTCAGGTGGGTTTGGTCGGCCAGATGGGCGTTGTGGCCCGCCTCCCCATGGGTTGCCGCCATTATTTCCACCGTTATTTCCGCCGCCCCATGGGCCGCCATTATTATTGCCTTGATTGTTCCAGGGCATGTATCAGGCTCCTATTCGCCGCTATGCAAAATTTTTATGCCAAATTATGTATCTTCAACCCATCTGCACTTGTAAATCAAGTTCACAATGACTACGTCAACATAATAGCATATCCCTTACTATATTTGACCATTGGTCGGGAAATTCAAGAATGTCAGACAAAATAACCGAACAAAAAATACAATCTAGCCTCTCAGAGGTTCATTTACCCAACAAAAATGGCGAATTTTCTGGAAAAAATATTATTGAAGCAAATGCTGTTTCTGGCATTGCGATTAAAGATGGGAATGTCATTTTCACAATAGAGTTAGATCCGGCTATCAGTGAATATGCAGATAGCTTGCGTGCCAAAGCAGAACAGGCCGTCCATGC
>Ga0181568_10006568_pt1 | contig 10160 bp, 13 predicted proteins | sample 101ome_20_FD_133758 | JGI IMG/M metagenome (GOLD analysis project Ga0181568, IMG submission 133758) | Coastal salt marsh microbial communities from the Groves Creek Marsh, Skidaway Island, Georgia - 101404AT metaG (megahit assembly) | ecosystem: Environmental > Aquatic > Marine > Intertidal...
CACCAGATTTAATGATACCTATAATATTTTTGACACAATTTTGGATTTTTGCAGCCTTGATTATATCAACTAAACAAATCTTAAATTTAAAGTCAAATTTAAAATCTTTTGGGATCGTATTTTTATCTTTTTTAATAATAGCTTTTTTATCTATTTCATTTGTTATGAGCAGAATGAATACGATGCCAATTAATCATATTTAAATTGGAAATATGGTCTTAGAAACTCTACACGATTTACAAATTTTAAAACCAGTAAGTATTAAATTTTGAGAAACACTTTCATGTTTTTCCTTACATTCATCACAAATATCGTCTAAATCTTTTAAATCACTATCTTTAATTTGTTTATCATCAATCATTATCTGTCAAACCAGCACCTGCAGCGCCATGTTTTAAACTATCTGTTTCCTCTACAAAAGTATTCTCTGATAACTTATAAAGATTTTTCCAATCTAATTCTGAAAAATTGTCTTTATTTTCTAAAAAACTAATTTCAGTATTATTTGATTTAATTAATAATTCTTTTTGAAAATAATTTGACGAAATACTTATGTTAAAATTTAGTAAAAACTTATTGTCGTCTAATTCAAAAAATATCCTTTTTCCAATAATCTCAGAACATCTACTAAGAAATGGCAATAACAATAATGGATAAGCTATTCCATTAAATGAACATTTTTGAAAACTTTCAAGTTTTTTTATTTGATCTAAAAAACTTACACCAAGTATAATTGGACAATAAAGTGATTTGTCTGACTTATTTATTTGATTAATTAATTTAATATTTTGATAATTTGTTTTCTTTTTACTTTGAAAATACTGAATTAAATTCTTGATACCTTGAAAACCAAACAATTCTAATAATCGAATAGATTTTCCAACTTCCTCTGCTATTCCCCAAGAATAACCTATCGCTCGACTCGCTCTTTTTGATGTTGTTTCAATTTCACTCAAAGATTTCATAATTTATGAATGATTTTTATAAACCCATTGTTCATCATAATTTTTTAATTCATTTGGTAAAGGTGCACCTTGAAACATACATATTCGGAGCCACTTATCGGATCTGGGATCAAATTTTAATGCTCCAAAAAAAGATAATTTTAATCTTAACATATCTATCGGAACAATTTTTTCACTGATTGTATTATCTTGTATTTCTGAATAAGGAAATTTCTCTATTATAAAGGCTCTTCTAACAACGTGTCTTAATTCTGAATTCTCTATTAAAAATTTATCAATTGTTAGACTATTTTTAGATATAAGTAATTTATCATAAAGTTTTTTAATGTCTCTTGCGATAGCCAGAGGTTGCTCTAAATTAGCACCACCCTCCTCAAAACGATCTGCTAATCTTGGCTCTTCTTTGTTTTTTGAAATAAACCAAAATTTTTTATTGTTTTCTTTTTTGCTAAAATCAATAGATAAAATATTTGTATATTTTTTTTCTAAAATTAATCTTAATTCCTCTACTGTTCGTTCTGTTGGAATATTAAAATATTTTTCCTCATCTGAACTCATTTCTCTTATAAGTGGTTCTGTGATTTCACCATACGGTTCCATCATAATAGACACAATATATTCAATACATTCTTCACAAGTTTCTTTTTCTAACCAAAGGTAAATTTCATTAAATGGATGATTTTTCTGAAAGTCGAATTCATTTTCAACAAAATTTAAAAATTTTTTTACATCTTTTAATAAATTTTTAATTTTATTTAACTGATATTCACTTTCAGTGTTCCAACTTGTAATATTTTTAATTGAATTTCTCACACAATCTTTAAATAAATTACTATCTTTAATCTTTACTTTTTTTATTTCTCTTATTTTTTTTAATGCTGTTTCTCTACAAAATATCCAATTGTTTAATAAAGTTGGATGATTAACAATAAATGGTGCCATACCTAAACCTGTTGAATTTCCTATTCCCAAATTTTTGCAAATTTTTAGGTCCAAATTAACTGCAGTTTTTGGATTTCTATTTTTTGCAACGTGATTTACTTGATCAAAAGTGAATTGTCTCACCAAATAAACCAACATCATTTCCAATCTAAATGGTCCATTTATTTCCTGTCTATTTTTAATTCTAAAACGATCTGCTAGGCCAAATTTTCCTGATCCATAAACTGCTGTTGTTCTATATAGATATCCAACTTTTTCTAATAAATCTAAACTTGGTTGCCTTCCATTACTTAAACTATCAACAACATGATCAAATATTCTAACTGATTTATTTGCTCTAGATAAAGTTAGTTCTTTATAAGATAATCTACCAACTTCTTGTTTAGGGACCTCATTTTTTAATCTTTCAATATCTTTTTTAAGAGGCACACCATCATGCAATGTAAAAGCTGCGTCCCATTTTGTAGCAATTACCCTATCTGATCTTTCATTATCACTAATTTTGTTAGCAAAACAAACTAAAGAATAAACTCTATCTTTTTTTTTAAATGAATATACTGCAGTTCCAAATCCATCACTATCTAAATCAAATAAGTCTCTCTTATATTCCCAATCTTTAAATTCATATAAGAAACTTCTTAGAAAAGATAATCTAGACTGATGGAATGAACCAAGTCTTGAAAGTGTCATTATAACATTTGGATCTCTTAATTCTATTTTCATTATTAAATTGTTTTGTAAAAATTATACCAATTATTACCAAGTATCCCATTAATCTCCGTATCAGAAAACCCTACTTTTTTTAAACCATTTTCTAAATTTTTAAAACCTCTTGCATCTTCAAACCAATTTGGTTGCTTTGGAAAACCAGGTTTGCTTTTAGTACCTTCTCCAAAATTTTTACTTTTTGACCATGTGCCATTCCTCATCCATTCTACAACTTCATCTGGTTGACCTAGACAAAGATCTGAGCCTATACCGATATTATTTATATTCATTACTTCAACCGTTTTAGCAACCATTTCACAAAAACTATCAATGGTACAGTTTGTGTTATCTTTAAGATGATGCGGATAAAGTGATAATCCTAAAATACCACCACTATCACTTAATGCCTTAAGTAAATCAGAAGATTTATTTCTTTTAGCTGGATGCCAAAAAGAAGGATTAGCGTGAGTAATGGCTATTGGTTTTTCAGATATTTCTATAGCATCAAAAGTACTTTTTTCTGCAGAATGAGACATATCAACAACCACCCCAACCCTATTCATTTCTTTTATAACTTCACGGCCAAAATTAGTCACGCCACTATCAATTTTTTCATAACATCCTGTAGCTAATAAAGACTGATTATTATAAGTGAGTTGCATAAATCTACATCCAATCTCATGTATTTTTTCAACTAAATTAATATCATCTTCTATTGGTGAACAATTTTGAAAACCAAAAAAAATAGCAGTTTTTTTTTCCTTATTTGCTATTTCAATATCTTTAAAATTTTTACCTAAAAAAATTAAATCTGAATTATCTTTAAATAACTTTTCCCATTTTTTAATTTGATTTAAAAGCTCATCAAAATCCTCATGATATACGATTGTTACATGAACTGCATCTAACTCTGCTTCTCTATTTATTTCAAAAACTTTTCTTGACCAATTACAATACTGGAGGTTGTCTATTTTATATTTCATTTTGATTAATAATCATAAACCATACCAAGATCATCCCTAAATTCTATTTATTTTATTGAAATTTTAATTTAATTTTGAAATAAGAATATTCCTGAATAACCATGAAAAAGAATAAAAATCTTAAAGTTGCTATTATAATGGGTAGTCAGTCTGACCATAAAACTATGCAATTATCTGAAAAAACCCTTAAAAAATTAGGGATAAAATTTGAGACGAAAATTATATCTGCTCACAGAACTCCAAGAAGAATGTATAATTTTGCAAATTCAGCTCAAAAAAATGACATTGGTGTAATAATTGCTGGTGCGGGCGGTTCAGCTCATCTTCCTGGAATGGTTGCAGCAATGACCTCAATTCCTGTATTAGGAGTACCAATAGAAAGTAAAAAGCTTAAGGGATTAGATAGCTTATTATCTATAGCGCAAATGCCTAAAGGTATACCTGTCGGCACTTTGGCCATTGGTGAAGATGGTGCCATAAATGCTGCTTTGCTTGCAGCTGCTATTATTAGTAATGGAAATCCAATAGTAAAAAAAAAATTAGAGAAATGGCGTTTGATGCAAACAAAATCTGTTAAGAAAAATCCAAGATAGAAAATGTCTGTTAAAAATCTGGGTATTATTGGAGGTGGTCAATTGGGCAGTCTTCTTTCAGTTGCTGCTAAAAAATTAAATATAAAAACAACTATTTATTCTGATGATATAGATGCACCTGCACAAAATTTTTGTAATGAATTTATTTTTGGTGAATATGAAAATAAAGATAAAATTTTAGAATTTGCTCAAAAAGTTGATGTGGTTACATATGAGTTTGAAAACATTCCTTATGAAACATTACATGAAATGAATAAACTTAAACCTGTTTTACCTAGACCATCAGTTAATAGATTAATCCAACATCGTATAGCTGAAAAAGATTTTGTTAATAAACTTAATATAAGAACAACAAGATATGTTTCTATAGAAAAAAAATCTGATATCGAAAGTTTAGAAGATTTTCTTCCAGGAATTTTAAAAACTACAACTATGGGTTATGATGGAAAAGGTCAATATCCAATTAAAAATATTAGAGATATTAATACACTTAACATTGATTTTTCTAAAGGTTATGTACTTGAAAAATTAGTAAAATTAAAAAAAGAAATTTCTGTTATTGTTACTAGATTTGGAAACAATAGTTACGAAATTTATGAACCAATAGAAAATACTCATCAAGATCAAATACTTAAACATTCAATAATTCCTGCAGAAATAACTAAAAAAATATTAGATCAATCAATAGATTGGGCAAAAAGAATCGCTGAGGAATTAAAATACATCGGAACTCTTTGTGTAGAATTTTTTATTGATAGAAATGAAAATTTATATGTAAATGAAATTGCACCAAGGGTACATAATTCTGGTCATCTTACAATTAATGCCTACAATATAAGTCAGTTTGAAAATCATGTAAGAGCTGTATGTTCTCTAGATAAAATCTCTTTAAAAAAAATTTCTAATGCAAAAATGGTTAATTTAATCGGAAATCAAATCGAACCATATAGAAAAAATTTTAAATTAAATAACAATGAGTTTTTCTTTGATTATTTAAAAAAAGAGATAAAAGAAAAAAGAAAAATGGGACATATAACTACTTTACTATAAATGCTTAAATCAATTGAGGGAAATTTTGATCAACCTGAAGTAAACAAACTTCTAACTAAACATTTTATTGAATTGAGGGCTGCCTCTCCTGAAGGGAGTGCTCATGTCTTAGACATTCCTGGACTTAAAGACAAATCAATTAAATTTTGGAGTTTTTGGGAAAATGAAAAACTATTTGGTTGTGGTGCTTTAAAATTTTTAGACAAAGATCATGGTGAATTTAAATCTATAAGAATTCACGATGATTTTAGAAATAAAGGAAATGGTATAAAGATAATCAATCATTTAATCAATGAAGCTAAAAAATTTAGTATAAAAAAAATTAGTATAGAAACAGGTGCAGGCAAATTTTTTGATCCAGCCAGAAAACTATTTAAAAAATGTGAATTTAAGCCTTGTAAACCATTTGCACATTATAAAGAGGATATAAACTCTATTTATTTATCAAAACAGATAAACAACGATTAATAGAAAAACGCCTAAATAATAATCAATTTAGTTGACAAAACCCTCTAAATTATAAAGAAAGCATGAATTACTTAATTATAAGTAATAATTAATAACAAATAATAATAAGAAGAAAAAATATGAGTCTACAAGGAAAAGTAAAATGGTTCAATCCAACCAAAGGTTTTGGTTTTATTGAAAGAGATGATAAAGAAAAAGATGTGTTTGTACATGTTTCAGCTGTAAGAGATGCAGGTATGAACGGTTTAGATGAGGGTCAAGCTTTGACTTTCGATGTTGAAGATGGTCCTAAAGGTCCTTCAGCAGTTAATTTAAAAACTGCATAATTTTCACAACACTATTTATTGGCTATACTAATAAAATATTTTAAAGATTTGTTTTATTTTTATGGCCAATAATCTATTCTAAAAAAATAATAATTTAGATTATGATTGGTATTTTGGGAGGAATGGGCACTCAAGCAGGATTAGATTTCTGTAATAAATTAGCAATCCAATATCGAGGTAAAGTTGATCAAGATTACCCTTTATTTTTTTTATATAACAAATCTAATATACCCGGAAGACCAGAATCTATTGGACAAACAACAGGGGCACTTTCAAATAGATTTGAAAATATTTTTTTAAAAAAAAAATATGAAAAAGTATTAAAAAGTTTAGTTGACGGGTGTAAGAAATTAGAAAAAGCAAAGTGTAAATTTATCGTAATTCCATGTAATACTGCCCATTATTGGTATGACGATCTTCAAAAAAAAATTAAGATTCCAATTATCAATATGCCAAAAGAAGTATTCAATCACACAAAAAAAAAATGCAAAAAGAATTCAAAAATAGGGTTATTGGCAACAGAAGGAACTTTAAAAACTAAAGTTTACGACAAATTTTTTCATAAAGACTACAAATTATTTTTTCCAAATAACAAACTTCAAAAGCGATGTGTAAATAGAGCAATTAAAGATGTAAAAATGGGAAATGTTAAAAGAGCTGCTAAAGAAATACAGCCTGCAATAAATTATTTAATTAAAAATAAATGTAAAAAAATTATTTTAGGTTGCACTGAATTACCAATTGCTATTTTTGCATTTAAATCGATCAAAACTGTTAAGTCATCTAAAATTTTTTTAGATCCAAATCTAATTTTAGCTAATGCAGCTATGAAAAAATATAAAAAATAGTTAATGTCATCCAAAGAAAAACCTTATGTCATATTGGTTGCAGAATTAATCTATTTGAAAGTATGTGAAATTAAAAGAGGAAATAAAGATTTTTCAAATATTGATGCTATAGAGTCTTTCATAGGCAGTGAAACTTACAAATTAATAAGTAGTGGAAAATTTCATGATGAATTGATTAGTGTGTTAAATAAAAATAACTATGTTGACAAAATTACAAAAAAAAAAGTCCCGAATGAAACAATCAGATTATTAGAAATTCAAAAAGATTTGATGATCAAGCAATTGATACAATTTCCAGACTTATATTATGCAAAAAGTCATTTTCCATTAGAAATATCTCAAAGAGCTTTTGATCATTTATGGAGAATGTGTGAAAGCTATGAACTATGGTGTAAAGAGACCAATCAAAATAAATTAATAATTTTAAATATTATTGATTAGAAATTTTGATTTTACCTTTGGTTTTTTCAATTTTATTTTTTACTAATTGATAAAAATCTTCACTTTCCAAAGTTTGTTTTTGAATATTATTTTTAGCTTTTAAATTTTTTGAAGTAATTTCTTCAAGATTTTCTATAGGAGTTTTTCCAGTATAACTTGTTATTAGAGCATTAGATCCATATGAAAATCCAGCTTGACCTATACTACCTGTCGAAGTGAATGTGTATGCTGGTCCTAGCATTGCAGTTGGAGCTCCACATGCGCTTAACAATCCTAAAAAAAATAATCCAAAAAATATTTTTTTGTGAACCATTGTGGGGAAGATTATTAAGCATTTTAAAATACAACTCAAGGTAGAATTTAATATTTGGTTAAAAAGCTTAATTTTCATAGACAAATTTAACTAAATTTGAGAATCAAATGTAAGTAAATTTTTTTTATAAAACCTAAAATGATCAGAATATATCCATTCATTTTTATTTTGTTGTGGTCATCTGCTTTCATAACTACCAAACCTATAGTGGATAATAGTGATCCATTTTCTGCTCTAGCTTTTAGATTTTTCTTTGTTGCATTAGGTTTTTATGTATTTTCTATTTACACAAAACAAAAATTAATTGTTAACCAAAAAAATTTAATTGAATCTGTTTTTAGTGGAGTTCTTTTTCATGGATTTTATTTAGGTGGAGTTTTTTATTCTATCTCGATTGGTATGCCAACAGGCATAGCAGCATTGATAGTGACGTTACAACCAGTTTTAACTAATGCACTAAGTGGACCTATATTGGGAGAAAAAGTTAATAAAAAACAATGGACTGGGGTTTTATTAGGATTTTTAGGTGCAGTATTAGTTTTGGGGTTAGATGTTGGTTCAAATATCCCAATTCTAGGATTAATCGCAACAATTATAGCACTTGTTTCAATAACTACCTCCACAATCTGGCAAAAAAAATTAAGTAACAACTTACCTTTATCAGTAAGTAATTTTTATCAGGCTGTTGGGGGGTGCTTGTTTCACATTCTAGCAATACTATTAATAAGCAAACCTTACATTAGTTTTACAGATACATTTTTAATAGCAATGAGTCATCAAATATTCTTAGTTTCATTTGGTGCTTTTACTATATTGATGTTTCTTATTAAAAATAATTCAGCAAGTAAAACTGTTTCAATTTTTTTCTTAATACCAGCTACATCTGCATTTATGGCTTGGCTTTTTCTAAATGAAACCTTAACCACATTAGATATAGTTGGTTTCGTAATTACCACAATCGGTGTTTATATTGCTACACGTGACTAAAAATAACTTTTAAATTGATGTATAACCAAACTCTAAAGATGCATCAGTTATAGAATGGTATAAAGATTCTCCAAAACTTCGAAGAGCTAATATTCTTACTTTATCAGGATTATCATCTAACATATCGACAGTTAATGTGATTCCATTATATGTAGAATTTATAGAATTATTTTTTTCTAATGAATTAAAATTAAAAGGACATCCTTTTTTTAATACCTCTTTTAAATCTTGTCCTTCTATTTCGATTATAGCTCTTGAGTGAGACAAGTCAGTTATTGCAAAATCTGTTTCTTTTAAATTTTGTAAAATATCTTTAATTAAATCTTTTTTGATTGAAACTAAAATCCAATTTTTTGGACCATTCCATAAAATTCTTGTATCTTTATTATTTATTACACTTAAGGGTTTGTTATTTAGTTTTAAACCGTCTAAATTAATATTCTCAATTGAAACAGTAGAATTATTATACTGAACTATTTGAACTATTAATAAATTCTTTATTTCTGAAATCTTTAATAGATTATTTTCGTTTTTATTTTCATAATCTCCAAATTTACCTTTTAAATGTACATTTGCTAAAGCTGAAATTGAAATCATGATCTTACCCTTTCGCCTTTTGGATCAACATAATGTGAAGATACTATTTCAACTGGTATAACTTTATTTTTAAGTGGAGACATAACAAATAACTTTTCACCAATCATGTTCTTTCCATCTTTAAGAATCGCTAAAGAAAATGGATTGTCGTGCTCGACACTCCAACAAGATGCTGAGATATAACCTAATTTAGGATTTGGCAAAGGTGCATTCGCGTCTTTAACTAAATGAGATCCTTCTGGAATACTTGTTTTTTTATCTATTGGAACTACTCCAACAACTTTTTGTCTATCTTTAGCTGTAAATGCATCTCTAGTTAAAGATCTTTTTCCTATGAAATCTTTTTTCTTACTTAATAATCCTTCCAAAGAATTATCATATGGTATAGTTCTTCCATCGAGTTCTGATCCTGCAACATGACCCATTTCTATTCTTAGAGTTGATAATGCTTCTGTACCATATGGCTGAATATTAAATTCTTTTCCAATTTCGATAATTTTTTCCCACATAAAGTTTCCATTATCAGACCCAACATTTACCTCATATGCGAGCTCACCTGAAAACGAAATTCTAAAAATTCTAGCTTTTACACCAAACAATTCTGTTTCCATATAGCCCATAAAAGGTAATCCTTCATTTGAAACATCAGAATTCGGAAATAATTTTTGTAATAAATCTCTAGATTTAGGCCCTGCGATAGCTGCTCCCGCCCATTGTTCTGTAGTTGAAACAACATTTACATTTAATTCAGGCCAAACTAGTTGTAAATAATACTCTAAATGTGAAAGAACATTGGCAGCTTGAGCTGTTGTAGTTGTCATATGATAATGATTTTCTGAAATTCTTGTTGTTGTGCCATCATCCATAACTATTCCATCTTCTCTCAACATTACTCCGTATCTTGCTTTACCAACTGGAAGTTTTAACCATGCATTCGTG
>Ga0181568_10006569_pt1 | contig 10157 bp, 11 predicted proteins | sample 101ome_20_FD_133758 | JGI IMG/M metagenome (GOLD analysis project Ga0181568, IMG submission 133758) | Coastal salt marsh microbial communities from the Groves Creek Marsh, Skidaway Island, Georgia - 101404AT metaG (megahit assembly) | ecosystem: Environmental > Aquatic > Marine > Intertidal...
AGTAGACAGGCTGGGCTCTGTGTTTTCATGCCCATTGGACCGGCAGCTTTCGCGCATTAAAAGCCACGGGAAACTTCGCGCGTGTACCAAGCCTCCTGGTAATACTGGCTTTTGATAACCGCATTTGAACTTTAAGTAGTGCCAGTTGAAGAACTCAAACTCGAACTAATACAATCCCATATGGCACAGAAGCCAGTGCTGCGGGGTTAAGTGGGGTGCGCGTGTGTTGCGCGTGAGGTCAGTGTCGAGAAGGAGACAGAAGTTATAAGAAGAAGTGGTAGTAGTGGTAGTAGCAGCACTGCTGCTGCAGTTCCTTTTTCCTTGCCCATGGGCTATAATTCATCAACTGGGCTTTCCGGCTCTCGTGCTCGTGCCATCATGACACTGGGGGCTATGCGCACTTCATACTATACCAACATCGAAGCGCTTTGCGCGGCACCCCGGAAGCGCTTGCCCACAGCCCGAGCCAAATGCCACTGAGCTGCCCAGTAGCGCCCCAGGCCGCCTGAAGTTGATAAAGCCTTCGCCCACGCCGGCACGCGCCGCGGAAGACATCGCCACGACGCCGGGCCAGGCGTTTCAGGCCACCGAGCTTTCGCCCACGCCGATATGCACCGAGGAACCTGTAGGCCGCCACGCCTTCGCCCACGCCGACACGCCGAACACCTCGCCGGGCTGCAGATCATGCGCCTCCGCGCCCTAACCCGCTGGCGCGCGCCGAAGATAACTTTGCACGTCGCCGGGCTGAAGACCTCGACGCGCTGCCGAAGAGATCTTCGCACATCGCCGGGCTGCAGACCTCGACGCGCTTCGCGCCCTCGCACATGCCGACTCGCACAGACGAAAACTTCGCCACGCGGAGCAAGAAAACAAAGAAGGTATTGTTTTTTTAAATTAAGTTCTCGCTTCCGGGGGTGTAATAAAGCCGCCCCCGTGCCTCCGTGTCGTCCTTGAGCTGTGCCCTCCTGAATTCCCAAAAATCGCATCTATTTGCAACCATCAGGCATCAGCGCCGCTGGCTGTCGCTAAGCCGCCAGCTCGCCCCCTCTCTGCTCTCTGATTCCCATGTGTCTCTCTCTGTCTCTCTCATTTTAGTCATGCGGCACGCGCTTGAGTGTGGCGTGCTTCGGGTCGTCCGCGATTTTCCCAGTGGCTTCGTCTGCGTGGCTCCGAATGAACTGCAGCAGAAAGTCGGCAGGTCCATCCCGCTGCGCACCTCCGTTGGCCGCTGCGAACGCGACCTGGAACGCCTCGAGGGAAGCGACGCAGGCACTCCACGCCCCGCTGTGGTAGAGTTCCTCGGACGCGCGCCACGCCTCGCGCAGGCCCGGGTGGTCCATTTTGTGGCGTAGCAAGCAAAGGTCCGGGTCCTTGGCCCAAAGTCGCGGGTGGTAATGCCCCACTGGTTCCACGCCATCTTGATGCCCCCCGTCCTCTGGGTCAAAAGTAGTAATTGGCGGTGCGGGCGCTACCTTGGGTTCCTGCTTCGCCAGGCGTGGGTCTCCCAGGATCTGCCAGGGCTTCTTGTCGGGGTCCAGTTCTTCGAGCGCTATCGTCACGCGCCGCATCCGACGCTTCTCCTCTGCCGACAAGAGAGAAGAGGACGCGGCCAAGTTTCCACTCCCGACGCCCGTGGTCGGCCGGCTGTCTTCTTCGTTCTGGGGATTGAAGTCGGCGTCGTAGTCAATGTCGTAGGTCCAGAGCTCAAAGGTCAACGCGTCCGAGACGCGGACCGTGTCGATGCGCCGGCACCAGGCCTTGGCCTCGGGGCTCAGCTGGTCGCGGAAGTAGTGCGACATGAGCAGCGGCACCTTGTACACCTTGGTCGACGACTCGAGGAACTCGGCGTTGTTCACGTGCAGCGAGACGTAGGTCGCGTCAATCTTCTGCACCGTCCCGATGGCGCCCTCGACCGCAACCCCAACGTGAAGGCCCATGCCCACGGCGCAGCGGTAGTCCGGCATGCGCTGGAAGAGCTTTCGGTTGGCCTCGCTCGAGAACGAGGTCACAAACTTGTCGTGTCGGCGGAGGAGGGCGGTAAACTTGAGGAAGGCGTAGAGCGCGTTGTCGAAGAGGTCGCTGCAGTCCGCCCCGGCCTTAATGGCCCCCGAGCGCGCGTCGCACATCTCGCTCGGTACTTTCCAGGAGAGGAGAAACGCGTCGCCAATGTTCTTGTTCGCGGCCCCCTTGCAGTCCTTGACAGTGTTGTGGAGGATGTGGGCCACGCGGTTTACGAACGTCATGACCTCCTCCTGGAGGCACTCAGTCGTATCGGTGAAGTTGCGGATGTCGCAGAAGCCAAAGATCGACACAATGCCACGGCCAGAAAGGATGTTGCGGATGTCAAGGGCGTCATCGTTCGAATCGCGCAAGTTGGTGGCGATGATCTGCGCCCCTGCCTCTCCGAACCCGATGCGCATAAGGTTGCCAATTTTGTCAATGGTTTGCAGAAGGAACGTCGTCTCGAGGCCCTCCTGGGACGCATCCAGGCGGATCCCGGACCCGACGCTGAGTGGGTCGTTGCTGATTTCATTCACCCGCTTCATCATGTTCTCGATGGGGGCGATGACGAGGCGCTGCGTGTCCGCGTTAAAGGTCATGGTGCCGGCGCCCAAGAGCACTATCACGAAGCAGGTGAGCAGCAGGCTCATGACGGCCACGTCGGACTTGAAGTCGGTGGTGTCCCAGTGTGTCACGGTCATGTAGCGCCGCCCCGTGTCTTGGTTCGTGCTCTTGATGATGAACTCGTCGTGCGCCGACTGTCGCACGTGGCAGCTTTCCGCAACGTTGCCGAGCGCATTATTCGGGTCTGTAAGGAAACGCAAGCAAAACTTTAGCAACGGATCATGAGGAGAGGAGGAGCAGTAGCACAAAGCAGGCAGCTGCACAAAAGCAAACAGCATTGCAAGCGCATCGTGTACACGCACCATATACCACCGTCGTTTGAGAACTGTAGGTGCAGTCGTCGAGGCCCGGACAGGCATCGTCGTCCCACGCTTGGACCTCGTGCTTCATCGCCAGCAACCTGTTGGTGGACTGCTGCCCCACATGGACCACCATTCCGTTTGCAGACACGAGGCCACGATCGAGGTACCCGCAGCCAAACTGGCCGTACGCCGGTGCCGCTTCTCCATTCGTCACTGCCGAAGCGTTGCACAGGTCGCTCTTGTAAAGGAAGCTGTGTGCCAGACGGGAGGCGTAGAATGCTTCCTCGTTCGTCGCGGGGTACTCGAGCATGGGAAGCGTCAACAGGATGACCAGCACCCCAACGATTACCCGCCGCTGCGTCAGCTCGCTCATGGATCGGCCCACGTGGCTCTCTGGCAAGATCTCATCAAACAGGTCGGGGGAGTCGGGAGTAACCTTGTTCGTGGCCCGCGACACGGAGCTGCGCCGGGCAACACCGTTGGCCGCGGCGGACGGGTGCCCAGTGGAGCCGCTATCTTGCAAGGTCTCGTACGTCTTAGCTACCTTCACGATGCGGATCAGGCGTACCATGCGCACGATGCGTACGATGCGGCCGGCCTTGGCCCCTGCGCGCGAGGCGCGGCCAGCCCTGGCACTTCGCGCCGCGCTTGCGTCAACGCCCCCACCGTCGTCGTTGCTCTGCCGCGCGCCCCCGTCTACCCCGTACATAATGTCGACGAAACCGAGGTCCACTTCCACGGGCCCGGCAAGCATCGGGTCGTCGCCTCCCCAAACCTCGACCAAGCGCGACAGCTCGAAGATGAGCGAGTACGTAGCAATGAGGTCGAGCCAGAAGTAGAAACTCCCAAGGGGCCAGTCTCCGGAGCGCAGCTGCTCCCAGCGCGACTTTCCTTCGTGGCGAGGCCACGGAAAGTACCCGGCCACAGCATAGCTCTGCAGGAGCAGCTCCGCGTTGAAGAGAACAAACGCGAACAAGCTGAACGCGAGGAACACCGAGTCCGCAATCGACTGCGACACAGGGGCTGTGATCAGGATGCGAACGTCGTCCCCAAAGAGGGCGTACGCAGTCATCGCGTTCACTAGGATCTGAAAATGTATGTTCAATATGATCCGGGTCTCAATGAACTTCTGCAGGGGACTCTGCTGCGGTGCCCCTCCCGCGGCAGGAGCAACGGACGCGATGTCTGTCTCAGCCATATCAATGTACTGGTTCAACGCGGGCGCAGTGGTCATGAAATTTTAATATTGCGCTGACATGTGCAATCTCCACCATTCGATTCTGGATTTCACTCTCTTGAACTCCCACGCGTACGCATTCTCTAGCATGAGCTACCGATTTATAGCCGCATACGCAAGTGAAACTCACGCAAACCCCTTTCGAAAAAGCGGGTGTCATATTCTCTGATTTTCGTGTGCTCTGACATCAAGTAGCGAGCACATGTGTGGTCATACACCCAGTCCACGCTTGGCGTTCTACCGGCGTCGGTATCCACTCCATCCCGGACCCATTAACGAGTCGCTCCTCTTCCACGCCGTTATCACTGCCGGCGGTATGCACAGTATCTGGCACGGTTGCCGTTTGATTTTCCACGTATCTGGTCCACAGAAGCGCTACGTACGGCGCCAGGAGAACGACGTTGATGTACCAGTGGGCACCCCTCACAGCCGCCAGCAACATGCACGCCACAATGACTACTGTTGCTGCAACTGGAACGAAAAGGCGATCGTCATATCTGAATGAACAAGAGAAAAGGGAGGTTGAAGGTTGATGCGACAGGCACGCCACGTCCTCATGCATTAAGGGCAGAAGTTACAAAGCTCTATTCTACTCACGAATTTGTTCCAAAACGCATTCCTGTTACTTGCTGCTTTGAGCAATTTCCAGAACTTCCCGTCCCCCACCGTCTTCGGCATCGTCTCGCCCCCTCGAAACGAGTCACCATCTATCAGGCCCGGATTTTTTCTCTCCGATGGTTGAGCAAACCGAACACGCTACCGAACATGAGTGGGCAAGAAGCGAGTACATTGTAGCCATATGCAGCTGCTCGTTTTTGGTCGTTCTCGTCCTCCTAGTGATGATGCTCGGGCTACTTGTGTGCCACAGTTGCTGGTGGATCATGTGCGTGCTCTTATTATGCGTCGTTATCGGCGGCTGTTATGCGTGCATTTGGTTTGAAGATCGGGCTGCAGAGAAGAGGGAATATGCCACCGAAAAGCAGTCTGCTTCAGTTTTGCCTGATGAAGCCGTGATGATCTGGGAGAGCGAGGACGCGTCAGTTGAATCGACATAGCTCCGCACTATACTTGACGATTGGTCGAATGCTCGCGTCACACCATATCATTTTTTCACCACAAAGTGTCGATGGCCCTAGACAACCTGCGCTATCTTTCGAGTTGAATTATGGAACGTCTTCATTAATATTCAATGTATTTTCGAATTTGGCCTCACAGACCTGTAGCATAGGGAGGTACTACTGGTAGCACTGCTTGCCTTCTCCAGCCAAACGTATACGGGTTCCGTAGTTTGAAAACTCCCTTTTCCACGATGTCCGTAGCAGTTGATGACAACGGGAGCAGATGCCGCCACTACCATCATCCGCACGGCCATTTCAGCCAACGAACTGGCTGGCTTCGGGATGCACTACTTAGGGTCGTGGACGGCCTCGAGTGAATTGCCGCACTTCTAGTCGGCGTCCAGGGCGCTGCTGGTAAACGCAAAAGCTTCCATATTGGATATCACAAAGTTGTCACGCTTTTTGCTTCCTTTTGCTTGGGGCTTTTGGACATTGCCATCATCACTCAGATGGGCGTAGCACCACGCTCATAACGGGGTCACTCGCAGCTGTCGCTGGAGAGCTCTGTCGATGGGACGAGTGAAGCTGTGAGTATGCCTTCACAGCGCGATGCGGAGCGATCCGACGTGGAGCCCTTGCAGGAACTGCAAGAGCCCGCAGATCTCTTTATTGAACGCGAAGTCGAAGCTCCACTCGCCATGCGAGTGGCAGTTCAGCTCAGCACGAAGGATGCGGTTGCGGCGCACTACCAAGAGGAGCTCGAGTTCGACTCGAACGCCCTGTCCAGCCCGTGCCTTGCAGCGGTTTCAGGTTGCTCAGCTTCTTGCCGCGCGGAGCAATTCCAATTATCACGATGGCCCTCGTCCCTGATACCGCTCAGGCCCGTATCATCACGTTAATCGAAACGACCGCAGTCGGGTTTGTTGCTGCGAGTGTGAGTGCGGCGAGGCTTAGTTGGGCAAGTCCATGCCTCGGTGCTGCACAACTGCTTGTCGGAGGTGCCCTGAAGCTCGGTGTGACATACGCCACTGGCATTGCAGTGAGCGGCACGTAGCCGCCTGTAGATTACGGCTGTGTATCGGGGTTGTGTGTTTCGCAGGGCGCACGGTGGACCATGGCCTGCTGGCTGCTGGCGTTTATACTTACTAGTAGGAAACAGCGCAGCGACAGCGCAGCGACAGCGCAGCGACAGCGCAGCGACAGCGCAGCGACAGCGCAGCGACAGCGCAGACAGCGCAGCGACAGCGCGAACATGTGCACTCTTTCGACGCAGCTCGCGCTACTGGAGCACCACTTTCAGCCCTCTCCCGCCCCTAGCCCCTAACCAGGTAGGTCGGCCCTGCCGCGCACTGCCAAGTTTAGTACCCCGGGGGAGTAAATCTTGACTTGACTTGAGTAGGTCCAACGCCCTTTCAAAGGGCGGGCACGATGCTTTTTCTATGGCCATAATTAGGCTCTATGCCATAAAGCTGGCAGGGCGATACGGATTTCCCACCCTTCTTCAGAGCCCCGCATGGTACGCCCCTCACCATGAACCTTACTCTTCTTATCAGAGTTGCCCTGCGCCCATGAAGGTCAGGAGCGCAAAAAGGAACCCCCCGCCCTCGCCCCAGTGCCAGCTGCAGTTTCCGGTGACCACCAAGGCGACGAATAGGAGCATCCCCCGCATCAGCGAATCTGCGCCACGCTCTGCGCGTTGCTTCGGCCCCGGGAGCGCGCTCTCGCGCGCGGCGGCGCTGCACGCAGCACCAACAGAGGCCGAGTCGGCGACGGCGAGGGCGTACTGGAAGCCAAAGGTGCTTGTGAAGAGGGAGTTGTCGAAGGTCTGCCCGACGAGGCTCATGGCGCTCAGCGAGGCATAGTTGTAGAAGCCGCGGTGCCGCAGCCGCGTCAGCCCCAGGAGCGGGAGCACGAGCGCCCGAAAGGCCCACGCGGGGAGCTCCAGCCGCCAGCAGCCGTACCTGGTGGAGCGGAACACATGCCCGTCACGGGTGTTTAGTGTTAGCACGCCCGATGAGGTTGTGGAAAGGGATCCTGGAAGAACACGCAGAGGCTGAAAGTGAAACGCACAGTTGAAGCATCTCCAGGTCCGTCGGGGCGTACTCGCCCTTGGTGTAGTAGTAAAACCGTCCCCCGACCTGTGAAAAGGGTGGCAGTGTGAAGAGCGGTAGTCTCGAAGCAGGGCTGTTGCTTTCGTCAGTGATTCTAGCACGCCTATGACACATGAGCTAAAGAGCAAGCTTATATCGTCTGCATGTGCGCACACCTCCCAGGGCCGGTCAACGAGGGCTTCAGCGACGACGGCGAGCGCGCGGGCTGCGTTCGCGACGTGATTCGAGTCGATGACGGGCTGGGGCGTGTACGGCACATAAGGCCAGCAACGCCGGTGCCAGTACTGGTCGCGCCTGCCATCATACAGCCCCCCGAGACGAATCGCCACTGTCGCCAACTCTCCACGTGTCTGGGCGTCATCTGCTGGCACCGGAGCTACCGCCACCACAGACGACTCCGGTGATGCTGGCGCCGGCGGGGGGGCGTGCAAAGCGAGAACCCAGTCCTCGAACGCGCGCTTGGTTCGGTCGTAGGGCGCGGCGTAAGCCGTGGGCTGCGGGTCGCGCTCGCTGGCACCGTCATGACTTATGAAGTGATCGACGCAGGCGATGGAGCTGACGTAGACGATCCGGGCCACGCTGGCCGCCAGGGCGTGCCGCACGAGGCGCTGGCAACCGATCACGTTGGTGGCCTCAAACTCGGTGTCCGAGGTGCCTAGAAGGCCCGGAGTGACGGCGATGATGAGCACGTCCGGGATTGGTACCGCGATGCCTTTTTTTTTTGCTGAAAAGAGGGCCGCCACCTAGACCGACAAAAAGCAGGCTTAGTGAGGGCTCAGCTGTTGGTGAATGCGTTCATATGATTAATGTGACGAGCAGCCTTCCCAACCTGGGCCTCGTCGCACAGGTCCACGAGCAGCGAGGTGTGCGGCGACGGCGCGCGGTCGACTCCGATGGCGCCTGGGAGGATGCGGCACAGCTCGCTCCCGAGCATCCCGGAGCTCCCCACGACCATTGCGGCCACACGGCGCCCCTTAACCGGTGGGGGGCTTGGGTCGTCGTCGTCCGGAATCACGTCACAGGGGCCGCCTGGCGGCGATGGTCCACTTAAACGACCCGCCGCGGGGCTTGTTAACATCTGTTCAACGGTCGGCTCTACAGCGCATTCCACCTTCCTCGGCATGAGCCCCGTTCTGATGTCTGTCTGTCGTCCGTCCCGTCGTCTGTCGGTCGAAATCTCTGTGAATCTCTGTGACCAAACGGGTTTTGTTTATCCACCTGGATCTTGATTAGTGTTTCCATGCGCTAACCACGACGAGACGACTTCGAGAGTACTCGAGCTGCGCGAGCCAATGGCGACGCCCGACGTGGAGGCGGCGAGCAAGGCCTACGCCGAGATCGAGCGGCTTACGAAGAAGCTGAAGGATGCGGAGGACGGGGCAGCCCGGGCCCTGGTAAGCGTGGGGCCGCTGCCAATCTTGTCGGACGAGCGGCTCAAACGGCTGTATTGTGCCTGACCCATCCATAACCGAACACACCAACCGTCGCAAAAAATCACGCCAGGCTTTGGGGGCAGAGCGAGACGAGGCGGTGGCGGAAACGATGGAGTGGCGGAAAGTGGCGAACACCGCGACCATCGCGTCGCAAAAGTCGGAGCTGGCGCTGCGGGAGAAGACCAAGGATGCCGAGGAGCTCGCCAAGCGCGCCGACGCGGCCGAGCTGCAGGTGGAGATCCTCGAGCGGAAAGTGGACACGCTGACGATGAACGCTAAGTTCGACGCGGCGGCGCGCGAGGGGCAGGTGAAGCGCAGCCGCATCGTAGCCACAGAGCTCGAGGAGGTGCGCGCCGAGAACAGCAAGCTCGAGGACGACAACCGCCTCCTTGAGAAGACAAACGGTAATCGAAAACATCGCGGCGCTGCGGTACGCTGCAAACTACGAGATATGCGACAATAAGAAAGCAAAAATTTCTGCCAATGTTTGCGTTGCGTGGCTTCGTTGGCTCAAATAGCCCTGGCTTGAGACAGGTGGTAACCCTTGTGTTCCATTCGCTTGGAAAGCACAGGCGAGCTACAGAAGCAGTTGCACCACGAGCGGGCACTCCGGCTGCAGGACTTGCACCGGAACGCAGCCATGGCGGGGGCCAAAAAGAAGTCTGAGCTCGGCGAGACCGAGATGGAGCGCCGGGCCATGGACATTGGCGTCGAGCTGGCCGCCGCCCGCGCCGAGTGCCGCCGCCTTTCCTCCATGGTCACGTCCCTTGAGGTATGCGTGAGCACGCGGGCGGAGCGCTGGCGTGTGGGTGGACTGAGCTCAAAGTCACCAAGCAGACCGTCGAGTTTCACCCCCCCCCCTACCGTCTCCACCCCCTTGTTCCCTTGTTTAGCGGCTGGCGGCGGCGCACGAGGAGGAGATGCTGATGGTGCGCAAGGAGCTCGAGGGGGAGCAGGCGTCGGTGCTGAACCTACGGCGGCGCCACGACAATACGCTCGCCACCCTGGAGGGTTCCCTCGCCTCACAGCGCGGCCTCGAGGCCGAGGTGTCCCGCCTCCGGCGGACCCTGACTAACGCCGCAAGTTGCGGCGGCGGTGGGCCGCGGTCCCGGCGCGGTCTGGCGGGGCAGGCAGTGCTGGCACCTAAAAACGCTGGCCAGCTCGTAGCGTCGGCGCAGCCTGGAGAGGCGGGGAACCTCGCGCGCGTCGCTGATCGGCACGTCCTCGCGCTCAGGCCGAGCAGCACCGGAGGAGGAGGAGGAGGTGGTGGTAGCGGCGGCGGCGGCTACGGTGAAAGCAGCGACGAGAAAGCCTGGCGGCTGCAGCTCGAAGCGGAAGAGGCGGCGAGCGGCGGGCGCCAGCCGAGGAGGCCCCCGCTCGCCCCCGGCGCC
>Ga0181568_10006571_pt1 | contig 10156 bp, 24 predicted proteins | sample 101ome_20_FD_133758 | JGI IMG/M metagenome (GOLD analysis project Ga0181568, IMG submission 133758) | Coastal salt marsh microbial communities from the Groves Creek Marsh, Skidaway Island, Georgia - 101404AT metaG (megahit assembly) | ecosystem: Environmental > Aquatic > Marine > Intertidal...
CCTGAAAGCATATCTCTCATGTCGCGCAAAGCAAAAATCGCTTGGCGCGTGCCTTTGACACCACCGTACAGCACCTTGTCCTCGATGTGAGTCATGTGCGTATTCTTTTGTTCTGTCAAAGTTTCCGAAAAAGTTTTCATTAGATTCGTTGATCCCAAAATGATTTACTCAACTCTCCTCTCGTGACATCTGGATCACCAACACGTCTGACTCGTGTATAAACTTGATGTGATCCGTCAGTACGCACGCCAGCAACTTGTTTTTGCCAGAGAGCAGTTTGTTTTCCGCCTGGGTCCGGAGGATTGTTGTCGTATTCCCAATTGGGGTTACCTGGTATATTTTGCCACGCCATAATAGTTTCCTATGGTAAAATTATTGCTCTTTCGTCAATATCTGCCGACTTACCGATAATCGGTCCAATGTTGTACGGCGATTTACTTACCGATTTAAATTGTATCTCCATAGTAATCTGGTATCCTTGTCCGCCTGCGAACGGAAACCCTTTTGTTTTCTCATTCATTGCTGCTTTCGTAACACCTTTCGACTGTATCCTAATTCTCAAAACAGAATTATGGTGATTGTCCCATAAAGGTATTTTGTCGTTTCCTCTTTTTCCTTTATTCAGTTTTGCTGGATCTCTGTCACCAAGCAAATAAAACCCATGAGTCGCTACGTTTAGATAATGAGTATCTTTCAGGTTATAATACTTACTTATTGTATTTGCAGGGAGCGGAAAATATATGTCAGGGCAATTTTTTAGATCGTACTTGTATCGCTCCTTCAACTTATATTTTGACGCTGCCGCTCGCGCGACCCACTTATTATCTCTCTCTTTCTGTATAAAAGGTTCTGCTTTCCACTTTCTTTTAATTGCCTGCATTACGCCTGCTTGTTCACCTAAACCCTTCAAAAACTCCTTTTCTTTATTTCCGTCAGTTTCACCAAAGTCATACTTTTTCTTTCCAAGGTGATGTATGACCAGAGAACCAGCAGATGCCAAATCTTTTTTTAACTCGCAACCATATTCGCGGTTAGAAACAAACAAATCAAGGTCAGGTCTGTCAGAGGATGCACCTGCAGGAACGTAATTTGGTTTGACCCAACCAACCTTCTGTAAACTGCTCGCAACATTTTCCTCATAAAGAAACCCTAACTGTGCCATCAGAATTTAATCTGTTTTCTCGTTGTAACCTGAGGCGTAACTCCCATGAAAGACAATGCCTTTCTCACCCCAGTTTTAAATATTCCTGCTACTTTTCCAGCAACGCCAGACATTTTTGTTTTAATTTTTCTGACGAGCGATGATAAATTAACCTCGCTGATGTCTTCCCACGTTCCGTACTCGACATCCTCATCCATTGCGTTGACAATCAGCGAGATAACAGACCAAAAGTTATATTCGCCAGTTTTGACTCCCTTGAGTTTTCTTGACGAAGTTTTAAACCTTGCCTGCAGTTTCATCTTATCAGCGATTCGAGCGCAGTATTCATCATCTTCTACGCTGTGTACCTGAACCCCAGATCCGTCATGATTGGCAACAAGCATCCACTCTGCCGCAGCAGGATTTGTTCTTCCATACTTTTGATAACCAGACATTGCTTCTCTAGCAAAGGCAATCTTGAAGTCGCGATTATTTTCAAATAACGCGCCGAGTTCTTTCATCGCATCTTTGTGCGCCTTTTCGCCTTTGTTGACAACTTCGTTTTCGCCTGACTTGATCAGTGGGCGGAGTTGCCCTGGGGCAACAGTTGCTGTTACAAAATCTTCAAGTATTGATTTTGCTTTTTGGTATTGTGGGTCTTTCGTGATTTTGTTGGACGACTCGTTGACTGCTGCATAAAAAGTTGCAGTTGATTCTGACTTACCGCCAGACATAAGTTGAGCCATTCCAATTTTGAGAGAGATTCTCATGCCGCCGATGAGGATATCGGTCTTTGGGGTTGTATCAGTAGCGCCATGAGATTTCCAAAATGGTGTCAATCCGCTTTTAGCGCGACCATACTGTTCTGCTTTTTTGCCTTTTAACTTCGGGTACTTTTTCAGCAGAGCGGTGGCAATTTTTTTACCTGCTTCCATTGCCGCAGGGTTTGAAGTAACTGTTTTGTAAACAGAGTCAGAGATGCCAGAAGCAGAGGCAGTTGTCTTCTTGCCCTGTATCTCATAGAAACCAAGAACAATTGCTGCTTCGTAATCTTCTGCTTTTAACTTGCCTTCAGTTAAGAAATTTTTAAACGAAATTGTCATCAGAATTTCCTTAATGTTTCATCTATTTATAATGTCAATACTTCGGATAGTCAGCAGGATCCTCCTCCATTAGTGAATTAATTCGATCAACGATTTGTTGTTTTTCCGCTTCCGTGTATGAGTCCCAGTATTCAACTTCTCTGAGGAATCTCTTACAACCAATGCAGTATGCGTTCCAGGTAGGATCTAGAACACATACTCCAATACAAGGCGATTTGACTTTAGGCATTATAAGTTATTGCAACTCTATAACCAAACCACTGAAACGAAATGCAATAAAACGTAGGATGATGATTGTCAAGATAAATCACCAAGGCAGGCGTTAAAGCAAACTCACTATATTGCCGCCACATATTTTCAATATCAAACTCAAACTTCCAAATTTGCTTACTCATTAAAATTCTCCTGGGATAAGTCGCGAATGTTTTTGATTAGTTTCGTCCAACGTGGCAAACAAAGTTCTGAAGATTTTGTTGCCCTGGTATATATCAGCACGCGGAAAACCTTCAACTGTTCTTCCGAGCGAAACTGATGTTTCAGTAGATGTTTTGACTTCATGACATTGCGCGATGGTGTGCGCAGCGTCGTGTATTTCGTTCCAGATTCTTAGGAAGTCAGTCTCCGCATACTGCACGTCGACCATCATGTCATCAGACATGTGAATCATATCAACAACTTTAAGTCGGTTCATTAATTACTCCTGTTCCATTACAGGTAGGACATACGACTTCGGTTTTATTGTCCTCCGCAGTCGGTAGCGATTTTCGTCCAATACTACCGAAGTCGTACACTGTCCAAACTGTGTTTCCGATTTTCATTGACTCGCCAGGATTAACTATAGCATTTACGTCGTTCAATGTCAAATCGCGTTCTTTAATGAAAACACCCTTTTCAATCATTTGGACCAGTTGCTCGTCAGTCAACCAAAGAGTAAGAGGTCTTAGTGATTCGAAAAGGGTGGGCATTAGTGAATGACCATCTCGCCAACTTCAACGAAGTCAACTGATCGAGTTCGCTGAGCGTCAAGGGCACCGTCAATATACCAGTCGGAATAAGTGTTGGGACCCCAATCATCTGCTGCGCCAGAGTCAAAATACTTTGAGTAGATGACCACGGCAATTTGATCAACTACAGAGTCGCGAGTTTGACCGCGAGGCATAGTAAACCAGTCAATCGGCAGTGAATAGTCAGCAAGTTTAGCAAGATCGCTGTTGTCGAGTTCGTCGACTTTCTCGACGATATAGTCAAAAATATCAGATTCGTCCATTGTTTTCTCCTTAATCATTTTCATATATTATACCCGCCAAACATCAAAAAGAAAACCATAGGTAAGTTATTGATTTGCAAATAAAAAGGGGGACTGGCGTCCCCCGTATTTATTTTATACTGCGGAAGCAGCGAGAGCCTTGTAACCAGCGGCGATTACTGACTTGGAAGGTGTTCCAAGACGATAGAAGCCTTTGGTTTGACCCTTAGTGTTCGTTCGCTGGTTCAGATATACAGGATATCCTGCGAAACGAATGTTTTGGATCACTGCACGAGGGTTCTTAGCACCGAAACGGGCAGAGATTTGCTTTGCGGTCAGTTCTTGACCGTCCATGAGAGCGTTCAAAACGCGAGTAGATTGAGACATTACTGTCCTCCATTATTTAAGTTACCAGTACAGATCAACGAGAAAGTCTTGAAGGTCAAATGCTTCCGCTTCCCAAGGCATACGGCAGTAATAATCTTCCGTAATTCCTGGTTTGAGCGTAGCGCTGAGCAACTTGTTGTTCAGTTCACCTTTAAGGTTCTGCTTCACATGTACCAATTCATGTGCCAACGTAGTGGCGATTTCCTTTGCCGAATAAGCAAAGTTTTCTTCCTCGTCGATAAATCGGCGGGAAAGATTCACGTGGATCATGCGTTGACCTGCTTCAACACCAAAGTCAACACATGTTCCTGCGTCGTTCTCCTCGAGGTTCTTCTCGATCTGAATGCCCACTAAGACATTCTTCTTGAGGTCGCGAGGAAAAAAGTGATTCATAACATCACTTGCAAAATCTTCCAAACGATCCTGCTCGGGGAAACGACCAATAAACTGTAACGTAATCATGAGATATATTCTACCCTAAAAATTTCAGGAAAGCAACTATGCGTAAGTCCTTGATACATATCGAATTTTATCTCGTGGTTCCGGAAACATCCACTGACATTTAACGTAACCATTGATCAAACGCTTCGCCTGACGAACTGCAATGACCACTGACGGGTCTTTACACTCACCAAAGTCCAATATCTTATCGCATTCAACGAGCGCCTGCTGACGTCCTGAGACCTCCACAACACCATGTTTACCGTTCTTGATGAACTCAACCTGATAGTTCTTGAGCGTCTCGTTCTCCTGTTCTTCCTCGATCGCGCGTTCAATAATGTCATTACAGACTGACAAGGGAACCTTGCTGACTCTCTTGGAGAGAGTCTCGTCAAGGATGATTCTACGATACTTAGAAGGGATCTGTTTATGGTTGCTGTACATTATGCTGCCTCCGCATATTCAATTGCTTTATTAACGGCGATCAACTTACGCCCAGAGTTATAACCAAACCAGGAGGACTGCAGACGCGTCTCGGCGGTGCGACCCAACTTGTGGTCAGTTAAGTAGGTGACTGCGTTGACCGCATTCCACCAGGAACCCATGGCATAGTCAGCGCCAGGTTGAGTCTCAAGCACGTCATACGCTTGCTTGGCGTTGTTGCTTAGATCCTCATAGGTTGCAACCTGACGTCCCTTAGAACCAGCATGAGGGAACACGGTGTTGAAGAACTGAATAACGTCACCAGTCTTCGCCTTCTTCTTAGCGAGGAACTGAGCGAACTCTTTGTACTGCTCAAACTTCTGGTGAGCGATACCAAGTTGCTCCTTAACCATGTCAGGATTAAACTCACGACGATGATTTAAAGTCACCTCGTTCTTAGAGGTAGCGCTCAAGGACATCTGCAGAGTGTTGTTACAAACAACTCGGATAGGTGTCATACGAACGTTCAACGACTTACCATACATGTGAGGGTTGGTGAACAGCATAAAGTTGTCGACCTGGTCACCAGGAAGGACGTCGAACGACTCCTTGATCTTGGCGAGTACCCAGACGATCTGACCGTTCTTGAGAGAACCAGCGGTGTGCATCTCCATGTCACCTGCGGCGCAATACTCGTTGAAAAAGTTAAATGCTTCTTCGTTCTGTACAGGTTCCCAGTCATTGCCGACGATATCCAACACTTTATTGTCTTCGTCACGCAACAGCGCCATTTTATTGGGAACATGAATACCGTCGAGGATATACATGTTCTGCTTGCTAACCGACCAGTCAACACGAGCTTTCTGCATCATCTGAACTGGACTCAAGTCATTAGAGACTTTCTCACCTAGACCGTGCCAAGGGAGTTCCCCAGCATAAGCCATTGTTTCTACTTCATGTGACATTACTTGTCCTCCGATTTTTTCAAAAAGAATACATTACCAGTCTTTGCTTTGAACTCAACGCTAATGATGCCAAAGTTGTTGTCAAGGTAATCCATTGCCATCATAATTGCTTGATACTCATCGCCTTTAAACGTGGAGTTGAACAGCATTTCGCGATTAAAGTTGTCCAACCTGGGGACCGGAGTCCCCATATCACCATTAACAACATCAGTGTCACGAAACAAAGAATAACGTTTAGACATAATCACACACCTCCTGCCAAAGTTCCTGAACTTCCTGAGCGTGGAAGAAACCACCTTCCTCAGCAGCGTCATCAGAACCAGCAAGTGCTTCGATGAAGAGCGAAGAAGACATAGTCTTCCAACCTGGACGACCGCCGCCATGCTTACGAATAAAGTTGGCGACGATAACTGGGTTATCACTTCGACCAATCATTGAGTCATCATCAGCGTACAACACAAACTTAGCATCTTCTATTCCAACGAAACCGATTTGCTTTTCCATTTTCTTTCCTTTTCTGTTCATGAGTATATTATACCATACAGATGTTTTAAAATCAACTATTAGTAAGTGCCTGATTTTCAAGGAGTTTTTGGAGTTGCTTCGGACTGAGTTCTTTGAACTTCCTACGAGTCACCGACCATTGCTTGTAGGGTTTGATGAATCGCTTCTCAATACCCTTGTCTGGACCCGCCATAGGTATGACACCTATGAGCCAAGTCCGATCAGTGATGTAGATATGATTGGGGACTTCATATTCGCACTTGTCCCACACGGTGATTTCTTGCTTATAGCGAACTGTCACGATATCATCTCAGAAATTTCAGTGGCGTATTTTTTATTGGTTACAGGAACTGCGTTGGACTTGTGGAGGGTTGCGATTCCGATGACGTAGTCTCCGGTGTATCTTGGAGAATCTTTGCTATCTCCTCGCGCTGTTGCTGGAGAAGCCACGCACGATGCGAAGCGTTTTGCCTCAGCCGCACGTTCTTGAGCGATTGTCTTCGTTGGTTTGTATTCTTCGAACTTTGGTGGGACATATTTCGCACAGACTTCTCCTTTTATTTTGCGTGGTTTGCGTTTGCGACCGTTGAGATCGTATCGAGAATTAGTATGTATAATCACTTAGTTCTCCAACTTTACTTGATGTCTAATAGTGTACGCTTTTTTGTACTCTTCATCAAGCGACAAGATACAGGCAACGGCAAACTCCATACCTTCAGCATACCAATCCATACAATCGGCCATCTTGTCGTTGTGGTCGTTGTCGTACTTGTGCACCAGACCGCGAGTGAAGGCGATCTTCTTGTTGAGCATTCGACGTAATTCACGGGACAGGTCAGACCGACTGATGGTCATTGGGATCTCGTTCATCTTCAGGTTTGATGCTACCATTACTTAACCTCCAATTCGTCAAAGTTGGCGCTTAACAAAGTATTCTCGTCCCACACAAGGACCACAGCTTCACGCTTGCGATCAACTTGGCGTATAAAGCACAAGCGACCTTGATAACGTGCCAAACCATCCACCTTGATCCAAGAATAATTCATTACGCTACCTCCATGTTTGGGAGTGGTTCAAAGGGTTCGTCGCTATACTTGTCGACAAACTCGTAAAGATCGCCACGGAAGACGGTGTTGTAAGCACATCCACCAGTCTCATAATTACGCAAGATTTTTAAGCAATGAATCTTACGGTTTTCGACAACGTAGTGATAGTCAGTATCACCGTGTGCTTCCGCGCCCTGTGTAAACTCAGCGGTAGGATTAGCGCGAAAGAACTTCGCAGCGAGCGAGGCACCCCACTGATTGAACTCAAACATCTGACGAAAGTACATCGCTGCACCTTCGGGATAACCATCCCAGTGGATGTAGAAAGTTTGAGTAGGATGATACTCGTGGCGAAATTCGTAGGTGGCTCTAGTTCCCATATCTCTATCTCCTTAACTGATACCAATATTATAACATAGGTTGCCCCGAAAGGCAACCTACCCTAAGTTATTGATCTGAAAGGGAAATTTCACCCAGTTTTTTAACGGGTTTAGGAAAACTACTTAAACGACCTTCGAATTTTAACTTATTAAAATCTTCAGGGTGAAGTGGAATATATTCCGCGCTGGAATAATTAAATAGGAACCGCGCTATTCGGTCTTCTAAACTTACTTTTTTCACTTTTTTATCTCCTTAACAAGAAACCTTATTATACTGTGGAGACCTGTAAAAATAAACCTTACGTAAGTTATTGATTTTAATCGGCATTTAGATCCGTCAATGGATTGCCGATGTTTCTCTCCGTTGCTGGAGATTCAAGGCGCTGGCCTTGCGTTCGGCGAACAATGTCATTTCCGTCAAATTCTGCCCAATACAACTCAAAGGCAACACCATCGTCAATGCCAACAAACTGATGCCACTTACCAGGTTCAACCTTAAAGTAATCACCAGCGCGTAGGATAGTTTGATCACAAAGATGAGGACGCTCCTCTTGAGGCGCGTCGCTCCAAGTTTTGATCATCAAGGTGCCGGACTCGACAAAGAATCCATTCCACTTAGTCTTATGATAATGCTCTGAACAACAAACATTTGCTTTGAACTCAATTCGATGAAACTCGAACGAGGGAGTATGCTCAACGAGTTCTGTAGTACCCCATATTTTACCGCTCTTCATTTAAATCCTCTACTTCAATAATTTCAGGAACAACTGCAACACCGCCAGTAAGTTTTGGTGAGATGAGATCGCTCAAGTGATTCTTGTCACTTCGCGTCCATTTCAAACCTATGTATACACGATATTGATTGGACGCTGTTATGAACACAGCCTTGTTCCACTCCTCATAACCAACTGGAGAAATGTTTTTCACAACGTTGTTGACTTCATTTCCTGAGGACATTGCGATTTGATCAGTTCCTTCAGTTCCTTCTTCGACAACATTATAGGTAGTCGTCTTGTTTATCTGACCAGCAATCTGATCAGCAAGATCTGCCTTGGCAATTATCATTGCCTTTTCAATAGCAAGTTGCAAGTTGGAAGAGACTGATGTACCAACTCCATAAATGTAGTTGTGTTTGTTCTTCCTATCAAGCAGTCCACGACTCTCTTCACTCTCGATATACCACTCAGGTATTTTCGTGAGGATAGAATCTTTGCTAGACTCACGCTTCACTTTATACGTTGAACAACCAGTCAATAACAACAAAACAACAATTAAAATTCTCATTTTAGTCCTTCGCTATTTCTATAATCAGGGCAATGAAACCTGCCTCAACAAGTTTCTTTTTTACATGATCACCGAAATTATTATCCGGATCCCACTTGTTAGTTTCTCTTATGTCTTCTTTACACTTTCTAACTTTGGTTTCAGAAACCAGTTCACCGTCTTTGAAGACTTGAGTAACTTCATATGTACAGCGAGTGTCCTGCTCCTCACCCGCATGTACATCTAACGCCACGAAACAAAGCAGCAATCCAATTAAGATTTTAAACATCACGTCGTGGGTGTGCCAGACAGTATTCCAACAGGTTCTCAGGCGTTGAAATTTCATAAGGATCATCCTCTGCGTTATCGCGCATACTTGCTTCGGGGAAAACTGCTTCCACTACACAATCGTCAACAACCATTCCGTAACGCCACGAACGATAACCAAAACCAAGGTTATCTTTATCAACAAGCGCACCAACGCCTTTGGTAAAAGATCCGGATCCATCAGGAATTACCTCCACGTTCTCAAGGTTTTGGTTTTTCGCCCACGCATTCATGACAAAAGAATCGTTAACAGACATACAGTAGATTGCGTCAATCCCAGTTTTTTCAAACTGTTCCCACTTGCGCTCGAAACCAGGTAGTTGGTAAGTTGAGCAGGTAGGCGTAAATGCACCTGGCAAAGAGAACAAAACCACACGCTTACCGGCAAAATAATCTGCCGTTGTTTTGTCTTCCCACTTGAATGGATTAGGGTCTTTCCCCTCCAGTTCAGGATCGCGTACCCTAGTTCTAAAAGTTACGTCGGGCAATGTTTGTCCTTTCTTAATCATAGTCCTTTCCTTTTATAAAATGAAATGTATTCTGGCCATCTAAACATTCCTTCGCGTATTTGGCAGTAGAACAATCCGTTGTATGGCGGGTCAAGTTTCACATCCATGTCCAACTCAGTTTGCTTAAAATACTGAGGGTGTTCCTCACGGTGATCATATGCTCCTGTCATTGTATCTCTCCGATTATGTCGATTATTTTGTAGGCAAGATCAGCAAACCAGTCAGACCGTGTTCCTACCCTTGTAGTTTCTGCTGCGACACCAATACGAATACCCGAAGTTTCCCTCGGTCCGCGAGCGTCGTTTGGAATAGAATTCTTGTTGACCACAATGCCATTCTTTTCCAACTCGTCAGCAACTACTTTACCTGAAATATTTTTAGAAGTCAAGTCAAGGATGAACATGTGACTTTGAGTTCCTCC
>Ga0181568_10006576_pt1 | contig 10148 bp, 7 predicted proteins | sample 101ome_20_FD_133758 | JGI IMG/M metagenome (GOLD analysis project Ga0181568, IMG submission 133758) | Coastal salt marsh microbial communities from the Groves Creek Marsh, Skidaway Island, Georgia - 101404AT metaG (megahit assembly) | ecosystem: Environmental > Aquatic > Marine > Intertidal zone...
AACCTGCTGGAAAAAGGTGCTCCCACTTGCCGAGAAGAAGGGAGTTACCCTGTGCCTGGAGCATTTAAATTCCCGGGATGACAGTCATCCGATGAAGGGACATCCCGGATATTTTGGGGATGATGTCGACCATTGTGTGAAAATGATCGAGAAGGTTGGTTCAAGTTCCTTAAAATTACTTTTCGATGTCTATCATGTCCAGGTAATGAATGGGGATGTGATCCGCCGCATCAACCAGTACAAGGATGTGATCGGGCATTATCATACGGCCGGTAATCCCGGACGGGCGGAGCTCGATGATAAGCAGGAAATCAATTATCCCGGGGTGATGAATGCGATCGTAAACACCGGATACGATGGCTATGTCGCCCAGGAATTTATCCCAACATGGGAGGACAAGGCACTTGCCCTAAGGCATGCCGCAGAAGTCTGCGACGTCTAAGCTTTCAGACTAAAGCCTGTTTACTTTACCAGTTGTCGGTGCGAAAGGGACCAGCGGGTAGACCTTCCTTATTGTAGAGGTTAGCGTCAGCAGGATTCATGGTAAAAGCATAACGGGCAGCCACTGGGGTCTTGACTGCTCCTGAACTGAGCACCACCTTATCACCCATAATCTTGGCGTCTGCCCAGTGCCATTTTTTATCGGCTCCGGCGATGGAAAAGTGTTTTAGGGTACCATCCTTAATATGTTGGGTCGGTTTGAGTCCTTCTTTTTTCCCAACCATTAATCCATTGCCCACATTCTTAAACGAGATGTGAACTTGATTTCCTTTAATTTTGTGACCGGAATAAAGAGGACCGGAAGCAACCATATGTTTTTTCCCATAGGTCTGGTTGAGGGCCCACTGTGCAAGGCGGCCGCCCACATCCTGTTTATTCTTAGGGTGAATGTCATTGGGATTGTGAGCATCAGCCAAGTCGATGATTACTGCCATGCCGGTGTGCTTGAGATCGAGGGCTTGGGTCTGGGCTTCGCGAATTTTTGCCCATCCGTCTCCACCGCCGGGAGTGGTTCCGGGTTGTTTGAAGTTACACAACTGTACCCAGTAAAATCCGAGGTTCGGATTTTGAAAGGCATTTCTCCATCCTTTAACGAGGGCGTGTTTCTTCTGGTAGTAGGTGATGCCTTCGTTTCCGTTTGATTCGCCCTGGTACCAAATGGCACCGCGCATAGCGTAAGGAGTTAGGGGATGAACCATTGAATTGTAAATGGCTGAGGGTGTGCTTCCTTTGACTTTCGTGTCCTTGGTATAGGCAGCCACATTTTTGGCCTGCTCGGAGAGTTCAGGGACGGATTTGAATCCGTCAAGTGTAGTCCATGGTTCAATCCGGGTGCCTCCCCAGTTCGATCCCACCAATCCCACGGGTACATTGAGTTCCTTATGGACCCTTCTTCCAAAGTAGTACCCGGTGGCACTGAATCCTGCTACACTCTGAGATGAGCAGACTTTCCATTCTCCTTTGCCTTCCCTCTGGGGAAGAGGATGAACGGTGTGTCCTGGAACATCAAAAAGACGAATGTTGGGATATTTTGCCTTGGCTATCTCTTCTTTTGGATTAGCACAGCGGGCTACGCTCCATTCCATGTTTGATTGACCTGAGCAGATCCAAACCTCCCCGACCAACACATTCTCGAGTTTAATCTCGTTGTTTCCTTTAACTGTAAGAAGCGAGGGAGAAGCATTGGCTTTCAGTTTGTTGAGTTTGATCATCCATTCTCCATTTTTGCCGACTGTGGTCTCTTTCTTTTGTCCGGCAAAGGTGACGGTTACTTTTTCGCCCGCATCTCCCCATCCCCAAATGGGTACCTGCATATCCCTTTGCAGAACCATGTGGGAATTGATAACTGCAGGAAGGCGTACGGCATAAGCACTTATGGATGAAGCAAGTGCGAGAAGAAATAATGAGAGTTTTTGCATGCTAATAAAGGTGGGTTGGAGTTTATAAAAGGGTATCATCACCAAATGAAAATAGAAACCCCTGATCAACCTCAAAATAGAATCCTGAGAGAATAAAATTTAGGAACTTAGCTCTTTTTTCCCTTTGAGTCTTTGGTTGCCACTTTTATTTGCAATGGTTCTGGGGGAGTGTTCTTAAGGAGGCGATTCAAAGTATAAACGATATAGTTATTGGTTAGCTTGTCTCCACTTGAGGAGTTAAGGTTTTGGACTGTAACCTCATGAATGTGCCAGGCTTTGAGTTCAGCAAGTTCAACCTCTATTGTTTTAGCGTCTTTGGATATGTGAATTGCGGATATTTCCACTTTGGTTTCATCGGATCGCGGGGAACCGTAAGCTTCACGGTATTCATAAAAGTATCGGGAAAAGGGCCAGGTCTTCTTTTTCGCCGCAATCTCACGATTGACCGGTTTGGTAAAAGTAAACTTAAATCCCTTTTCCTGTAATTCCATATTTTGGATTTCAAAGGGAGTTTCACCATTCCAGGAAATTTGTTGGATGCCTTCTCCGCCTGCCCAGGTATGCCTGGTCTGACCCACAAAAAGGCTACCGTCCGGAGCCCAGTCCATCCGGTTGCATCCCCGGCCGAGCGGGGCACCATCAATAAAGGGTACGCAGGCTCCCTGAAGCTCACCTCCCACTTTCTCCAACATTACCCGCATGATTCGGGGCTTATTCATCTCACCCACCAGAAGCTGTCCGGTGAAGGGGCCCATTTTTGCCTGGGGAGTGATCGCAAGTACTTGGGTGGGTGAGTTAGCCATGCTTCCATGGGGAAAGACCACGCAGGCCCGCGTGCGCATTTTGGCAAGTTTCTCGACCGGCGTATCCACGGGGGTGCCCTCGAAACTCTCCTTCCAGGCGAGGCTGGCAGCATGTCCATAAAAGCGGCCTTCCTGTACATGAAAGAGCTTGCTTGAGCCAACCCAGTCGCCCTGGTTGTCGGTGACAAAGAGGTTACCTTCCAAATCAAAGCCCAGTCCGTTGGGGGTGCGGTGTCCATAACTGAACGGGGTCGTTGTTCCATCCTTGCCCAATTTCATGATACACCCGCGGTAGGGGGCGGATGAGTGCATCCTGCCTGGTCTTCCCCTTTCATTAAAAATTCCACGGGTAATGGTCCGCACTCCGTCTCCGGAAGATCCGGTACCGAGGGCAAAAAAATAATTCCCTTCGCTGTCGAGTACCGGGGTGAAATTGAATTCGTGGTAGTTGCCAGACATTCCAAATTTATCTGTAATGACTGCAAAATCATCCGCCTTGCCATCATCGTCTGTATCCCGAACCCGGGTAAGTTCGGGACGTTGGGTCACGATAAGTTCGGAATTGGAGAGGGCGATCACACCGAGGGGGTTATGCAGTCCTTCCGCAAAAAGCTCCCAATTGTTTTTTGCTAAATCACGAAAAAAGATTTCCCCACTGGGCAGGCAGACCACAAGCTTACCATTTGGAAGAAAGGTGAGTCCGTCGATTTGAATATTTTTGAACTTGGTGGGTGGGGCAGGGATGTCGATTACTGAGTACTGTGGGGCGGTTCCGCAAAATACAGAAAGGGTGAATGTCAGATACAATAAAATGGATTTCACTAGTTGGCCTCCTCCAATGGGCAAATTAAAACCGTAAATTCAGCCGATTCCCTGGCGGACAGGACCAGTTCACCATTCGTCATGAGTTTGCCCCGGTCACTGGAAACAGAGGCATATGAAGTTGGGGTCAAATGCAGGGTGGTCTTAACGGGTGGAGAAACCGTGAAGGTTCTACGAATTCCCGATTTTTCAGTATTGGAATGGATAAGTTCGGTAATGATGTGCTTGCCGAGGGAATAGCGAAACTTGGGGAATCCATCGACAAGTCGATAACCAAGATAAGCGGGAGCCTCTGCGACTCCAGTGATTGAGAATGGGAAATCAATGGCTTCAGAGGTGTCGTAAATCGGTTGTTTGTTATTGGTTTTGGAAAGTTCATCGAAAGTTTGATCTTTTAGTTGAGTGGTACGGGCACGGTAGTAGGGTATGCCGTTGAATTCAGCCACGGGCTTTCCATTGCTGGACCAGTGTGCCTGATTGGATTTGATAAATCCACCTTTAGTCCATGCATAGCGCAACCGGCACTCGCCCGCATCCCAGCAGAAGTAATGGTTGCCGGGGAGGGCGACTGCGAAGGCTGCGGGGGATGCTCCTGGCATAAAGGTGCGATAGATGATAGGTTCAGTGATTTGGGAAACCATATCGTCAAAAGTGGGGGTAAATGTACCGTTTTTACGGCTGTATTTCTTATCAAAGGGGAAGCGTTTGAGCAGGGTTTCCGGTGTAAACACATCCTGGGGTAATTCTTTGCGAGCCTGGGTAACCTGTTCCTCCTCGATTATAGCTTCCTTGTTTCCCCACGCATTATTTACATAGCTGAGGATATAGGCGAGTTTCTGATCATCAAAGAGTAGTTGGGGGGGCATAGCGGAATAAAAGTGCTTACCGTTTACCTTTATGGGGCCGGCCAGACCGCGAAGCGAGATGGCAATGGAACGGGCAGAACCGTCCTTGAGCCAATCACTACCGGCAAGAGGAGGAATGGAGCCTTTCTGCCCTTTACCATCGGGCATGTGACAGGCAACGCAGGATCCGGCTCCATTGTACAATTCTTTTCCTTTTCTAAGAATTTCGTCGCGGGATTCTGCGGGCAGGCTCATGCAAACTCCGAATAATGCAATGAAAAGTAAAAGGGTTGTTTGAATGCTCATTATATAGATCTTATTAATAATGTTTGCTATACATGTGTAAACCATCATTCAAATCAAATGTTAGGTAAAACGCAAAAAGATGAATTTATTTTGGCAGGAAAATTTGCTTCTTTTTGTCTCGATCGAGGTTTTCCTGAATCCATCGTGCGAGGGTGCCGCTTCCCATTCCATATCCTCCGGGTAGTTGCCTGAAATCACGGGTTTGTCTTTTGGGCGGGTCGCCCCAGTGTTTTGGGAAAGGCTTTCTTTTACTTGGTTTTAGCTGGGGGTGATTCGGTGGGTTGGGTTGTGTCTTTTGTTTCTTTCCATATACCATTTCGTAGACCTCTTCGGCAGTACGCTTTTGTCCGGTTGATTCATTAAACCATGGGCTTCCTCCAATAAACATCATACCTTCCGGTAATTTCTTTCCGTCTGCCATCCACTCTTTGAATGTGGGGAGAGAGTCTTGGGGGTGGGGACTCTTTTGATTGCCCAAGGTAATTGATGTAATATTGACACCCGTGACCGGTGCATCATCAGTAATTCTTTTATCCTGAATAAAACAGCTTAATAAGAGACCCTGTTCATTAAACCGGAGAACTCCTTTGTGAAAGGGTGGAACGGGCTTGGCTAATAGTTCCTTTGCATCCGCGTAAAGTTGATCGAGGGTTTTGGCAGGATGGGCTTGTTTGTTTGAGGAGGATCCGATGAAATCTCCTCTTTCAGTCCATCTGTTTTTGTCAACCGGTCTACCATCGGGGTGGGGTGCACCGATTGATTCAAATTTACGTTCAGTCACGCGGTTTTTACTTACTATGATGATTGTCGTATGACCCAACCCAGTCCAACTACTCCATTTTTTAGTGTAGGAATAATTTCCCTGGTGATAATCTTTTAAGACCTGCCAAAGTTTAAAACTTTTTTCGAACTGCTTTTTTTCACTGGTCCATGCTTCCTGCTTTTTTTGTCCGTTTGCAGGCACTTGGGCATAAGCTTGGGAATAGATAACAAATAAGAGAATGGGAATAAAATAACATAAGGGGCAGATGGCAATTTTCATGCCCTTACACTAGCGAGTGATAGAAGATAGGATCAACTTGATAAGCGAATCTTTCCGTCGAGGTGATTAGTCCTTGCGGTTAGGCAAGAAAAGTCAAAGGTCTTAAAAGATGAAAACATTTTTAGTGATTTTTTGTCTTTCTTTGTCCCATTTATCATGGGCTAACCAACCGCCTAATATTCTTTTAATTCTGGCGGATGACTGTACCTATAATGACCTTCCGCTTTATGGTGGAGTCAATGCAAAGACGCCGAATATAGACAAGCTTGCCGGTGAGGGTCTAACTTTCAATCGGGCATATCTGTCCTCTTCTATGTGTCAACCTTGCCGGGCAGAATTATATTCCGGTCTCTATCCTATGGGAAACGGTTGTGCATGGAACCACTCAGGTTGCAGGCCAGAGATTAAGGGGATGCCTCAGATTCTCAGGAAGTTGGGCTATCGGGTTGGACTGGCTGGGAAGACACACATTCGACCCGCATCTGTTTTTCCTTTCGAGAAAGTGGAGGGGTTTGATCCGAACTGCGTGCGAAACCCAACCAGTGATCACGACCTTGGTCGGGTCCGTAAGTTTATGGAACGGAAAACAGATGAGCCCTTCTGTTTGGTGATCGCATTGACTGAACCGCATGTTCCCTGGGTGATGGGGGATGCATCACAATACCCGCCGAAGAAACTTAAACTTCCACCCAATATTGCTGACACGCCCCGAACACGCGAAGACTTTTCAAAATATTTGGCTGAGATCACCTACATGGATGGACAGGTTGGGGAGATATTGGATACGCTTAAAAGCACGGGGCAGGATGATCATACACTTGTACTTTTTAGTTCGGAACAGGGTTCCCAGTTCCCCGGGTGTAAATGGACGACTTGGAATACTGGACTGCACACCGCTCTGGTTGCCCGTTGGCCCGGGAAAGTCAAGGGGGGGGAGCGTACCAATGCACTGGTTCAGTATGCCGATATATTGCCCACATTGTTGGACTTGGGTGGAGGGGATCCCGATGGATTTGATGGATCGAGCTTTGGCGGAGTGCTGAGGGGCAAAGAAAAAAAGCATCGAAAATATGTTTATGGAATGCACAACAATTTTCCTGAAGGCCCACCTTATCCTACGCGTACAATATCGGACGGAACATATCGCTTAATTCTTAATCTCACTCCAAATGAACTTTTCATTGAAAAGCACCTTATGGGATTGAAGGGGAATGCGGTGCTAAACAACCCATACTGGGCAACCTGGGTTCGTGACTCTTGGGAGAAGCCTGAGGTTTATCAGCTGGTGAAAAGATACCAATTCCGACCGGCAATCAGTTTTTATAATTCTTTGGAAGATCCTTACGAAATGAATAATTTAGCTCAAAATAAAATTTACAATCAAAAGATTCAAGGAATGAAAAAGGAGTTAAAAAGATGGATGGAAGCGGAGGGGGACCCAGGCATTTTATTGGACACAAAAAAAGCACATCAGGCAGCCAAGGACGGAAAACATCTTTTTTAAGAAAGATTGAACAATGAATATTATTCATACATCTAACTATCCGAAGATTGGTAAAGCAAAATTATGAATAAAAATATACTGGTTCCTTTTTCCGTGGTGGTCGGCCTTATCGGTGCCGCTTTCGTCATATCCAAGCCCTGGGTGACCATACAGCATGCCGAGCCAATTATGGTTAAGGGGTATGCGGAAAGTGAGGTTTCAGCTGATCAGGGAAGCATGACCGTGCGGATTTCTGAAAAGGGTGAAGATAATGGAGAAGCATACAAAAAAGCGGGGGAATCACTAGAGCGTGTGCGGGCACTCGTCGGTGAAGTTTTGGGAGCAGATGTGGAAATGGTTGAGCTCTCCTCTTCTCTCAGCGAGACCAAAAAACTAAATGAAAAAGGAAACCGGACGAACGAGATCGAATATGTCACCGCTACCAGAAGTTTACGGGTTAATAGCGGAAAGGTTGAAGATCTGGATCGTCTGTCTCGTAAGTTGTATGATTTGAACGGCGAAGGAATTCGTCTTACTTTAAGCGGGCCTGACTTTTTTGTTTCAAATTTAGATGAAGTCAAAATTGATCTTATGAAGCGGGCCACAAAAAATGGACGGGATCGAGCTGAGATTATGGCAAAAAGTTCAGGGGAAAAACTTGGATCTCTGGTTTCGGCCAGGCAGGGAGTTATTCAAATAACCAAGCCGAATTCAACCCGTACATCTAGTTATGGAATTTATGATACGGAGACCATTGAAAAAGTGGTCAAACTTGTAGTTACGCTTGAGTTCAAGATAGGGAAATAAATATCTCCTACTCCCCATTTTTTTAAGGGATGGTAATCATTTGATTGATCTTTTAAAGAGCTTTGTCTTTGTTTAGATTTTCACCCTTTTATTTCGTTTTTACCTATTATGAATATATTCCTGATTCCTTTTAAACCAATTATTTGCTTGGGTCTATCTTCCCTAACCTGGCTGTCTTTAACAGCCGGGAATAAACCGATGAATCTTCTTCTTATTACAGTTGATGATATGAGCTGTGATTCCGTTGGTGTATACGGATGTGAATTGGAGGATACCACACCCACTATGGATCGTTTGGCTTCTCAATCGCTGAGGTTCGAACATGCTCATGTCACGGTGGGAAATTGTAACCCCTGTCGTAATGTAATGTTCTCCGGGTTAATTTCGCATAATAATAAAGTAGAGGGTTTTTACAAAGTCCCTGATCCCGGATGGCCTCATATGGTTGATTTACTTCAGGAAGCGGGTTACTACGCTGCAATTCATGGGAAGGTGACCCATTCCAGTCCTTATCAACCATATGGCTGGGATGATGATCTAACCATTTTGCCCTCAGGACAAAAATCTCACATTAAAGATGCAAAAGCATATGGCGATTCTACTTCACGGGGAATTGAAATAGCCAAAAAATCCGGTAAACCTTTCTTTCTTTCGATAAATATTTCGGATCCACACAAACCTTTCTGGAGCCAGGTTCGGGGCGGTGGCGAGGATCCGTATTTGCCTAGTCGGATATACAATGCAGAGGAAGTGCCCGTGCCCGGATTTTTATTTGAGGATCCCGAAGTTCGCGAGGAACTTGCGCTTTACTACAGCAGTGTAAGGCGGGCCGATGACTGTCTGAATGAAGTTCTTAAGGCTTTAAGGAGAAGTGGCCAGTGGGAGAACACAATGATCGTCTTTCTCTCCGATCACGGAATGCCCCTTCCTTTTGCGAAAACCCAGCTTTACCACCACAGCACAAGGACGCCCCTTATGGTTCGTTTACCCAATGTAACCGAAGCTGGAAAAGTTGAAAAAAAGCATATGGTATCGATTCTTGACCTATTGCCCACGGTCCTTGATTCGTTGAAAGTCTCCAAACCGAAACGGCTAGATGGACGTTCTTTTTACCCTCTTTTACAGGGAAAAAGTCAGGATGGCAGGAATTTTGTAATTAAGGAATACAATGAAAATGCAGGTCGTTCCCGCGATCCGATGCGTGGAATACAAACCAAGACTCACCTTTTTCTTTTTAATCCATGGTCCAATGGAGAGCGTGTATTTGCCACTGCCACAAATGGAACGGTAACCTGTAAACGAATGATCAAGCTGGCTGAGGAGAATGAGCAGATGAATGAAAGACTTCAGCTTTATCGTCATCGTGTACCACAGGAATTGTATCATGTAAAAAGAGATCCTGACTGCCTGGAAAATTTAATTCATCACCCAAATCATGAGAAAATAAAAAATAATTTGATGAAGCTATTGGAAGAATGGATGATTCAAACGAAAGATCCATTGCTGGAATGTTTTCAAAATCGGGACGAACCTGAATTTGTGGAAGCGTATATCCAAAAGTTGGAGGAGGAATCAAACCTAAGGCGGAAAAAAGAGAAACCAAGTAACAAGACCAAAAACTCAAAAAAGAAATCCTGATCCCCAAAACGAAATTGTTCATTTATGAAATTCATAATTTTATCCCCTTTATTTTTGATGTCCTTTTTTTCATTCTGCTTCTCAGCAGAAGAGGGGAAGCATTTGTTCATTTTATCCGGGCAGTCTAATATGCAGGGGCATCGACCGAATGAAGCTTTTATCCCAATTGTTAAAAAGGCTTTTGGGGCAGAGAGAGTGATCGTGATTCAGGATGCGCTGGGCGGGCAACCGATCCATCGATGGTGGAAGAAATGGGTGGATCCGCAGGGAAATAAACCAGCACAGTCTGGAGATCTCTATAACCGCCTTATGAGTAAAGTTATGACTGCGATTAAGGGTGAAAATTTAGGTAGTATAAGTTTTGTTTGGATGCAGGGAGAAAGAGATGCAAAGATGAGTTGGGGAAAGTTATACGGAGAGGCCTTGATTGGATTGCATACCCAGTTAGCTAATGATTTGAAATGGGAAAAGAAAGACCTCTCT
>Ga0181568_10006591_pt1 | contig 10135 bp, 7 predicted proteins | sample 101ome_20_FD_133758 | JGI IMG/M metagenome (GOLD analysis project Ga0181568, IMG submission 133758) | Coastal salt marsh microbial communities from the Groves Creek Marsh, Skidaway Island, Georgia - 101404AT metaG (megahit assembly) | ecosystem: Environmental > Aquatic > Marine > Intertidal zone...
AACCATCCGGCTTGCGGATTGCACCTAGATGTCAAGGCTATGACCGCCGAGCCTCATGGAGTTTATTCGGCGATTCAGGAGTTTCATCCGGACTGCATTCATTTCCATGCCAACGACTCTAACCTTCGCGGTCCTGGTCAGGGAACTACAAACTTTAATGAGGTAGCAAAAGCCTTAACTAGTACTGACTATGACAAATGGGTATCCGTTGAGGCTTTTGACTATTTCCCAAACCCTCAAAAGTGTGCTGAAATATCTCTTAAAAACTTAAATCATTCATTTTCGCAAGTCAGTTAGTTTTGACTTGAGAAATAGTGACTTTGTTTTGCATGGTAAAGATTATGAACATCAGGAGATATATATTTGTATCAATATTTTTAGTGCTTTCTAATTTGGGGATTACTTGCTTCGCCAAACAGGTTTGGGTGGATAAAAACGGACAAAAGATTGAAGCTGAATTTGTGCGTGCAGATGAGGAGAGCCTAACTGTCCTGATGTTCGGACAGGAGATGTCCATGCCACTTGATTCGCTTAGTCCATTCTCGAAGGCATTGGCTGTGAAGATGAGGAATGAAGCAGCAAATGGTGGTGGCAGCCAAGTTCCGGTCTGGACTGATACACAAGGAAGGAACATTAGGGCTCACTTTATTCGCGCCGATGCATCGAACATTACCTTGGAAATGAATGGTAAAACCTTCACTCTTCCATTGGAGATGCTTGATGCCAAGTCCATGAGGCAGGCCTTTGTCATGAGCCAAAGTGCCAATCCGTTACCCCCAACACCCACCCCCGCTCCTCCTGCACCTCAACCAACACGCCCCAGCACTCCTGTGCCCACCACATTACCGGCAGTCACAACTGCCCCCACCAGCACCTCTATTCCAACACCTGCAGAAAAACCAACGGCAGCATCAACCGCAAAGGGCACAGATCCTAATGGCCCCCTCAACTTGGACCAACCTCAGACTTGGATAAGTACGGACGGTCGCCCGTTGGAGGCCTATTTCCTTGGACTCAAAGGGAACGAACTCAGCCTCAAATTAACCGGCGGACGAGAACTTTCCATGCCTCTTGAAAAGTTTGACCAAAACTCTCATAAGCTCGCTCAAAACCTAAAGAAACTCAAAGACCAAGATAATCAGAAACGCTCTCAAGCACTTGCTAAGCGTAAAAACATGAAAGTACCAGAGGTTACCGAGGCAGATCTTGACAAGTCCCATGCGTTCAAAAACTCAGAAGGAAATGCGGTACAAGCTAAGTTTATTGAAGCCAACGATGAGCGAGTGGTAATTGCCATGAGCAATAATCCAAACCGTAGAATCCCTTTGCCGTGGGAGAAGTTTAGCTCTGAATCACAAGCCCTTCTTGAGGCTTTGCGAAGAGTAAAAAAGACAATGGTACCTAAATTTGCCTCAGGCAGTGGTAACAAACTACCAAGATTCACAAATGGTAAATTCGCTGGATACAATTCAGTGATTGAAACCGAGCGATTCGATGTTGCCCTTGGTTCCACTGACAATGGTTTAGGAGGAGTCAATGTTCGAATATGGCTCAAATCGGAGGATGACTCTCTGCCACCAAGAAATTTTAATGTACAGTTCTCCACACTTTACACCCATCGCGTTCTTAGGAAAAATCCAGATGGGTCCATCAAAAGGAATAAAAATAAGGAACCTGAGTACGCTTGGCCGAGAGCTCGTAGAAGGATTACCAAGTTTGATACGATGCTTGAACCATCAATGGATCGTGAACAAATCACTTTACGGGGCACATTCGATAACAAGGGAACATTTGAATATAACATGGAACTAAACAAAAAAGGTCTTCTCTTTTGGTCCAAAATGAAAGAACCCCCCTTTCCTAAACCCAAGAAGGAAACGGACCCCTTTCAGAATCCTACCCAACTCTCATTTCATGTTTCAATTCCTGGTCTCATTCAGGACGCAAAAAATGTTACCGCTGATAAAATGGAGTCTATCGTAGGAGATGCCTACTTATCCCTGCGTCCCCAGTCTGGTAAACCGAGAAAGTTTCCCTTTCGAGATCAGTGGACCGTTACTAAGAAAAAATTTGCCGGGGATAAATTTGGGGCCTTAAAGTCTATGACAGTTGAAGGATTCCCCTACGGAAATACAAAACTCACTGCGATTCCAGTAAATACCTCTGACATGAGTTTTGGATATGGATATCAATATGGCATGCTCTTCCCTTTCCAGGGTTTACATTTCTACTACTCGGGAGCAAGTGAAAGATATAAGCAGGAAATTCCTAAAAATCGTGCCTTGAAGATTTTGCTTACCGAGGTCGACTAAACTTGATCCTTTGATTCAAAAAATTTGGGTTTCTATCTTTTTATCCTCCATCTGTTTAGGTGGGAATGAAATTGTAGCGAACCAAATTTGGCTAGATATTGAAGGTAGAAAAATTGAAGCAACCTTTCTAAGGTTGGATGATGAAAATCTTATCTTACAAAAATCTGATCAGACACTAGTCATCCCTCTATCTATTCTTAGCCAATCTTCACTCGCTCTGGCTCGTAAATTAGGGGTAAAGGAAAAACAGATTCGTGTAACACCGCCTTCCCTGTGGACGGATGTCGAAGGGAGGGTAATTAAGGCAAACTTCGTTCACGCTGATGCATTTACCATCACTCTTGAGATGAATGGACAGAACTTTACCTTGCCCATGGAAATGCTGGATAAAAAATCTATGCATAAGGCCTTTATTTGGAGCCAAAACCATCCAGGAGGCTCTGAAATATCATCCCCTAAGGGTGTTGTAGATAAAACGGAAAAGAAAGGAGCCGTACCCACCGACAAGAAAACCGAAGACCTGTCTCAATCCCAAACATGGATAAGCGCAGATGGACGCACTACTGAGGCACATTTTGTGAATTATAAAAACAAGGAAATTACTCTTAGAATGAAGTCTGGGCGTGAAATCAAGATGCCGGATTCGAAATTATCCTCAGAATCAAAGCAACTCGCCAAAACACTCAAGGGACTTAAAGACAAAAAGGACCAAAAGCTCGCTCAGGCAATAGCTCTGAGAAAAAAAATGAAAGTCCCCAAGCTCGTGGATCAAGATTTAACCCAAATGCACTCCTTGCAAAATATTAAGGGTCAAGCAGTGAAAGCCCAGTTCATTGGTGCAAATGACCATGAGGTCATAATCGGTCTCACAAATAACCCAAGTCGCCCTATCGCGATGAAATGGGATCGTTTCAATACCAAATCTCAGGCACTACTTGAAGGACTCCGGAGATTAAAAAAAAGTATGATCACCCCGGCAGGCAAAAACAGATTAGCAAGTTTTTCAAGAGGTCCTTTTAAAGGATACAATAGCGTGCTCACATCTGAACATTACGATGTCGCCCTTTCAGCCAATGGTAAAAGTGTAATGATCTGGCTTAAATCCACCGAAGCCAAACAAAAACCCAAAGCATTTACGGTAAACTTTCAAAACACTTACAATTACAGAGCACTTAAGCGTGATAACAAAGGTAAAATTGAGAGGCATGCAAATGGAAAGCCTGTTTATCGATGGCCGAGTCGTTCAAGATCCATCAAGAAGTTAGACGATTTTTTTGAACCATCTATGAGCCGTGAAAATATAACTCTAAGAGGCAGTTTAGATAACGGAGCAAAATTCGAATACAATGTGGAACTGAACAAAAAAGGTCTTCGTTTCTGGTCCAAACTGGAAGAAAAAAAACCTGCTGCCCCGAAAACTGAATTGGACATAGCATTCACGCCAACCAAACTATATTTTTCCGTCGGAGTCCCAGGCCTCATTTCAGATGCAAAGAATGCGACTAATCAAAAAGTTAAGGAAATCGTCGGGGATGCCAGCGTATCTTTAAGACCTCAATCAGGGACTCTTAGGCAATTTCCTTACAAAGAACAGTGGACTATTACCAAAAAGAAGTTTCAGGGAGAAAAATTCAGCACGCTTCAATCTATGATTTTTGCTGGGTTTCCGTATGGAAAAAATAAACTAACAGTGATTAACCAAAGTACTTCTGATATGAATATCGGTTACCACTATGGATATGGGGTACTTTTCCCCTTTCAAGGCATGACGATTAATTATGGTGGGAGAGCGGGGAAATACAGTCAGGAAATACCTAAATCCCGTGCCTTAAAGATTGAAATTGGCGAGATGAAATAAAACCTTCCCCCTAAGCAATTGGAATGAGGAATGGTACCGGCGGAGGGACTTGAACCCACGACCAAAAGATTAAGAGTCTCCTGCTCTACCAACTGAGCTACGCCGGCATCAAAACTTCATAACTTAATCTGATATAATCATGGGTCAAGGTGCGAATCTAGGCTGCGAATAAATAGCCCTTCCAGATAGCCGATTCTTTATTTCATTTAATCGAAAACTTCACCTGCACTTCGCAAACTTTTCTCAAATGGCTAGGCCCCTTGACCGGCACACTTGAGCGCAATGCATCGGCAGACTCCATCATCATTGGAGAATAATTTGAATGACCACCTCGACGAATTTCCTGAATGCTTAAGGGTTTGCCTAGAGCAACATCGAGAACATTGCACATCAGCTCTGCTTTTTCCACTGCATCTTCCAAGGCACGAACACGGGCCTCTTCCACAATCTCCTTCTCTTCTTCCAGCATGTAAGAGAGAGACTCAAAATTATTGCCACCTGCATCAATGGCCGCCTGCATCACTTGACCCACCATTCCTAGTTCATAAATCCTGACGATAAGAAGGTTAGAAACCTGAAAACCAGTAATTTTAGGGGGCTCACCCTTTCGGTACTGCCTCTGGGGGATCAGCTGAAAACGGGAAGTTTCATAGTCATCATCCTCAATACCTTTATCCTTGAGCACATTGATGATTCTACGAATTGACTTATTATTTACCTCGGTCGCAAGGGCGGTGGTTTTACCAGTTGAGATTACACCCAGTTTCAAAACTGCAACATCCGGTGTAGCTTCGACCTCACCTGTCCCAGTTACAGAAACCCATCTCTCTTTAGCCTCAGAGGTTTCATGGGCACAAAGTGAGCCTAATCCTAATACAGATAAAAAAATACTTAAACTTAGAGAGGTAACAAAAGTGTGCATAATATAATAATTTTTAAATTGAGAAGGCAGGTGCAGATAGAATGACTTGGGTTAATTTTCTGGTTTTTAAATCTTTTCGGGTAACAGTGATTTTACGATCAGGAAAATTAAAATGATTAATACGGTACTCATAGCCCCATCCTCCAAACTTGTAGCCCCTGCGCTTTCCTGAAAGGTTGTGGAAATATTTATTCGCCCCAATATGTTGCTGGCAGTGAATTGCATAGGAGGATGAAAGAGGTGCCTTCATCTCATTGGTAATTTCATAAGGGACTCCTCCAAGCTTCGTATCCTTCAGAATTAAAAACCCAACATCTCTAGCGGTTCCAGAAAAGGAGAGAACCTGTCTGCGAATCTCAAAAGAAATTGCCTGAATCCGAGGCTTTGAATTTCCAGTCTCATAGGGTTTAAATGTTGATAGTTTGGAAACTGGATGCAACCACTCAACATATGGGATACCGACCTCAATCCAATGACGCGGAAAGGTCTTTTCCACCGCATTATACTTTTCCAAATCTTCGATTTGCACTTTCTTGGTCCCTTTCCAGGATACAAGGCGAAAACGAGACGGTTGGCGCTCAAACTTAGTGATTATGAGTCCAAATGGGCTATCTAAGTTATCAAGACTCCTTGAGGATTCTTGAATAGATGCGTTTTGCTCATTCATAGGCTCAGAACGTTCAATCCTTTCTTTGATCATCTTCACTGATGGAGGTTCCTTCTCTTCAGGAATCTCAGTGACCAGTGCTATCGGTTCCTTTTTATTAATTTCACCAACCTCGCTTACTTCACTCCGTGTAGCCGAGCTTTTTACTGATGACACTTCTGAGCTTATGTCCGACACACTCTCTTTTTGTACAACTTTTTCGGTCCCCTTATCAGACGCATCCACAACTTTGTTAATTTGGTTACGAAAAATTAGGAAAGCCATGAAAGAAATCCACAGCAAGGCGATGAAAAATAATACTTTTTTCATGAGTTATCTACATCCTCATCTTGACGGCTGTTACAACAAAAAGCAACTTTACGAAAAAAACCTAATTTATTCGAAACTTCATAAACCACTTTGCTAATTTTTCAATGGGCAGCCCAATTATATTATTTCGGGAGCCTTCAAAAGATTTGATCAACATTTCTGGTTTAGTTTGCATGGCATAGGCACCAGCCTTGTCCAAAGGGTCAACAATTGAGAAATAAGACTCGATGATCTGCTCATTCAATTCACGAAAAGTGACATAACTGGTAAAGGTTTCTTTCTTTTGAAGATCTAAGGATCGATTAATCAGGCAGATTGCAGTGTGAACCTGGTGCTTCTTTCCTGATAATTTCTGCAACATGTTTTTTGCTTCAATTATATCTTTGGGCTTTCCTAAAACCTCCTCATTGAGAACCACAACCGTATCGGATCCCAGAACCCATCGTTCAGGATATTTTATTGCCACCGAATTTGCCTTAATCCAGGCATTCCCAGCCACCAATTCAGCGGGTCCGCCAGCATGGGAAATCATCTCATCCACATGGGGAACAATCACTTCAAAATTCTCGATTATTTCTGCCAGTAAAGACTTTCGGCGGGGTGAACCCGATGCAAGAATCAATGACCTATCAGGCTTCGGAGTGGCTTTTTGCGAATCATTTGACATACTTAAAATACGATGAACGCTTTTACCAACAAGGCAACAAGATGAAAATTGGAATCGCTCAGATAAACACGACAGTCGGCGATTTATCAGGCAACTTGAAAATTGCTCTGGAATCTTATCATTCCCTCGTGGGAAAAGGGGCAGAATTAATCGTCTTCCCTGAACTTACTCTTTGTGGCTACCCACCTCGGGACTTGCTACTGAGAAAATACTTTGTTCAAGAGTGTACAAATTCACTCATCGAATTTGCTGCAGCGACTGGAAGTTGTCCCGCCTTAGTTGGATATCCTGAGATAAATCATTCTCAAAAAGGAAAACCATTTTTTAACTCTGCGGGTTTATGTTGGAATGGAGAGGTTAAGCAGGTTTTTAGGAAAAGATTATTACCTACCTATGATGTCTTTGATGAGGATCGTTATTTTGAATGCGGTGCATCCAAGTTATACTTTTCTCACCTTGATCAAAAAATCGGAGTATCGATCTGCGAAGACCTGTGGGACTCTCATGCAAAACTTTACAGCCAAGACCCAGTTAAAGAGCTTCTAGACAATAAAATTGATTTGGTTATCAATTTATCTGCCAGTCCTTGGCATCTGGATAAAAAGCAAACGCGCATATCCACTCTGAAGGATGCTGTAGGTAGATTGAACTGTCCCCTGGTTTATGCAAACAGTGTTGGTGGAAATGATGAACTCATCTTTGATGGTTCCTCTCTGGTTTTGAATCCTAAAGGGGAAATTATCCATAGTTGTTCAAAATTCAGAACCAGTTGTGAGGTATTCGACCTTAATATGGGAAGCCCGAGCCAACCATTACCCCAAGATGATCTCGAGTCCATCGAGGAGGCACTCGTGCTAGGCTTGCATGATTATGTTCGAAAAAGTGGTTTCACCCAATGCTTACTTGGATTAAGCGGAGGAATTGATTCCGCACTTACTGCAGCACTTGCGGTGAAGGCAGTGGGGAGGAAAAATGTGATCGGTATCAGTATGCCCTCTGCCATTTCCAGTGATCATAGTGTATCCGATGCGAAAGAATTGGCCGAAAACCTAGGAATTGAATACCACTCGTTATCTATCCAAAATATTGTAGACTCGATAGATTCAAAGCTTGCTCCTCTTTTTGCAGGACTGCAGCCAGATGTGACCGAGGAAAATATTCAGGCACGAGCCCGTGGTCTTTTACTGATGGCTGTGTCCAATAAATTTGGTTCCCTCTTACTGACAACAGGAAATAAGAGCGAGCTCGCGGTAGGCTATTGCACATTGTACGGGGATATGTGCGGTGGTTTGTCGGTCATTTCTGATCTGCCCAAAACCAAAGTTTTCGAACTGGCTAGGCATATCAACATGAAGAAGGAATTAATTCCCGTACATACAATCGAAAAACCACCCTCCGCAGAACTGCGACCCGATCAAAAGGACACAGACTCACTGCCAGATTATGAAGTACTCGATGCAATTTTACATGGGTATATTGAAAAGGGAATGTCCATTAAGTGCCTGCTCGGTGAAGGATTTGAGGAAGAAACAGTTCGTAAAATAATTAGTCTCGTCGATCGTAATGAATACAAACGAAAGCAAGCAGCTCCTGGGCTCAAAATTACGCCACTAGCCTTTGGCATGGGTCGTCGCATCCCCATTGTACAAAAATACTTAAACTAAATAATCTTATTTTTCCTTATGAATTCTTCAGAATCTCTTTTCGAACGGGCAAAATCTTTAATACCAGGCGGAGTGAATTCTCCAGTACGGGCATTTCGCTCAGTAGGAGGAACCCCTTTTTTCACCCAAAATGCATCTGGATGCTACCTCACCACTGCAGATGGCCAGAAACTGATCGACTATGTTTGCACTTGGGGACCAGCCATTCATGGACATGACCACCCAGTCATTCGGGAGGCAATCACAGAGGCTTTATCAAAGGGCACAAGCTTTGGGACACCGGGACCTGCGGAAGTGGAAATGGCTGAACTTATTGTTGAACTGGTTCCATCCGTTGAAAAAGTCAGAATGTGTAATAGTGGCACCGAGGCTACCATGTCGGCTATTCGCCTAGCTAGAGGGTACACGGGGCGTGACAAAATAATTAAGTTTGCCGGCTGTTACCACGGCCATGTTGACAGTTTACTTGTTAAAGCAGGGTCAGGTGCGCTTACTCTCGGAAACCCTGACAGTGCAGGCGTACCCGCTTCTCTTGCCTCCGAAACCATTGTTTTGCCTTACAACGATTTGGAGGCAGTAGCCGAAGCTTTCTCCTCTCAAGGAGAGGAAATTGCCGCGATTATCGTGGAGCCCTATCCTGCTAACTGCGGCTTGATTTTGCCACAAGATGGATACCTCAAAGGATTGCGTGAGCTATGCACAAAAAACAAATCAGTTCTGATTTTTGACGAGGTCATGACTGGGTTCCGGCTTACTTTGGGGGGTGTACAGCAGCGTACAGGCATTACTCCCGACCTTACTGCTTTGGGTAAAATCATAGGTGGGGGACTTCCTGTAGGGGCTTTGGGTGGAAAAATAGAAATTATGGATTTCCTCGCACCACTTGGCCCCGTTTATCAGGCTGGAACTCTAAGTGGAAACCCATTGGCTATGGCAGCAGGCATCGCTTCCTTGAAATTACTAAAAGAAAGCAACCCCTACGAAAGGCTCGAGTCAATGGGGGTGGCCTTAGCTGAGGGATTAATGGCCATGGCAAAAGAAAACAGTATTCCATTACAGGTTCCTCATGCCGGCTCCATGTTTTGCTTATTTTTCACAGAAAATCCAGTAACTCAATTTGAGGAGGCAGTTTCAACAAACCATGAGAATTTTAATAAGTTTTTTCATCACTGCTTGAAATCCGGCCTTTATCTCCCGCCATCATCATACGAAACCTGTTTCATCAGTGCTGCTCATAATCAAGATGTGGTTTCAAATACATTAGAAATTTTCGATCGTTGTTTTTCCTCTTTCGGTTGACCAATACAGTCGAAAATTAGATTAAAGAAATGCACTCATGATTAAATCTCCCTATTCGTACCTGTTTATTTTTGCCCAGTTACTTTGCTATCCGCTTAGCCTTATTGCCAATGAACAAGGCGAAAGAATTCCTTTTTATGAGGACTATATTGAAAGTGGTCAATTAGATGAATTTATTAAGCAGGCTCATGAATTTTTAGATCAAAAAGCAGACCAAGCTGAAGCCCCACGGGTAGCCCTTGATTTATTAATGATGGGCAAAGCTGCTGAAGACTTAAAAGCTGTGGTTCGGGGTACTGATCTATTACTTTTTGATTATCTCGGTAGCCTTCCAAGCCTGCACTTTTTAAGCACATTCGATCCCGGTTCCAAGAGACTGACTGAATTACTCAAAGTTAAAGCAGCAGATGGCAATTTAAGCAGCGACCAGTTTGCCC
>Ga0181568_10006594_pt1 | contig 10134 bp, 8 predicted proteins | sample 101ome_20_FD_133758 | JGI IMG/M metagenome (GOLD analysis project Ga0181568, IMG submission 133758) | Coastal salt marsh microbial communities from the Groves Creek Marsh, Skidaway Island, Georgia - 101404AT metaG (megahit assembly) | ecosystem: Environmental > Aquatic > Marine > Intertidal zone...
AAAAACCCCAAAGTGGCGATCAAACTTATCCGAACTCTCGGACGACGGCTTTACCGCATGAACAAGATCGCCACTCGTGGCGATTCCGAGAACGAAATTTTTAAAAAGGCAAATACAGAGGAAGCATCGAATGCATCTGCGGAGGGCATTCAAATTCTAGTGGTCGATGACAAACCCAATATCATTCAGCAACTCTCTGACATGTTTGCTAAAAGTGATTGGTCTGTCTCAGGTGCCAACAGCGAAGAGACTGCACTCAAGGCGTGTGAGCACAATTCTTACTCGGCCATCCTTATCAGTATGGCCCTTCCTGACAATTCAGCCGTTGAGTTGCGCCGAAAGTTAAAAACGAACCACAAGGTGCTCAAAACCCCAGTCATTGCCATGATCGTGCAAGGCGATGAGACGGCTCAGAAGAAAGCAATTGATGCTGGCTTTGCCGACTCGATTTCCAAGCCCTTCGATCCAAACAAGACGGATGCCGTAATGTACAAGGCAATGAACCTAGATTCATCGGCCCGTTATTTCAAGTTCATTGATGACTACTTACTTTTTACCCTACCGAGTCAGCTTTCTCCTTTTGTGATCAATGATATCAAGGAGAACATGGATCTTCGCATCCGCAACACAATCAATGAAGGTATTCTTAAGCTGATCATTGATGTTTCATCATTGGATGAAGTGGAGGAAGAGGCTATTGAGGTTGTATCCGAATTTGCCGAAAAGATTGAAGATATGAAGTTACCGATGCGTGGAGCAATTATCGCACTCGGTGAAGAAAGCGAAGTTTGGAATAATTTGGACGGTTGTGAAAATTGGGCGATTTGTGAAAATATTGAAGAAGCCAAAGAATCTTTTGACCGCCCAATTGAAGACGAAGACGAAGATTGATGCCGGTGGGGTGGCTCTGATTCTCCCGTGTAGATCATTTTCTCGGTGAACCAGTATTGTGATGCTGAGAAAGTAAAGCGTGCTTTCTTGTCCTTACAGGATGAGATATGCGACCACCTGTCCCAAGTCGATACTACATGCAAGGAGATACGGGATGAATGGAACCGAGAAGAAGGAGGTGGTGGCATTAGCCGTGCCTTTTCTGTGGGACATACCCTCGAAAAAGGAGGAGTCAATTTTTCCGATGTCAGGGGGAAGGAATTGCCGCCATCCGCCAGCCTTACCAGACCTGAACTCAATGGACTGCCCTTCCGGGCGATGGGGGTTTCCGTGGTCATTCATCCTGACAACCCCTATGTGCCGACCAGTCACGCTAATGTGAGGTATTTTGAGGCGGGTTCCCCCGATAATCCGAGTGCTTGGTGGTTTGGAGGTGGTTTTGACCTCACGCCATATTATCCCTTTTGGGAAGATGTAATTGATTGGCACCAGGCGGCCCGCTCTGCCTGCGACCCATTTGGCGAGGAATTATACCCAAGATTCAAAAAGGCATGCGACGAGTATTTCTACCTACCCCACCGAAATGAAACCCGAGGTATTGGAGGCATTTTCTTTGATGATTTCAATTTGGGTGGATTCAACCATTCACTGGATTTGGTCACTGCTGTAGGAAAAACATACCGAGAATCCTACTTTGAAATTTTCCAACGCAGAAAGAATATGCCCTTTGGTCAACGGGAGAAAGATTTCCAAAAATACCGTCGGGGGCGTTATGCTGAATTCAACCTGGTATACGACCGGGGCACCTTGTTTGGCTTGCAGTCTGCCGGGCGCACGGAGTCGATTCTCATGTCGATGCCGCCCGAAGTTTCCTGGAGCTATGGATGGACGCCCGAACCCGGATCCGCAGAGGAAGAACTTTACAACTCCTACCTCCGTCCAAGAAATTGGTTGGAGGAAACAGCATGAATGGCCGAACCTTATTTCTCGACACCCTGAAAGGGGAAAACCGTTGTGGGCGGCCGCCCATTTGGGTCATGAGGCAGGCGGGTCGATACCTTCCAGAATATCGGGCACTTAAAGAAAAATACACCTTTGTGGAAATGGTGCGCTCTCCCGAACTGGCCACTGAAGTCACGTTGCAACCTCTAAGGAGATTCCAATTGGATGCTGCAATTATGTTTAGTGATATTCTTGTTATTCCGGAAGCGATGGGACAGGGGTATGCATTTCGTCCCACCGGGGGCATTGAGATGACACACAAGCTTCTTAATCATCAATCCATTGAAGAGCTCTGCCCAAAGCAAGTGGAAGAAAAACTCTCCTATGTATCTGACACCCTAAAACTTCTTCGCCAAGAACTGGGGGAAGAAAAAGCACTGCTGGGTTTCTGCGGGTCTCCATGGACCCTAGCCTGCTACATGATAGAAGGCGGATCCGCGGACGGTTTTCCCAAAGCCCTAAAATGGGCCGACGAAAACCCACAATCTTTCAATCTTTTACTTGATAAAGTTACTGATGCCCTGACCGACTATCTCCAAATGCAGGCGAGTTGCGGAGTGGACGCCCTGCAGATCTTTGATAGCTGGCACAACCTTTGTCCGCCTGACCGAGTCTGGGAACTTTCCCTGCAATGGATTGCCAAGTTGATCGATCGGAGTCCAGCCAACTTGCCGATCATCGTATATGCAAATACAGATATTGGCGGAATGGTTAAGATCGCCAAAACCAATCCACATGCACTGGGTGTTCATCACCGTGTAAATCTTGCGGATCTAAGAAAGGAAATTTCGCCCCCATTTGTACTGCAGGGAAATTTAGACCCTGAAATCATGTCCACTGATGCTCAGACTGTAGAAAAAAAAGCGGTTCAGTTACTTGAATCCATGAAACACGACCCTGCCCATATTATGAATCTCGGCCACGGTATTCGACCCACTGCAAAAGTCGAATGCATGGAGGCTTTAGTCCATACAGTTACCCACTTCAGATCGCCTGCTTAAAAGGAATCATTTTTTTGTCCGTTATCTCCTCAGGCACTAACTGGCAGAAAGTGCAAACAGCTTCCTCGAAATCCTCATATCCCTCGACAATTTCAATCTCCATACGCACATAGTAAAATGGAATTGGAGGAACAAAATTAGGCGGAATTCGCACCGCATCTTTCTCGGTCGTAATCATGACTTCCACCCCCGAGTTCTTAGCCTGAAGAAATAACCGTTCAAGTTCTTCATTTTCATAGCGGTGATGGTCCAGAAACCTTTTTTTAAAACGCAATTCCCCAGAAATTCGTTGAACCAAGTCCTCAAAACCACGCGGAGAGGCAATTCCACAAAAAACTCCCACATAGTGCTCAATCAAGAACCTTAAGTTTTCTTTCTTATCACCATTGATTTGCTGAAAGAATTGAGGCTTGTGGGCACATCGAATGATTTCTGCATCCCGGTTGTACTTGCGGATGGTCTCGAGGAGTTCCAACTGAGGTTCAACTTCCGACTTGGTAATGAGCACATAGGATGCCCGGGATAGGTTGTTTACTGGTTCACGAAGAATGCCACGGGGAATCAGCTTTCGATTCCCGAAAGGATTGATTTGATCGACCAAAAGCAGGTTCATGTCTGCTTTGATGGGAAGATATTGGAAACCATCATCGAGAATCAAGGCATCTACTCCGTATTGCTCGATTGCATGACGCCCCGCCTTAACCCGATCTTTATCAATCACAACAATAACACCCGGCAGGTTATTAGCCAGCATGTAGGGTTCGTCACCTGCGTCTTCAGAATTGAGAAGTACATTCTTTCCATCGCTCACTACCTTGGGGGACACCTCTGCATTCTTCTTACCAGAGAATAAGCCCAGAAAGCCCTTACTAGACTTTTCTTTGCTCTTGTACCCTCGGCTTAAAACCCCAACTTTTTTGCCCTTCGCCTGAAGTTCTTTAGCTAATCTTTCAACAACAGGGGTTTTACCTGTTCCTCCCATGGTTAAATTCCCAACCACAATGACCAGTGCATTTAGCCTCTTCTTTTTAAGAACAAAATTTAAACTGTAGAGAAACAAACGAATCCCAACAATAAAGCGAAAAAGGTAGGAGAATGGGGTTAAAAATAGACCAAATAACCGGGCAGAAATAGACAAATCACGATCATAAAGTACTCCTTCTACAAAGCTTTCGAAGTCGCTCCAATGTCTCTTCAATTTTGCAAATCCGTTCTGATTCATGCGATGGGAAATAACAACGCATCTTTACCTCATTTACAATCAGTTTTCGACATCCGTCCCTTTGCTCCATTGACTTTTATATATAGAAAGTATTTTATCTTCCCTTTTGTGACCAGTAACTCATGCAAATTACCTTACTTAAATCAAAGCTTCATCGTGCAACAGTTACCTCGGTGCATCCAGACTACTCTGGAAGTTTATCCATTGACCAAGATCTATTGGATGCAGCCGGTTTTTTGCATCATGAAAAGATCCTCGTCGGCAACATAACCAACGGCGAGAGATTCGAAACTTACTGCATACCTGCCCCTCGCGGATCCGGAGAAATTGCCCTAAATGGTGCTGCTGCTCATAAAGGAAAAGCGGGCCACCTTTTAGTCATTTTAACCTTCGTTACCTTAAACCCAGAGGAGGCTTCTGTTTGGGAACCTAAATTAGTTCTGGTCGGACAAAACAACCTCTCCCATGAGATCATCCCATCAGGCATTTCTTCTTAACTATGATTGATTACAAACTGCATATTCCCGGCCCGGTCGATGTCTCACCTGAGGCTTACCAAGCCATGTCAACGCGTGTAATGGGCCACCGCAGCCCGGATTTCGTGGAACTTTATAATTCCTGCCAACCTCAACTTCAGGAGCTTTTTGATACCAAGGATCCGGTCTTCCTCTCCACATCGAGTGCCTGGGGAGTCATGGAGGGAGCTGTGAGAAACCTCTGTGCCAGAAAAACTCTCTGCTGCATGTGTGGAGCTTTTTCTGACAAATGGTTAGATGTTGCCCGCCGTTGTGGGAAGGAGGCGGATGGACTGGAAGTAGAATGGGGTTCACACATCGACCCGGCTGTTCTCGATGAGAAACTTTCCACCGGACAGTATGATCTAGTCACTCTTGTTCACAACGAGACATCCTGTGGGATGATGAACCCTCTTGAGGAGATAATGAAGGTTCTCCGTAAATATCCGGATGTAATTTCTGTTATTGATACCGTAAGCTCCTTTTCGGTCGTTCCTATCCCGAAAGATGAATGGGGTATCGATGTGATTCTGACTGGTTCGCAAAAGGCTCTTGCCCTGCCCCCCGGTCTGGCATTGCTTACCGTTTCAGATCGTGCATTTGCCCGGGCAGAATCCATCGATGGACGAGGATACTACTTTGATTTCATCGAGTTTCTTAAAAACCACGAAAAGGGAATGACACCAAGCACCCCGGCAATTCCTCAAATTCATGGACTCAAATATACCTTGGATTCGATTTTCTCAGAAGGTGTGGAACGTCGCCACCAACGACACGCTCAACTCAATAATTTAGTACACCAGTGGTTGGAATCTAAAGGCTTTGAATTATTGCCCGAGAAACAATATGCATCCAAGTCTCTCAGTTGCGTGAAAAATAATTTAGAGTTTGATGTAGCCGGTTTTGTAAAAGCTTTAAGGGTGGAAAAGAAAATCGCTATCGATGGGGGCTACGGCAAAATCAAGGGCAAAACATTCCGCATCTCCAACATGGGCAACGAGACCGTCGATTCCATAAATGTATTGCTTAGTTCAATGGACGATATTTTGCCCCGCTTCTTGTAATTGATTCCCCGAGAAAATTACTCATCTTGGAAAACATTAATTTTTTGGAATGAAAAAACTTATTTTGGCAGAAAAACCAAGCGTTGCCCGTGATATTGCCCGGGTTTTGGGCAGAATTCCCAAAAAGGAAGACTACTATGAGAATGACGAGTGGGTCATTGATAGTGCCGTGGGGCACCTCGTCGAACTCTTCATGCCCGATGACTTCGATAAGAAACTGAAGTCTTGGAAAATCGCCAACCTACCTATCATACCCGAAGAATTTAAGCTCAAGCCAGTATCTATTGCCAAGAAGAAGTTTCAAAGCCTAAAGAAACAACTTAAAAGAAAAGACTTGGAGTATGTAATTAACGCCTGTGACGCAGGGAGAGAAGGTGAATTGATTTTCAATTACATTCATGAATTATCGGGATCGAAATTGGCGATAAAAAGACTTTGGCTCCTCTCCATGACCGATCAGTCGATCAAAGATTCCTTCAGCAATCTTAGAAACTCTGATGAAATGAAACCTCTACTGGATGCGGCGCGATGCAGATCGGAATCGGACTGGCTAATCGGCATCAACGGTACTAGGGCTGTTACCATCAAACGAAATAAGGCCAGCAGCAGGCAGGTTTCTACAGTTGGTCGAGTCCAAACACCGACGCTTTCACTGGTGATCGAACGGGAACACGAGATTCAAGATTTTGTCCCTAAAACTTATTATTCTATTCGGGCAAATTTTGAAATTGGTGCTGGTGTCTATCAGGGCATTTACCAAAAATCAGATTTTGTCAAAGATGAGTCAAATGACCGAGACCGAATCGATCGGATATGGAATGAGGAAGACGCAAAGTCTATTTTTGAAGCGGTAAAAGAAGCAAGCCATTGTGCAGTTTCAGAGAGTAAAAAACGATCTAAGCAAAGTTCTCCTAGGTTATATGACCTTACGACTCTTCAAAGAGAATCGAACCGGTTGCATCACCTCCCGGCAAGTCGCACTCTGCAAATCGCACAGTCCTTGTATGAGAAACACAAAGTCATTACCTACCCCCGAACAGACTCCAAAGCATTACCGGAGGATTATGTGGCAACCTGCCAGGAATTGTTAAGAAAAACCGAGGGCGACCTGCAGACCTTTGCCCACAAAGTTTTAGATGAGGGATGGGTCAACCCAAATGACAAAAAAGTATTCAACAATAAGCAGATTAGTGATCACTTCGCCATCATCCCCACATCTAATTACCCCAAAGGTCTTGATGCAAATGAACAAAAGATCTACAACCTGATTCTGAAACGCTTCATTGCAGTTTTCTACCCTCCCGCCGAGTGGGATGTAACAACCCGCAACACTCGGATTGGTGATCATTTGTTCAAGACCGAAGGCAAGATACTGGTCCTTCCCTCTTGGTTATCCATATACGGGAAAGACAATAGTCCTGAAAATTCATTACCTGCACTGGTTGAGGGAGAAGATGCTAGGTTTCTCGATGCTGAGCTGATCGCTGACCAAACCAATTCACCACCCCGCTACACTGAAGCGACCCTGCTTTCCGCCATGGAAAGTGCGGGAAAATTGGTAGACGATGAAAATTTGGCCGAGGCACTGAAAGACAAAGGATTGGGAACCCCCGCTACCCGAGCCGCTACCATTGAGCACCTGATTAAAGAAAAGTACTTACGCAGAGAAGGCACTGAAATCTTTCCTTCCCTTAAGGCAGAGGATCTTTTTCAATTCCTTCATGCATCTGGAGTGGAAGTGCTAACCAGTCCCGCAATGACCGGTGAATGGGAGCAAAAGCTTCGCCTCATCGAGGAGGGTAAGATGTCGCGGCAGGCTTTCATGGAGGAAATTTCCAAGCTCACCCGTGAATTTGTTGAGAAAACAACAAATTTTGACGAATCCAAGGCCAGCCTCAAGGAAACTGCTATCAAATCTCCAATTAATGGTGAGATGGTATATGAAGGGTTAAATAGTTACCAAGACCAGTCTGGTAATCTAAAAATTTCTAAGAATATTGCCGGACGCAGGCTAACCGTGGATGAAGTATCCATCCTCCTTTCAAAAAAGAGAGTGGGTCCCCTCGATGACTTTATCTCAAAGACGGGACAACGATTTTCAGCTATGCTGCAAATCGATGATGAATTCAAAATTACATTTCTTTTTGAAAATTCCAAAAATGAACAGGAAGAATCGGTTGAGAAGGAAATGATCAAGACAGCTCCAATTGTCACCGAGTGCCCTCTATGCCAAGGGAAAGTACACCAAACCGACCTGTCCTTTATTTGCTCCAATAATAAAAGGGTATCGGATGACCAAGCCTGCAATTTTCGTATAACTAGGAAACTGCTAGATAAAGAAATTCCATTGGATGAATTTAAGAAATTAGTTTCTGAAAAGAAAACTGGCCTAATCAAAGGTTTTATTTCTCGACGCACAAAGCGTAGATTTGATGCAAACCTTATTCTCAAGGACAATGGATCGATTGGCTTTGAATTCCCCCCAAAGAAGGCGAAGACTGCTTAGGTCATCTCATCTATGCCTGTATTTGAATATTTAATACTCAACGGGAAAAACCCACCTCAATACATAGAGGTGGAGCATGCATTAGATGATCAACCATTGTCCGAGCACCCCATCACTGGAGAACCCGTTCAAAAAGTAATTACCTCACCCAGTCTGACTCTGAACCATTCACAAGAGCGGGAGAAGAAATTACTCTCAAAAGACCACCTTGCGAAACACGATTTTTCCGTTTTTGAAAAAAACAAATCTGGCGAGGGATATGTACAAACCCTTGGCAAGTAGGAATAAACTACCAGCTAGTTGATGACCGAAAAAAAGTCACGAATCATCAAGCCTAAATGGCTAAGGGCAAAATTGCCTTCTGGCCCAGAATATGGCAGGGTGCGAAGTTTGGTTGATCAAAACCAACTCAATACAGTTTGCCAAAGTGCTCAATGTCCCAACATGGGTGAATGCTGGTCAAGAGGAACGGCTACCTTAATGATATTGGGAAATATTTGTACCCGGGCTTGTTCTTTTTGTGCAGTACAGACTGGCAAACCGACTGAACTGGATTTGGCGGAACCACCAAGAGTTGCTGACGCGGTAGCTAAAATGGGGCTAAAGCATTGTGTTCTGACATCCGTAGCTAGAGACGATCTTCCGGACGGAGGAGCCAAAGTTTGGGCGGCTACCATTCGAGCCGTCAGAAACCGAAACCCTGACACTGCCATCGAAGTGCTAGTTCCTGACTTTAAGGGCAATTTTGAAAACTTGGACCTTGTTTTGGATGCCAATCCAAATATCTTTAATCATAATTTGGAGACTGTGGAAAGGCTCCAGCGTCCAATCCGCAAATCCGCTCATTATCAGCGCAGTCTTGATGTCCTAGCTCATGCCAAGAAAAGAGGTTTTCCCATAAAGTCAGGAATCATGCTTGGACTGGGTGAAAAAGAGGAAGAAGTCCTACAGGCATTAAAGGACTTAGCTGCGATAGGATTAAATGTTTTAACATTGGGCCAGTACTTGCAACCCAGCCCAGACTATGCCCCGATTGACCGATGGGTAACGCCAGAGGAATTTGCCTCATGGAAAGAGCAGGCTCACGATCTGGGAATTGAGGTCGTTGAATCTGGACCCCTCGTTCGTTCTTCCTACCATGCCGAGGAACAATCAGAACGCTATTCCAATCAGTCTAAGGTTTCTGCGGCATCAGTTTAATCTTTGGCCTCTCTAGCCCCACGCCTACCGCAAACAAAAGAAAAGGCGTTCCCCTAAGAGAACGCCTTTTCAAAAGAATCGTAAGATTAAACAACCTTACATCATGCCATGATCATGGCCATGTCCTGCAGGAGCAGGTGCCTCCTTCTCAGGGATGTCTGTAATCATGCAATCAGTGGTCAATAAAAGACCGGAAACGGAACCAGCGTTTTGCAATGCAGTCCTGGTAACCTTGGTGGGATCAACTACTCCAGCCTTGATCAAGTCTTCATGGGTATCCGTGGCTACATTATAACCCATACTGCTCTTGGACTTAAGCACTTGTTGAACAACAAGGGAACCTTCCACACCTGCGTTATCACAAAGCTTGCGCAGGGGAGCTTCTATGGCACGACGAACGATACCGGCACCAATTTGCTCATCACCCTCAAGTGTATCAGCAGCTTTTTCGATGGCTTTTGCAGCACGAAGAAGAGCGACACCACCACCAGGAAGAATACCTTCTTCTACGGCAGCACGAGTAGCATGAAGTGCGTCTTCAACGCGGGCTTTCTTTTCTTTCATCTCAGGTTCAGTAGCTGCACCAACATTGATTACTGCAACACCGCCTGCCAACTTGGCCAAGCGCTCTTGGAGTTTTTCGCGGTCGTAATCAGAGGTGGTTTCCTCGATTTGACGACGGATTTGTTTTACGCGACCTTGAATATCAACTGCCTTACCAGCACCTTCCACG
>Ga0181568_10006600_pt1 | contig 10131 bp, 7 predicted proteins | sample 101ome_20_FD_133758 | JGI IMG/M metagenome (GOLD analysis project Ga0181568, IMG submission 133758) | Coastal salt marsh microbial communities from the Groves Creek Marsh, Skidaway Island, Georgia - 101404AT metaG (megahit assembly) | ecosystem: Environmental > Aquatic > Marine > Intertidal zone...
AGAATATTTCCTAAATCATCTCTTCTGTTAACTAGGACATTGCTTTTATCAGCTTCTGGCCTAAATCCTAGACCAAAACTCAGCGCATCTGCCAATGTTTCGCCATCAATAATTTCATATATTGCAGGTCTATTAATTTCACCATAAATCGATATTTGATTTTTTAACCCACTAACTAAAACACTGTCGCCATCTTGCATAAGAACGTCTGCTGAGGTGTCACCATTTATTAAAAAATCATATAAATCTATGGCTTGCTCTCCTTCTTTACTTCTAACTCTAATGGTTCTTAAAGAACTATTCTTTTTGAAGCCTCCACCACTAATCAAGGCATTAATTGCTGTGGCAAATGCATTTACACCATAACTTCCTGGATTATTTACATTACCAAGTACAAAAACATTCTTAGGATTGACTGAAAGAAGACCCATATACACATCTGATCCTGTATACGTTGTTAAAATATCATCTGTAATCAGTTTAGTGGCATCACTCACTGTCATACCAGACACTTTGTATGTTCCTAACTCACCGATCACCAAAGTGCCTGATGCATCAATCTGAACATCTCCACTAAAAGGCTGGATACCTGAGATTTGAATGCTGACTTTGTCACCAACCTTTAATCTGTATGATTGTGGCAGTGGCAAATCCCTGAATGAGTCTAAATTTAATGGATAACCTGCAAATACATCTAATCCAAACAGCTTTAGCTCATTTTCACTAAAATAACCTTCATCAATACCTTCTTTATAAGTTTGGTATTCATCAATTAAAAAACAGGCACGCTTGTCTTTAGAACATAGCTTTGAAGCCAATTCAATCCTTGACTGAGCTAAACTTGAATAGAATAAATCTCGTTCAGTATCCTGATCAATTTTCTCAAGAAGCCTAACGGTATTTGAATAATTGTTTTGTATAAAAGATTCATACTCTTCATCATTCCTTACTTCGCTACCTTTTCCGCCTTCAGCTAGAATTGCTCTTAGAGTTTCTGGATCTATAGTTTGTGAATATATAGGCAAAGAAAATATTAGAAAAAATAAAATGAATCTCATGCAAATACCCTCAACTATGCACTAAAATTATATCAAATTGCCTAAAGAAATGTTGATTAAATGATCCTCTCTAAATACTTTCTGATTACTTTTTTAACATCGAAATGTCTCTCTATATGTTCTCTGCTGGCATTACCCATATCAAGCATTTCTTTGGGTGATAAATCTAAGAAATTATTAAATGCTTTTTCTAATGAATGCTTGCTCTGCACTTCAACTAAAAACCCAGATTTATTTTGAATAATTAGCTCCTGACATCCTGGAACATTAGAAGCAATTAATGGCAGACCAAATGCTGCTCCCTCAAGGAGGCTTCTTGACATCCCTTCTCTGTATGAAGGCAAAACAATACAATGAGAAATTCTTAATGCTTCTTTAATATCTTGGACTTTTCCATGAAAAATGATTTTGTTTGAGGCATAAGGAGATAAATCTGAATCCTTAAAAGATGAGGGATTATGTGAATCAAAGTCACCGAAAATATGGAATATGACATTATTATCTTTTATAGATTGTGCTGCCTCTAAAAATTCTTTCAGACCTTTATCACGAATCAACCTTCCAATAAAAGAAAAATGAACTTCATCTTTATTTAATAAGTGCTTATTGTCTTTTTTGAAGATCTCTAGGTTGACCCCTGAACCTGGCAATATTGATGATTTATCATGGGGTACTAGTTTACTTTGAACAAAGATAGCTTGATCATGAGAATTCTGAAAAAATACATGTTTTGCAAACCTTAATGCAGCCCTATAAAGGAATTTGATTAATGCTCCTAGCAAACCTCTTTTAAGAAATGTTGAGCCAAGCCCAGATATATTCGAGATTATTTTTATTTTTAAACCTATACTTCCAATCAGAGCATACAGGTTTGGCTTAACATTAAAAGATAAAACATAATCAAACTTATATTTACTGAATATAGAACGTATTTCAAGGATGGATTTTAATTCATATATTGGATTTATGCTTTTTCGAGAAAGCTCATTTTTAATAAAAATACACCCTAGCTCCTCCAAATTTACTTTTGAGTGCTCATCTGGAGTTAATATATATACTGCATGATTCCTGCAAAGCTCTGAAATTAGCTCTTTTCTAAAATTTATAATTGACCAAGATGTATTTCCGGTAATACATATCTTCATAGTTGATTTATTTAGAAACTACACCAATGATGATAGCAAAGTTTGCTTGTTGCAGACGCCCCCTCTTTGAACCAGATTATGTCATAAGGGATCCAAGCAAAAGCATGATTGGCAAAATTTAACCAAACAAATAAAATTAATAAGTAAGCTAGGATTATGCACATGGCGAAATATTCTCTGATTAATTCATTTTTTTGAATAGCTATAATTCGCGGCCAAATTGCAAACTGAATTGGAATAGTATAATAAGCCAATCTATCTGCAAGCGTTGATAAAGTTGGCGTCATTGTTATCAGTACGATTGTTGCAATTCCAAACCATAAGTAAATCCAAGTATCTGGAAATGTTCTATTTAAGTCTTTATAAAATAGAAACATTGCAATGGTTGGGACAAGAGATATTCCTAGCCTAATAAGAGCGCCATCAGATTGATAGTCTGGCTCTATTAAATAACTCATAAGAAGAGTCTCGTAGGCATCAATGGTCACTAAATACATAAAAAATATATAAAGCAAAGCTATCAAAAAGAGTAATGTGTATATACGAATATTTTTGACAAATAATAGTCCAAACATTACAAGTGCAGACTTATGAAAGAAAAAAGCTAGCAAGATTATTAAAAAATATTTAAGCCTGGATTTATCAAGCTGAGTTAATGCTACTAAAGAGATAGATACAGCCAACCCTTGCCTGATAGTTCCCATATTTACAGCAATAATAAAGAAAGGTACTGCAACCATCATGCTGATCCAGGGATATGGTTGCCTTCTAGCAAAATATGCTATGCAAGACATTACAATTAGCCCGCTTAATAAATTTGCGCCATAAATACCCATGCCAAATCTTGACCCAGCAAATGCCAACAACTGATAACCGATATCGAATTTAGTAAAATCAAGCCAATCGCTATAATTGTTATCTTCAATGAATCGAATATTTTCTACATAGTTTATCCAATCTCCTCCAACCTCATGCCTAAGCCCAATAAAAAGAGTTCCTATTAAAATAATAAAGGTCCAAACAAACCTTGATAACTTTTCATCAAAATCGAAAGGTTTTAGGCTAAGAAATGCAAAAATTGAGAAAAAAATAAAATAAGGGGTCATTTAGGGATTCTTAGACTTGCTAAGAAAGTAGTTATTGAACCTATTAAGAGGATGGATAACTAACCCTAAATAAGATGAAATCACTAAAAAACTTATAGCTAAAAAAATAGATCCTAAAAAAGCAACCGAAACCATTAGCGTTCTTCGTGGGAAGAATCTATCCTCAGGGTATATAGGCATATCAATTGTTTCAAAGGCATAATCTTTAGTTTGCTGAGATAAAGCTAGTGTTTGATAATCTTTTTGAATGAGAGCTGCAATTATTTTTTGGATCTCGATGTTTTGATTAGTTATTAGGCGTTGAGTTAGGAAATCTAAAGAATTCTGAGCTTTCTGTATTTGAATATCTCTGATGTAGTTATTTACATCATCAATCATCCATTTAAGCAATTCGTATGCTACATCAGGATTCTTATGGTGCACTAGGAAATAAACTAGTTCGATATTAGGTCTTATAATGAAGACTTGTCTGTATGTTCTATAAGCAAGTCCAAATGGAACTTCAGGATCTCCGTTAGAATAAAAATCTTCTACTCTATCAAAGTTTTTTGTATCACATTCGGATAGAAAACAACTTAGGAGAAATGAATTGCGATAAATTCTATCTAAAAAATAAGTTCTAGATAAGGCTCTTGTTACAGCAACCTTTTGTTCCCCGCTCTCAACCTTATCTCCCAAACCAACAAAAGTGGCAACATCTGATAGGGAAGAGCTTGAGACCTGCTCATCTATTGCAGCAGACTTGGTTAGCACTGCATATGATTCATACATTGGCGTTACCAATAAAGAGTAAAAGATAGTTATAAGAGTAATGCTTCCTGTGATTAATCCAATCGACGGAATATTAGTTTTTATTAAACCTAAAAAGTTTTTAATAGTAATTAACTTTTCGGCTCCAGAAGTCTCAAAGAGGTCACTCATCTCGTAATTATAATTTATTAAAATTAAAAATATAGTTTTTAGATTATGTATTGTTATCAAGCCAAGAAAATAGCATCAAAAGATTCCATATCTCAGTATGAAAATTTGCTTTTCCAGAAATGTGATCATTTGCAATACATTCCATTGATTGAAAATCAATTATCTCACTGTACTTTTTAGATGAAGACAATATATCAAACATCCAGTCTTTCAAGGGACCTCTCAACCAAACATCAATTGGTAATGCAAAACCTTGTTTAGGTCTATGGAATAACTTTGAAGGAATAAAATCACTCAAAATTTCTTTTAAGATGTACTTTCCTTGACCATTATAAATCTTGAAAGAATCGTTTATTTCCCAACTACTTTTAACAACATCTTTTCCTAAAAAAGGTGCCCTTGTCTCAAGGCTAACTGCCATTGAAGCTCTATCGACTTTAGTCAAGATATCATTAGGCAAATAATCTATTTGATCTTTAAGCATCATTTCCTCAGCTACTGTCAGGTAATGAGGTTTATCCAACAATAGAGATTTGTCAGATTCTACTTTGAAGTTATAGGCATTATTGCAAGTGAAACTATTATATAGATCATTAGAATTACTTGTGCTCAAAGCATTCTTAATTTTATGTACAAGATTAGATAGGTTATTAACTCTGGAAGAATTTTTAAATAAAGTATTTTCTATGTAATCCAAAAATCCAGGATTTAATAGATTTAGGAGAAATATTGAGGGTCTTCTAATAAAAGTGGGTGTAGAAAAGATATGGCTTGCATATCTTTTAGAAAACGTATGGCGGTTATATCCTCCGAATAACTCATCTCCCCCATCACCTGATAGGGCAACAGTCACATGATTCCTCACAAATCTTGATAGCAAAAAAGTAGGTATCTGTGACGAGTCTCCAAAGGGTTCATCATAAATTTCTGCCATTTTTGGGATAGCTTGTAAGGCCTCATTTGATGTGACAACGTGCTCATAATGATTCGTTCCTAAATAATTAGCTATGTTCTTTGCATGACCAGACTCATCAAACTTTTGCTCCTCATAGCCAATTGAAAAAGTAGATATTGGCAAAGATGCTTCCATTTGCATAATTGAAGCAACTAGAGAAGAATCAACCCCTCCAGATAAAAAACATCCTAAAGGAACATCAGATATCATTTGACGCTTTACAGAAGAAATAAGTAACTCCCTTAGATTGTCTTTAACTTCCTGAAAATCTAAAAATGGACTTCTGGAACTACCAGTAGCTATTTCAGACAAAGACCAGAATCTACTTAGGCTAACATTTTTTGTTTTAAGAGAGCTTCTATTTATAGTAACAACTTGGCCAGGCATAACTTTAAAGCAATTTTTATATATGGTTTGCGGGGCTGGAATAAATGATCTTACTAGATAGGTTTGCAAAACTTCATAGTTTAATGATCTATCAAAATCACGAATTGCTCTAAACGCTTTTAATTCAGAAGAGAATATGAACCTGTCTTTTATCCATCCAAAATATAAAGGCTTCTCTCCCATTCTATCCCTTGCCAGGAATAAATTTCTTTCTTGTCCATCATATAGCGCAAAAGCGAACATGCCATCTGCTATTTCAAGTGTTTTACTGAGACCCAAGTATTGAATAGCTTCCAATAAAGTTTCTGTGTCAGAGGTTCCTTTCCACTCTGATTTCTGATTTTTTAATACATTCCTAATTTCAATATGATTGTAGATCTCCCCATTAAATATTAATGAGTATCTTTTATTGCTCGAAAGCATTGGTTGAGATCCATTGCTTGATAAATCTAATATTGAAAGTCTTTGATGCCCAAAAGAAATTGATTTATCGTCTGAAATCCATGAGCCGCTTTCATCAGGCCCTCTATGGAAAATTGCTTGGTTCATGGCAATTATGTCAGCATGATATCCATGAGCATCAATTGCAAAAACTCCATTTATTCCACACATGCCTATAAACCCATATACATTTGTAAGTATTTTGACCCAACAGATTGAATAGAAAAATTCTCTTTTACCCTACTATATTGTCTTTCGGAAATAGCTTTTCTATGTTCTTCACTCAGATTTCCAATCTTTATTATCAAATCAGCAAATATTTCAGGATCCCAGCTTGGAATAACCAATGAAGGATCTCCAATAATATAAGATACATCTCCAACATCATTGCCAATGCAGGGCACAGAATTTGCCATTGCTTCACAAAGTGATATTGGGAAGGCTTCACCAATTGAAGGCATGACAAATAAATCAAGACACTGTAATACATTCGAGATATCATCTCTTTCGACATACATTGAAATAAAATTTGAAATAACATTGCGCTTAATGATGTTATTTAGGATATGATTATTTTTATCACAGCCTCTGCCAACTATTACTGTATGAAAATTAAATTTTCTATTTTTTAAGATTTTAAGAGATTCAAAAAATCCAATATGATTCTTTTGAATATCATATCTGCCAACCATTCCAATAATAAATTTATTATTTGGTAAATTTAGAAAACCTTCTCTTGATTTCTTATAGCTAAAATTAAATTTATTTGGTATCTCGACACCATTTGGTATGAATTCTGTTTTTTTCTTATCGAAGCCTGCTTGAATGTGAACGTTGCTTGAGGCTTTTGAACAATAAATTATTTTTAAAGGAATAAAATATGAAATACGAGAAAGTATCTTTATCAACATTCTTGTTCTTGGCTTAAGGATGCCTTTCTCAATATTAAAATTATGAATTGACCAAATAATTCTTTTGAATCCAGCTAGCCAAGAAACAGTACCTCCCAAAAAATTTGAATGATACATCCATGTATGGACAACATCTGGGTTAAAGGATTTAATCTCCTTAAAAAACCTTAACAAAAAGTATGGAAGTTTAAGAGAATTACTTAAAGACAAATCTACTACATCAAAACCTAAAGATGATAACTTTTTGCCTATAGGGCCCATTCTATTTATAACTATGACTTTTATAGTTAAAGAGCTCTTATGCTCAATAACTAAGCTAGATAGAAATTTTTCAGCACCACCAATTTCAAGGCTATCTATTATGTGTAGAACTCTAGAATTAGAGAACTTTTTCATCTACATACCATTTTATATAACGCAATAAGCCATCTTTTGGGCCAACCAAAGGTATATAACTAAGTAAATTTCTGGCATTAGATATATCCGCCAAGGAGTGCTTGATATCTCCGGGTCTGAAATCAGAATATTCAACTTGAAAGTTAGACCTAATATTAAGTTTTGTAAGGTTATCAATGATAAACGATGACAGTTCATTTAATGAGGTCTGTGTTCCAAAAGCAATATTAAAGATTCTGTTATCAAATCCTTCTAGCGTTGATTGTGCTGCTAAAACATTGGCATTGATAACATTATCTATGTAACAAAAATCACGTGAAGTTTCACCATCTCCATAAATAATAATTCCTTCATTATTAATTAGTGCATTCAGCCATTTGGGGATTACTGCTGCGTATGGCCCACTTGGATCTTGCCTTTTCCCAAATACATTAAAATATCTTAGGCCAATGATTTCCATTCCGTAAACTGATGAATAAATATCAGCATAGATTTCATTAATAAATTTAGTAGCAGCATATGGTGATAATAATTTTCCTATTCGCTTTTCAACTTTGGGCAACGTTTTTTCATCTCCATATACAGAACTGCTGGAAGCATAAACCACCCTCTTAATATTAAAGGAACGCGCTATTTCTAAGATATTTATAAAACCATCAACATTATTTGTATGAGAGAATAAAGGTTCCTCAATACTTCTGGGAACTGAGCCAATTGCAGCTTGGTGAATAACATAATTTATTCTTATTGATTCTTTATTAACTAATTCTTGAAGAAGACTTTCTACAAGGTCTATATTTCTAATGTCCGCTTCAAGAAAAAAAAAATTATTCCAATCTTCTTTATCGACACTTTTTTGAATATCATTTAGATTTTCAACAGTTCCGGTTGAAAAATTATCTATCCCGATAACTGATTGATTGTTATTAATTAAATACTCAGTTAAATTGCTACCAATAAAACCTGCGCAACCAGTAACTAACCAAACTTTTTTATCTTCCATGCCAACTAAATATTATATTTATAATCTAAAATCTGAATCATCTTTAGAATAGACTCCCTTTAAATCAAAAAATGCGCCATTCCTCTTAATCATAGATTTAATTCTATATTTTCCCATTTTAAGAAATTGTAAGTGAGGAACTGCCAAAATTAATCCATCATACTTTCTTTTTTGTGACATATTCACAAGCTTGAAGCCTTCGAATTCTAATTCTTGATCAATAAATGGGTCCATTACTTCCACGATAAATCCTAAATCTGTAAGCTTATCAATTAAATCAAATATTTTTGAATTTCTTGTATCAGGACAATTTTCTTTGAACGTGAGTCCCAAAATTAAAATCTTTTTAAATTTAGGAGACTGCTTATTTTTTTTAAAAAAGCTTAGCAATTTTTCTGCTATAAATGTTGGAATATGGTTATTTGTTTTTCTTCCAGATAATATTACTTTTGGATTGTAACCATGCTGTTTAGCAATAAAAGTTAGATAGTATGGATCAACACCAATACAATGGCCACCAACTAGACCAGGTTTAAAATCTATAAAATTCCACTTTGATCTGGCTGCTCTTAGCACTTGATTAGTATCTAAATCTAATTTATCAAAGATTATTGATAATTCATTCATCAAAGCAATATTGATATCTCTTTGAGTATTTTCAATAACTTTTGCTGCCTCAGCAACCTCAATAGATTCAGCTAAATAAATATCAGCGCTTATAATTGATGAATACAGATCATGTATAGTTGCTTCAGCGGCCTTATTTGAAGCTGAAACAACTTTTGTAATATCTTTTAACCTTTTTGTCTTATCCCCTGGATTAATCCTTTCGGGACTATATCCGCAACTAAAATCTAAATTTAGTTTCAAGCCTGAGGATTCTAATATGGGAACACAAATGTTTGCAGTTGCACCCGGAAAAACAGTTGATTCAAAAATTACAAAATCATTTTTCTTGATTACAGAAGCGACTAAACGGCAAGCTTTTTTCAATGGATTTAAATCTGGCAGAAAGTTACGTGTAATAGGTGTAGGAACAGTAACTATATAGATGTTTGAAGTAGAAATTGTCTTGATATTAGATGTAAATTCTAAAAGTTTTGCCTGCTTGAGTTCACTTTTAGAGAGCTCAAGAGTGGAATCATGAAATTTTATCAGTTCTTGAATTCGATTATTATTTATATCAAAGCCAATTGTTGAATATTTTTTGCCAAACTCTACAGCCAAAGGCAAACCTACATATCCCAGGCCAATTATACAAATGTTAAAGCTGCTTTTTTTTGACATTGGAAAGTATTTAAAATTATAAATTTCTCTTAAATAAACAACATAAGCAAGGATCTAACTTTGCCACAGTACTTAATTATAAGTTATTGAGAAGACTTTAAATTAATTTTTAACCCAAAAACCAAAAATCTTAACTAATATTAAATAAGAGTTAACCAAGTTTTCTTTGAAGCCTTTGGGGGCGTTTATTTTAAAGGCTTTATCAATATTTAAAGTAAAACTACCTATATTAAATTTATAAAAATCATTCTTTGCTAAAGTTAGTAAACTTTCCTTTCTCCTTGTTTGTATTTCTCCATTACTCAAAAGATTATAAATTTTAGCCTTATCAAGAAATTTATTAACTCCGTTGAATGATTTTAGAGCATTAATATTACTCAATGATCCTTTCCTTTTTCTTATGATTGGAATTTCAAAAAAAAGAGTAGCAATTTCTATATCATCTTTAAGGTATCGTAGAACTAAATCGAAGTCCTCATTGTGAGATAGTGACTCATCAAACCCACCTTTTTCAATAAACT
>Ga0181568_10006605_pt1 | contig 10125 bp, 6 predicted proteins | sample 101ome_20_FD_133758 | JGI IMG/M metagenome (GOLD analysis project Ga0181568, IMG submission 133758) | Coastal salt marsh microbial communities from the Groves Creek Marsh, Skidaway Island, Georgia - 101404AT metaG (megahit assembly) | ecosystem: Environmental > Aquatic > Marine > Intertidal zone...
AGGGCATGACGGATGGCGACCATGTGGATGTGTCGGTTGGGAATCTGACCATTTCCGGCCTCACCGATGGAGCCACCGGCGTTGATGTATACGCCACTGATGTGGACGGTTTGGGCTCAATCAGCATTAGCGGAGACGGGTTTGATAACATCAATGTAGACCTGAACAGCTCGACTGATGATTACATTGAGACGACCTCCATCGACATGGGCGGTATCTCGTCGACGGATGGCACCGTGGTGGTTGATCTTGACGACGGCCGCATCTCGGACGACCAGACCATCACCTTCGGTGACTTTGGAACGGCGACGGTGAACACGCTCATCGATGATGGTGCGACGGATGGAGGCATTCAAGGTGTCACGCAGACCTACGTGTTTGAAGGTAGCGACATTGGTGACATCACGATCAACGGCTTTGTGGCTGGCGATGGTGGTTCGCGCAACGATGTGACGACTAGTGATGAGACCTACAATACCGACCGTCTGGATCTGAGTGCATTCATCACAGACACCGACCAGTTGAACTTTGTGTTTAGTGACGCTGATGGTTCTGTGACCATCACGGCCAAGAACGGTGAGTTCGATGGCGAGATTGTGGTCACGGGTGTGGGTGTTGATGATGACGCGTCAACCGATCAGGACATCATTGACCGGGTGATTGACAGCATCATCACGGGCTAATACCAAAAGTACCGCTATCAACGGGGGCTTCGGCCCCCGTTTTTCATCCTCATTTAAAAGTTCCAAATACTTGCGAGAACCCACTTAGCTATGGCAACACTTGATTCGGCACTCCGAATGCTACCGAGCGTCGTTAGCGAAAAAAGCCACGAAGAGGTCACTTCCTGGCTGCAGGCACTGAGCACCAAGGTCAATGCGCTAAAGCCAGAGGCCAGTACAACCGCCGATGGACTGCTTCTGAGGGCCATTGATCTGTGCAAGATCGACGATCCCAAAGGTGCGGTCAGCATAGTCGATTATGCCGAACAGCAAACGAGTGACACCACAAAACTGAGGACCATCAAGGCTTCTTGTTTAGATCGCCTCGGTGAGCACGATAAGGCTAAGCAACTCACTCTTGAGATCGTGGAGGAAGCCAATGCCGACTTGGAGTGTGTGCTGGTTGCTGCCAACCTGCTCGTTCGGTATAACCAGCAGGCCAAAGCGCTGGAGGCCGCAAAGCGCGCCTATGAAGGGCTTGGCCGCCCAGCGAAGCACACAGGCACGGTGCTTTATATTTCGCAACGTTGCGCAGACTTCGAGTACAACAAGATTCTGACGGATCGCATCACGAAGGCGTATCTAGAGAATGACTTAAGCAGCGTTGCCGAGTCACCTCGAACCAATCTGCTCTGGTCGTCTGATGAGCGAATGAATATAGCGGTGACCAAAGATTGGGCGCGAAGATCCCTGCGCGCACCACCAGAGGAAATACCTTTTCAGCGCTTGCCTTTGGAGGGGCGCCGACTTCGCATCGGATATCTATCGAGCGACTTCAGGGAGCACCCCACATTGCGGCTGATGATGGGAGCATTCAGGAACCATGACCCCACGCGATTTGAGTTTGTTCTATTTTGCTCGGGTTGGGACGACGGTTCTGCAATGCGCAAAGAAGCGGTGAGTCTAGCCGCCGAAACAATCTCAGTGACTCATCTGAACGATAAGGTGGCGGCACAGAAGATCAGGGACGCCAATATTGATGTATTGGTTGAATTGAACGGACCTACACGTGCGACGAGAATGTCCATATTGGCTGAGCGAGCGGCGCCGGTACAGGTGGACTACCTAGGGTGGGCGGGCAGTGTTGGCGGTCGCGGAGTTGACTACGTTGTCGGTGATGATTGGACTGTCCCCAAAGGTGCGGAGCAAAATTATCCCGAGCGGGTGATGCGTGCCAGCCACACCTACCAGATAAATGACCACGCTCATTACGAGGCCATTGAGCCAAGAGACCGCAGTCAATTTGGCCTTCCCGAGGATGGAATCGTGTTCGGCGTATTCAACGCTATAAACAAGATTCAGGGGGATGTCTGGTCAGTCTGGATGGAACTCTTGAAGCGGATTCCGAACAGCGTTCTCTGGATACTGGACCCGGGCGATGCTGCCCGCAAAGCGCTGGCTCAGCATGCGTTGCGCGCAGGGGTTGACGTGAAGCGTATTATTGGCGCTGTTGGTATGACCAACCCGCAGCATTTGGCGCGAATCCAGGTTGCCGATTTGATGCTAGATCCCTGGCCGTACGGTGGGCACACCTCTACCTCAGATGCGCTGTACGCTGGGGTGCCAGTTCTCACCATGAACGGAACCAATTTCCCCGGTCGCGTAAGCGCTGGATTGCTCCGCGCGGCTGGACTGCCCGAACTTGTCGCCGCTAATCCAAGGGATTATCTGGAGAAAGCGTGTATTTTGGCATCGCGCCCCGACGTCTTGGCCGCTTTAAAGCGTGACCTTCGGCAGGTGACCTCAACACCCTGTTTTGACTCGGTGAGACTGACTCGCGAGTTGGAAACCATGTTTGCCACCGCCTACAAGCGCTGGGCTGCTGGACACCCCGCTGTTCATATTTCATGTGCCCAGAAAGCAGGCTCGCCTCTTCAACGGTCTGGACCCCGATTGCCGGTTACGGTTGCAAGCATCGATGATGCCTATGGCTCCGAGCCACCCTACATGCGACAGGGTCCAGCAGGGTCTGCCAGTGCAACACCTGTTGCGATAACCCCCGCGTCATCAAGAGGCGAAGGTGCTATCGAACCAACTATGCAACCGTCGGTATCGGCATTGACGAAAAAAGAAGTCATCTTAGTGTGTGGTGCCTGGGGTGGAGGGACCAGCGTCATGGCGCAAATTATCGTGGCATTGGGAGCCACGTCGCCGGGCGAGATGATTTCTATCAAGGACCCAATGACCGACGCCTATGAAATGAAGGCCTTTAGGGCTGCTCTCTGGGAGATTTCGGACCAGAACTCCGTTAAGCGTAAGGTTGATACCCAAACGGCGATATCACGATTGCGAGGCTTTTCAGACGAGTATCTCGCCAGTGAGACAGGCCCCATCATGTTAAAGCACCCCCTCGCAGCGCTGTTTATCCCCGAACTGTCTGAGGTCTTCGACCTAAAGTTAGTAAATGTCCTTCGGCCCTTACCCGAGATTGAAAAGTCGCGAGCACGTCGCGGCTGGGCAGCGCTGTTCGGTCAGGCAGGCGCAAGGGTAATTTATTCAGAGATTGCAGCAGGTGTTGCCAGCTGCCAGGCTCCTGCCCTTTGGGTACGTTACGAAGACCTGATATCAAACCCTTACAACGTGGTAAGCAAGGTCGCCGAGTTTACCCAGCTACAGAGTAGCTCGGAAGCCATGCGGAAGGCTATCAGTCTGGTGAGAACGGCGCCGTGACAATGGTTGCGCCGCAGAAATACGCGGTTGTCACCCCGATGTACCGCGAGAGTCCCGAGGTTGCGATTGCCATGATGCAATCTGTTATCGCACAGACTCTCCCATGCTGGCATGTCATCGTGACTGACGGGCAGCCCCGTGGGTTTGATCCGGCGGTCTTCGAGCTTTATGAAGCGAGGGGTCACAGGCTGTGTTTACTGCAGTTGCCCCATGGCACGGCTAACAGCGGAGCAGCTCCCCGGGCGCTTGGCGCCTGTTGGTGCTTCAGTCATGGGATTCCTTGGGTAAGCTTTCTGGATTCGGATAATACCCTTGACCCAAATCACTTATCAGAAATTGATAATGCACTACGCAGGCAGGCAGACGCTGAGGTAGTGGTTACCAAGCGCAGAGTGTTTCTGAAGCGAGAGGGCCTCCGCACGCCAATCGAACCAAGTGAGCAGGCAGGCCATCACTTTGATACAAACTGCCTGACTCTCCATACCAGTTTATCGAGGCTTCTATCGCTGTGGTTATTTTGGCCGAGAGAATTTGGCACGGGTGAGGATCGCATCATGAGCGCAACACTCCGATCGAGGCGCTCGCGTGTCATACATCTCAATATCGAAACAGTTAATTACTATTCGGAATGGCCCATACATTACAAACTGGCAGGTGTTGAGGTGCCAACCACGGCGAAAGTTCCTGCCAGAAGAGCGGCCACTCATTTCCACCAGGAATCCCTAGAGCGAATTTTAGGTTTCAAATTGCTCGCGCCCCAGCAGGTACCGGAGGGTCGCTTGCCCATTTCTCCGCCTTCGAGGGGATTCTGGGTTGGCTCCTCACAGGAGACTAACGAAGCAGCGTCTGGCGCTTACCCGGTGCAGGTCCACTTTTTAGGGGGGCCTGATACAAAGACACAAGTGTATGGTCCTGCGAAAGAGAACCCTGTATTTTCAGCGCCTGCAGACACAGCGCCACTTTTTACGCTGGCTACGTGCGCTGTACTGGGCTATCATTCAGCCTACGCGAGGGTGCTTTATTTTTTAAAGGGGCGCTTGCCAGCCACAAAAACACTAGCGGACAGATTACTCAAAGCCGGTGCAAGGTGGGACGGAGTTGGAGTCGCGTTCGCGGTCTATAATGCAGCACACGGAGAAGTAGCGATTGCATTCATGGCATCCACCCGGCTCGCGCCACTGTGGTCAGCGCTGGCCTCAGACACGAGTCACGATATTCCCGGCAATGCCATAGAGCGACTAACGGTTGTTTGCAAGCAGCTTAACCTGCATATCACAAAAATAGAGCTTCCCTAAAACAAAGCCAACTCCGGGCCACACTATGCCCCGGTTATTCTGGGAACGCGTTCGGCGACCAGACAAGAAGGCAGGAAGCTATTAAGAGAGGAATGATACTTGAGCACACAGGTTGCAACGGTCAGTGAAGATACCATCAGGGATATGTATCGCTCCCCGCTCAGAGGGGCGTTAGTAACCTGTAGAACCTCCTTTATCCATGTGGGGATTTTTAGTTTCTTCATAAACCTTCTCATGTTGACCCCGATGTTTTTCATGATGCAGGTGTTTGATAGGGTGGTGGCAAGCGGGAGTCTGAGCTCGCTTGCAGCGCTTGCCATCATCGCCGTGTTTTTACTGTCAACCATGGGGTTTTTAGAGTGGGCTCGGTCTCGGGTCTTGGTCAAGGTAGGCACCCGCCTTGATCTGGCGCTTAGCGATATTGTTTACGAGGAGTGCTTTGCTTTTGGGCGTTCGCAAGAGGGTACCAACAACGTTCAACCATTAAACGACCTCACCGGTTTGCGCCAATATTTGGCGGGCAATGCTGTGTTCGCGTTTTTTGATCTGCCGTGGTTGCCGATTTATATGGCGCTACTTTTTGTTTTCCATCCTCTGATGGGGTTTTGGGGATGTTTTGCTGCCGCGGTATTGATCGTACTCGCGGTGGTAAACGAGCGGGTAACCAAACGCCCCATGATGGATGCCAATGAAGTCGCGCGAGAAAACCTTACGCTGACAGAGCGGAACCTGAGAAATGTCGAGGTGGTTTCCTCGATGGGGATGCTGGGAGGTCTTCACAAACGCTGGCGAGAGAAACAGAATACGACGCTGTACCATCAGGAAATTTCCAGTAACGTCGCGGGTTCTATAATGGCGGCGACGAAAACGTTTCGCATCATAGCTCAACTCGGCGCCATGGGTATGGGAGCGTTTCTCACCGTTTCCCAGTGGATTACTCCGGGAACGATGATTGCAGGGGCGCTTTTGATGAGTAGGGCCCTGTCGCCCATCGAGTCAATGATCAGTGCCTGGAGAAGTTTCTCGGCGGCAAAGGATGCTTACTTTCGCCTCGATAGTCTTCTCGACGGCAAGGGCGCAAACGAGGTTTACACGCGCATGCCCAAGCCAAAAGGGAGAGTCACCGCCCATGCGGCGAGCGTTCTGCCTCCCTCGGCAAAAGTGCCAACCATCAATGACGTCACCTTTGATATTCCGCCCGGGTCCGTAGTGGGTGTGATTGGTCCTTCCGGGTCGGGTAAAACCACGCTGATACGTGGGATCTTGGGGACCTGGCGTTGTGCGGAAGGCAGCATTCGCATTGACGGCGTAGAAGCCCATCAATATCGCCGCGAGGACCTGGGCCCGAGTATTGGATATCTCCCTCAAGATATTGAACTGTTCGACGGCACCATCTCTGAAAACATTGCAAGGTTCACCGATTTCGAGTCCGACGATGTTATTAAGGCAGCCAAAGCCGCAAGTATTCATGGCATGGTCCTAGAGATGGAGAATGGCTATGACAGCCTAATCGGCCCAAGCGGCCTGCAATTAAGTGCAGGCCAGCGCCAACGAGTAGCTTTGGCACGCGCCCTTTATCAAAATCCGTCTCTGGTAATTTTGGATGAGCCCAATTCTAACCTCGACGAAGAAGGGGAGAAGGCACTGCACCGATCTATTCGGCGATTGAGAGAGGCGGGCTCTACGGTCGTGGTAGTGAGTCACCGAAAGCAGATACTTGGTTTAACCAATATTTTGATTTTTGTTGTCAAGGGGTCAATTCTCTCTTGGGGTCAGCGCAGTGAGGTGCTGAAGTTTATTGAAGACGAGAGTGAGAGGCGTAGGGGGGCCAGACAGCAGCGCGATTCGGAGCAGTCGGAGGCAGGAGCGCAATCGGAAGCTGAGGCCACCGATGAGACCGTGGTGGCAAACAATGAGCAATAGTGAGCGAGACGATCTGGAGGAGATGATCGAAGAGCTCAATGACTCCGAATTTGAGAATGTTCCCACGCCCGACGTAGCGGCTGGCGCTGGAGCCGTTCTTGATACCTCAAGTGAGCGTTATCAACGGATAGGCATCATCCTTATTGCTGTTGTGTTTGGCGGTTTTGGGCTTTGGTCATTGATTGCGCCTCTGGATAGTGCCTCCTTTGCGACAGGAGTGGTTCAGGCTGAGGGCTACAGGAAACCCGTTCAGCATCTGGAGGGTGGCTTGGTGGAACGTATCCTTATCGAAGATGGGGAGCATGTAGATGAGGGTGATCCATTAATACAGCTTGATGACACAGCCACGAGAGCAGACCTTAGTGCGGTAGAAGTACGCCTGTTTACAGCGCTGGCGTTGCTAGATCGATTGGTGGCTGAACGGGACGACCTGGAAACGGTTGAATTCTCGGCGTTTCTGGTCACTGCCGCTGCAAGTAGCAGACCAGCGGCGGAGGCCGTCAGCAATGAAACGGCCTTGTTCAAGGCACGGCGTGAAAATCGCCTCGGTCAAATCAATGTCCTTGAGCAGCAGTTCGAGCAACTTGAGAACAAGGTCGAGGGTCTGGTTGCCATGGAGGCTGCGAGGCAGGCGATGGTGCTGTCCTTGGCTGAAGAGGTCAATGACCTGAGAGACCTTCTGGCAGAGGGTTACGTCGATAAAGTACGGCTGCGACAGCTTGAGCGTAATCTTGATTCGACGCAGGCTGAGCTCGTGTCTACCACGGCCCAGATTGGTACCGCGAGGGTGCAGATCGAGGAGACCAGACTGCGCATCGCTCAGTTGGACAAGCAGTTTAAGGCTGAGGTGATCCAACAACTATCAGGGGCGAGCGCTACCGTTTCGGATCTGGAGCAGAGATATGAGGCACTTCAGGAACGGCTTGCCCGAACAACGATTAGAGCCACCGGCACGGGGACCATCCTGGATTTGAGTGTGAATGCGATTGGTCAAGTAATACGACCCGGCGAGACCCTGATGGAGATTGTTCCAGACAGCGAGCAACTTTTCGTGAAGGCACAGGTATCGCCCACAGATATTGACAGTATTGAAGTGGGTGACGAGGCAGAAATCAGGTTTAGCGCATTCAAGCGTGTTTTTACTGTGACAGGAGAGCTCATTGAGCTTTCCGCCGATCGGCTCACCGACCCTGCGACGGGGATGCCATACTTCTCTGCCATTGTTGATATCCATGAGGAGGATCTCAAAATGCTTGGTGGTCGCACTATTTTGCCTGGCATGCCCGCAGATGTACTGATAAAAGGCGAAGCTCGAACTCTATTTCAGTACCTGATGAGACCGGTTGATAATATGTTTGCCCGGGCACTGATTGAAGAATGAGTTGGTTACGCGCGCTTTTAATTATTGTTCTGTTGTCCAGCAGTGTGGTCGGCAATGTCAGTGCAACGGAAGAGATCTCACTTCTTCAGGCCTATGAGTTGGCTCTCGAGAGTGATACCACTTACAAGGTGGCTGCTTATCAACTGGATGCAACTCAAGCGCGACTCGATGGAGCCCTTGCGTTGTTTTATCCCAATGTCAGTGCTTTTGGGCAGTTTTCCACCAACGAAGTCATTTATGAGACGGAAGGGGTCCCAGACAGGGAGTACGAAGGCGAGCGCTACGGCCTTCAGCTTTCCCAGCGAGTTCTCGATTGGGCCGCGATGGCCGAGTATGAGGCTCGCAGTGCGACTTTGGTTGGACAGTCGTCAATCCTGCGTGTTGAGCAGTCCATGCTGGCCCTTAGAACAGCTGAGCTGTACTTTGCAACCCTTGCTGCTCAAGGCGCAGCCCGAGCGTTCGGGGCTGAGGTCACAGCAGTAAACAAACAGCTTGAGCAATCAACTGCCATGCTGGAAAGGCAGTTGTTGCCGCTACAGGAATACCTTGAGCTCGCCGCTCGGCGAGACTTATTGTTGACGCGGCAGTTGGAGGCGGAAAACAATGCCGAGCTGTCGCTCGAGAGATTTTATCAACTGGTAGGCAGTCGAGATGTACGACCCCGAGAAAATACGCAAGTGCGGGTTACCTCAGGGATGCCGGGAGACCTCGAAGATATTATCGCCGATGCTCTCCAGATGAGCGCCAGAGTAGAGGTGTTGCGCCAGAGTCAAGAGGCTGCGAAGGCTCAGATTAAGCAGACTTGGGGCGGGTACATCCCGACCATAAATCTGGTCGCTAACAAGCAGTACTCTGACGTGGGATTCGACAATCAGAGCTCCCCGGCCAGGACAACGACATACGTGGGTTTGAATTTTAATTGGTCATTGTTTGAAGGCGGCGGTAACAACGCGAGATTGCGAGAGTCCTGGGCCAATTATTATGCGGCAGGCGAGCGGCTGCTTCAGGAGCAACGTGATCTTGAACGAGAAATCAGGGAGTCTTGGTTGGGCCGTGAGTCTACCAAGAAGCAGGTAGTCGCCGCTGAGCAGAGTTTAAAATCGGCGCAAACAGCCCATGGCGCTGCCGTGAAGGCCTACGAATTAGGGGCGGGTCGGTTGGTTGACGTGCTCTTTGCGCTCAGTGCGATAACCCGAGCCGAGCTCAATGTACAGCAGGCGGCATTTGACAACGCGCTGAATAATCTGCGGCTTGAGTCCCTTACCGACAAGCTTACCCCGGAGAGCTTAAGGGTGGTATTTATGGATTCGGATGGTGGCTGAACCGAATCCAGATTATCATCGCATTTTGATTTGCAAAATGAGAACAACATGCTGCTGCGCAGCAATTCAAGGGCAGCGCGCCCAAGCTAGGGATAACTGAGAGCATGGAGCTAACAAAGACAGGGGGTAAAAAAGCCGACATTGTTCGTGTCATGCGAGTGTCGGCAAATTACGACCTTTTTCAGGATCGGCTTAAGTTGACGGTGATGCTTGGAGACCAGTCCAGGGCGGTTTTATGGCTTTCCCAGCGCTTCGTTCGCACCGCCCGGCCTGCCATACAGCGGTTTTTTGCTGAAATGGGGGTCGATGTGGCGGCTAACCCCCCAACCAACGAGAGAGCTGGTGCCAGTGAAAAATCGAAGCCGGCTGACCCTATCGTCGCCGCTGAGGGCGACACGGAGGTACTGGTGACCACAGCGAGCATGAGAAGGGCCGGGGAAGAGGCGGTGTTAATACTGGGGCGGGGTGGAGATGATAGAGCCTACGGATTACAGCTGCCCCCACAACGACTCGCAGATTGGTGGCTGGGGATAGAGCGATTTTGCGGCCCAATAGATTGGTCTCTGGAGCCCTTGAAAGCAACTGGCGCCGAACGGCAAGATGCCACGTTGCATTGATGGACAAAAATGTGGCATATAGGTACTTTACGGTCAGATAGTGTGAAATTTCATCGCCACGTGACCTTTTACGTGTTTAATTGAACCGCTAAATGACAACTCTTTTTATAAACGGTTAATGGATCCCACAGACATGGAATATACCGAGTTAGAAGCCAAGAGATTAATAGCCCAACTTTACATTGGCCTGTATGG
>Ga0181568_10006607_pt1 | contig 10124 bp, 23 predicted proteins | sample 101ome_20_FD_133758 | JGI IMG/M metagenome (GOLD analysis project Ga0181568, IMG submission 133758) | Coastal salt marsh microbial communities from the Groves Creek Marsh, Skidaway Island, Georgia - 101404AT metaG (megahit assembly) | ecosystem: Environmental > Aquatic > Marine > Intertidal...
CTCGACGGTAAGTCTTGATTGAACTGACTCTGGTAGTCGTTCAAAGTTTTTACAAAACCTATCCATAGCAGATTGTTTATCTCCATACACACCATTACAATGTATATTAAGTTTGTTGTATGGTGTTCTTGATAAACCCATAAAGTCAAATACATCTGCGTGGATAGTCAAATCTGTGATTGTGTTCTGAACTACATTTTCGTTTGGTGATACCAATACATTGAAAGGGCCGGGGTGTGAAGTAATTCTGTGTCCATACTTTGTTGCTAAATTTCCACAATCTTTTAGTGTGTTGGAAATCAAATCTATGTTTGGAAAATTTTCCCAGTCTTGATAATACTCAGAAGCCCACGGGAATATTTCTGATGATAAACGAAAGAATTTAATATCATTGTCTTCGTTCCATTGTATAATAGATTTTAAATCTGTAACATTTTGTATGACCAATTCAGAAGCATAATCTACACCTTTATCGTGAAATGTTTTTTTAATCATTGTACGATTGGTTGTGATTTTGTCCTCACCTTTGCGGTTGGACAATTCCATATTGATACAAGCATAACCTAAATTCATAATTATAATATAACCTTTTTATTTTTATTTGTCAAGAGCTTTTTTAAAAAAATTCTTAAGTTGTAAAATTCCAACAAAAACATATGGTTCTAATGATGAACCAACGGCCCAAGCTAGTGGAAAAAATATTACAACAAATGGTATCCACCAAAATAAATATGCAAGTAAATATACTACATACATAAGAAATATTGTTGGAATAAAACCAATTAATATAAATTTAAAGTCATCTTCTTTTAAATTCAATTTCATACTATCCTTTTTCTATAATGTTTTTAATTTCTAACAAATGATTAATTCTGTATTTAGAATCTACATCTTTATTATACTCTCTATTAAACACAATAAAGTTATCTTTGTCTTCTCTGTTTTCAACCCAATGTTTGTGATTGACGGGTGAATCATCAATTAAATAATCTATATCGTGTATCCATTTAAATCTACTTTTCTCAAATATAACTTGATTTGGATTTAAACCATACTTACCTAACCAAGTTAAAGTGTGATGAAAGTTTCCTTTGAACTGAGATGTTACGATAATCAACTCGTGTCCGTTTTGTTCTGCCCATTTTTCAAGTGTCCAAAAGGCCGGAACTACTTCTGGAAAAGGAAGTGCTTCTTCAAAACATTCTCTTGAAAATTTATGTTTATAAATTTCTTTTAGTTCATCTCTTGTTAATCCGGTTATATCGTTTTCAAATTTCCAAGACGATATAATTTCCGGAAACACAACATCAGGGTGTTCTTGTCCAACAACCTTTTTAAAGGCTGAAATAAAGTCTCTTAACACTCCGTCTACATCAATTCCTATTCTCATTATCTCTCCCCATATAAACTATATGTTTCTATAACTGGTTCTACTTCTACTCCGTCATCAATATAGATGACACCTTTTTTTGCATCAATACGAAATTCTGATACTTCGTATTTCATATAGATGTGATTTAAACACTCTGTTAAGTTTGTGTATAATACATCTGAATTTTCTATTCTCCACCTGTCTCCTGGTGGTTGTCTAAATGCTATTTCTTTGTCTGCCATAATCTTACTCCACTAAGTTTGTTACTTGAATTAATATAATTGCTATTGCTAATAAAATACATATAAAAGTTTTTAATGTTGGTATTTCTTCTAACATAACCCAACTCATAATACCAAACACAATTGTTCCAACACCAAACCCAATCATTCTCATATTCCAAGTGAACCCAAAATACTCATAACATAGTTTGGTTGCTATAAAAAAAGCGTATCCAATCGGTATCCCAAATATAGCCATCATATAAGGACTATTCCAAAATGCACTTTCAGTCCATTTGAATTGTGCGTTTAATTGATACCACGCTAAAATATTACTTATAATTAATATTATGATTGCTAAAAAAAGCTTGTTCATTTATTTTTTTTCCCGATATTTACCTTTGGTAATAACAAAAAGGAAGAATGATATACCCCGTCAACTCCCAATTTTTTTCACCACATAATTTACTATTTTTTCCCCAACATTTACTTTCGTAAACTTTTCCATACCTTCAAAACCTGGTGCAGAATTTACTTCACAAATTGTATAAGTTCCTTCATTGAATAATAAGTCTACTCCTGCAATATCTAAGTTTAATAATCTAGAACACTCACCTGCTATCCACTCGATATCTTCATCAACTTGATAAGGAATCGCTTCTCCACCTCTTGTGATGTTGGCTCTAAAGTCTCCGTCTACTGATTGTCTCATCATACAACCAACTACTTTTCCGTTTACTACTAATACTCTTAAATCTTTTCCGTAAGAATCCTGAATAAATTCTTGTAATATAATATTATAACTTGGTTTGGTTAATTCTGCCATCTTCATCAGTTGTCTAAATTGTTTTCTATCTTCGACCAAGAACACACCACTACCATATGAACCACTTAAAGTTTTTACTATCATTGGATACTTTAAATTCTTCTCAACTAGTTCCAGATTAATAGGGTGTTTTACCAACATAGTTTTTGGAACTGGTAGATTTGATTGTCCTAAGATTTGTTGTGAATATAATTTGTCTTTAACATTATCTATAGCATCACTTCCGTTAATCATCACAACACCTAGTCTTTCCATATGTCTGATAATGGCTTTAATAAAGTAAGTTGTTCCAGAACCTGTTCTTGGTAATACGAAATCAGGTAAAGGTCTTGTTTTACCCTCAACGATTATAGATTTCCTATCATCTCTGTCTACAAAAATATCTACATCTTTTGGATTAACTACACGAATCTTAACACCTTGTTTTTCAAATTCATCTACAAGTCTTTGAACCTCGTGGTTTTCACCTAATTCTTTTTTATGTATTATCCAACCTGTTAAATTCGCCATAATCTATCTTCCTCTGATTTGTCAGGATTGGTATCCTCTGGTTTTAATTCTTTAATGTATTCTAATAATGTATCATAATCACTATCACTTAGTAAATCAGATATATGGTCAATGTATTCTAAGGCACTTTCTTCTCCACCACTTTGATATTCGTGAAGTGTTTTTCTTTTAAACCATTGTATATTTAACCAACTCTTGTTCATAATGTAATGTTCTCTTTTATTATAACCCAACATAACCACACACCAAATGTGGCTAGTCCTACTAATTCTAATCCGTTCATTTGTTTTCTGTCTCCCATTGTTCTCCGAAGTGTCCTATTGGTCTTCTTATTTCATCTTCTACATCATACTTTCTTGTTACATAATATAATAATATAGAACCTGGTTCTAACGCTTTATATCCGTGATAAATACCTGGTGTTATCTCTAACACTCTTGGATTTTTATCTGAAAGATATTCAAACTTACAACCATCTTTTTCTGTTGCTAGCCCTACTTTAAACGAACCTTTTAAACACACCCAATAATCTGATTGTAGATTATGTTTATGCCATGCAACAATATGACTCGTATTATTTACATACGAAACATTTACTTGTCCGTCTAAAAAATCAAAGACATCTAATAGTCTTTGTGCTCTGTCGTCTTCATTATAATTCATTTCAATACTAACTTTCTTTGTTTTCTATTTAACATATGTATTGTGGTTAAGAAGTTTACACAATTTCTTTTCGTTATTAAATTAATTTTATTTGTTTTAAATAACTCAGATAAAAATTCTAATGACTTGTCATAACCACTTTGGTTATAAATATCTTTACACTTGACAAAAACATCAGAAAACTTTTTGTGTTTAAAAACAACTTTTTCTTTTTTAACAATAGGTTTAGATTGTGGTTTAGGTTCTGGAAACTTCCATTCTCTAGCACTAGTGTTGGATATTTTACCACCAACCTTAACAGCTCTTCTATCTAATCTATCTAAATTGTTTTTCGTTTCTTGTGAAACCGGTTGAACATAAGCTCCTGTCTTGTGTGGATATACAATATGTGCTGAATAAGCTTCTATTGATGAACACTCAACACATTCACGATACCCAAGATGAACTCTTTCATCAGGTATTTTAGTATCACACTTTATGCACTTATCAATCACATTTAGTCCATTTGTTATTTATCTTTTTAAATCTTCTAATTTTTTCTGTTGGTGGTATTATTAAAAAATAACAATTATCTCTGTTCCACCCTTTACAATATCTATATTCAATAGGATACTTCTCTATCCACTTTCTTACTTGGTTATTTGGAAATATCATAGCATCATCAAGTTGGTCATTGAAAATAATGTAATGACACTTTCTTTTTCTTTTCCAATATCTAAGTTTTCTTTTTTCTATTCTCAACTCTTTAAATCTATACAATCTATCATTGTGATTGATACTCGATTCACCAATTTCTAAATCATAATCTTCATTAGAAACTAAATCTACATCATATAAAGGCCCACCTTTTAAAACAGCATCACTACCCATATCTTTCCACAAGATACGAGCTTCTTTTCTTGAAGGTGTGTCGTCATATGTAACTTCTTTTTCTTTCATAGTGGGAGCACAAGGACTCGAACCTTGAACCAAGAGCTTAAAAGGCTCCTGCTCTACCAAATTGAGCTATACTCCCAAATCGTAAACTAACTTACCATTGTTCTTTACCCAAGTTAAACTAAACCCAATGTGATTAGATGAAGCACTCATCTTACTAATCTTAGTTTTAGCTTCTGTAAGAACTTTATCAGTATCAACTTCGTAAACTTGTTCAAGTGTTATTCCGTCATCTTTGTTGAAAGAACCAAAGTAAAACCTATCATTTCTTTCTATTCTGTGTAAGTTGTTATTATGAATTCTGTCTAACTGAAATGACCCACCTTTCTTACAAGTAAGATACTCGTAAGATTTAGATTCTGTTTCGTCATTATATGCATCTGGTCCGTGTTTAGTCCTATGAACATAATGATTTAACTTAGAACCCATTACCACCTCTTTAATAAAACCAGGTGTAAGTAAGTCTTGTGTAAAACCTAATTCGTTTTTTAGTTCGTTTAGTTCCGTAATCAAACCAAAGAACTTATTCATTTTTTCATTTTGATTTTTCATACTTATAATATAACATTTATTTTTGTGTTTGTCAAGAGCTATTTTTCTCTAATCTTATTTAATAACTTTTTAATTCTCATTTCTCTAAACCAAACTTTATCTTCTGAGTGTCCTGGATTTTGTTCCGTCCGATACAATCTCTTTTGTAATTGGTGAATCTTTCTAAATAGTTTTGACTTGTATTCAAATTTCTTACTCATTGTATTCTCCTATCTAAATTGTGATTTTATTTCAATATTCGTTTTTGTTTAATTTCTTTTTATTAAATCTATACTTCCACAAGTTTTTTGGATTAAATGGAACATCTGGTAATTTATCTATTTCTGCTTTTAATTTTAGAATACTTGGTATTTGAACTAGATAAGTATCATCAATAATACTGAACTTACAAATTTTATCTGTTTTACTACAAATACCTATTAAATCACCTTCTTTGGTTTCTATCAAGTATTTTCTATCTGAAGATAATCCATACATATTCATATATTCACCACCTAAACTTGGCATTGATTTGAAAATACCTGGTTTAGGCTTTCCACCATATTCTGAAACATATGTTAAGAACCTATCCATTAGTCTCTATGAAATGCATTAGGTTCATCATATTCTACCAACCCAGTCATATCTGATGATGAACGAATTTTTTCTCCTAATCCGTCTTCCATTCTAATTCCTAATTTACCACAAATTTTAGATTCTGGAACTTCACCGAGATGTCTATCTCCACCATTACAAAATGTTATATCTGCCATTGGTTTGAATTGAGCTATTAACTCTAATGATTTACATACTGATTTATCTTTATCTACGGACATCAATACTTCGTCAACCATATCTAAATGAAAGATAATATCTAATCTATCTTTTTCGTCCATAAACTCATCACCTTTTTTCAGTAAGCATTGTTCACGATTGTTTACAATAACAACCAATGTATCTCCGAGTTTTTTAGCCATCTTAAAGTATTCTAAGTGTCCTACATGCAACGGGTCAAAATATCCACTACACACTACTACTTTTTCTTTTTCCATTATTACTCCTTTATAATAAGTATTTCGTGAGAATCTTTCTGATTACTGATTCCCATTTGTTTTCTGTTTTTTCCTATTCTCGTTTCACCAGTTCCCATAGAATAATTCCATTTAGGAAATACTTGGTGAAAATCTTTATACCATTCTCTAATGGTTTCACAATTATTATATGACAAAACAAAACTACCTTCGTGATTGTATAACATATCTCTCAACTTCTCGTGGTCAAATCCATCGTGATGAACCGGTATATTCCTCATTGGATAAATACCATTGAACATCTTGTTGTCTTTGTCTTGTTCCAAATAATAAGGTGGGTCTAAATATAATAAATCTTTTTTGTGATTAGGTATCACATCTCTATAATCTGCTTGTTGAACTGACAAATTGGGGCACTGAAAGTTTTGTATGTTCTTGCACATTTGTTTCCACTTATCTGCTTGTAAATAAACTGAACTACCCCAACCAAGATAACCCGGCCCATAAGAAGTGTTGTGGTTAAAGTAATAAAGAGAAGCTCTTTCTAAATCAGATAACGATATCACATTGTCTCGTTTGTAAGAATCTGTTTTCCAATCTGCTAGCATTTCTTGTGTTTTATCTAATGACATTAGTATCTCTTTTACTTCTTTATAAGTCTTGTCATCTGGGGTAATCTTGGAAAGTTCCTTTGACAACTCTTGTGGTTGTGATAAAAGAACTTCCCAAAAATTAACCAACATATCGAACACATCATATCCAATAACTTCAATATCCAATTCATTAGCCCAACGAACCTCTAACGAACCACCACCAATAAATGGCGATACTATTCGTTTAGGTTTAGGCCAGAATGGAATATAAGTTGAGATAAATCCATACGCTCTGGACTTACCACCTGCATATCTTAATGGTGTTCGACTATGTTTCATTATTTATTTTCTTCAACTGAAGTTTTACGATACTCTGTAACTAACTTTTTTACTTCACCAATCGCTTTACGAGCTCTCGTTCCGGCGGCTTTGTTTCCAGTATTTACATTAGTTTGATGATTTGTTTGAAATTCTATAAACAAATCAATCAGTTGTGAATATAACTCATCTAATTTACTCATTGTATTCTCCTTAAGGTTTGAGTTTTAGTTTTTCCTTTCCTTATGAGGCGAGTATAGGAATCGAACCTATCTGTGATGGATTTGCAATCCATTGCCTTACCAATCAGCCAACTCGCCGTTGTGGTAAGTGATGGATTCGAACCACCGTATCTCATACGAGAGTCAGATTTACAGTCTGATGCTTTTAACCGCTCAGCCAACTTACCATTGTAGCCCATAGGGTAATCGAAACCCTGTTTTCTGGATGAAAACCAGATGTCCTAACCACTAGACGAATGGGCCATACTTATAGTAGCTTTGTTATGTCCTTGAAGAATAGCATTCAAGTCTTGTTCAGACAAGGTGTGGAATTATTTAATCGGTTTTCCAATCATTTCCGAACTACCTATAAGTGTTTAATTTAAAGGTTAATTTTTCTTAGACCTCTGTTTATAACTAGTCCAATACAAAAACCCAATAATACTAATAATACTTCTTGCATGTTATCTCCTTTTGTTTATTGTGGAGCTGACTGGATTCGAACCAGCGACCTCCGCAGTGCAAGTGCGATGCTCTTCCAACTGAGCTACAGCCCCATATCTTTATCTTCTTTTCTTATATCGTTGTAAAGTTTTCTTTGGAACTGCACCTAAGTGAGTTTGTGGTTTTGTTCCAAACTTTGTTCCACGACCTTTTCCTTGTCGTGTTTTCTTTGCTCCATTACTTACTCTACCATCTGTTGTAATTATTGCCATATTCTCTCCTTATAATGTATAAAAATCTTCTTCAGTATAATTATTTGTAAATGAACCTTCTCCGTGTACAGCTTCTGCACCTTCGGTTGAACTATAATACTTAACAACCGCTCCTTTGATATCAACAACTTTTTTTGTTTCCTTTGGATTGAACGCTCTATTACTTGGTGGAATCTCTATATGAATATGTTCCACTTGTCCAACCCTTCCAGTATCTGAACACTTCTTTCTTAATCCTTTTAAATTAATTCCTTGATTTCTTCTTCTTCTTGGCATTTTTGCTCCTCGTTTTTAGTTTTACTTCTGAAGTTGTCTTTTCTCTATGACACTTCTTACATAGTGTTTGTAGATTGTCTAATTTATAATAACTCCAATCTAAATCTTTTTCTTCAACACCCTTTTGTTCTACCAATGGTTTGATGTGGTCTGCTTCCCAATGTAAATCAAAGTATCCACATTTCTTACAAATACCTTCATCACGATTCCATAGTTGAGCTCTTTGTTCTCCACTATGATAGATTAATAAGTATTCAGTTGCACAATCTTCGTGCCAACTTTTACGGGTGTTAATCGTATCTTCTTTATCATTCAATATAACATTACCACACCACCTACAATTACCTTTGGTCTTGGTATAGTAATGTTTTGGTTTTGGTGGATTACGAAAATCTCCGTTCCACTTTTCTTTTCTCTTTTTTCCAAATGTCTTCTCGTGTCGTGATGACCACCTACTTAACGGCACATAAACTCCTTTGAAAGACGCGGGCCGTGGGGGCCGTCATAAACATCTGCCTTTGCCTCCCGAACCATTATTGGTAATCCTCAAATATATTCATCAATATAACATAGATAGCCAGTCCTACGATTAATAAAACAAACGCACTCACTATCCATTGTATAATGGTAAATATTACACTAAACATCTATAACCTCTTTTTTTTATTCATAATTCTTTATAACTCGGGTAATCCAAAAACTATAACAGCTCACCCTCATAGGTATCATCCGTATCGTCCATAGGAACATCATAATTTAAATGACTTACGATATTCACATATAAAAAGAATACTCCACACCCAATACCCACGATACCGATTATTAATTCTAACCCGCTCATTTTTTAAACATTTGGAAAAACAATTGTACCATAGCTATCAGTCTAGACTTTAATGTAGTCGATTCTGATGTAATGGTGGATTGTAATTCCGATGCCGTCATCTTTTTCTTTTTCTTAAACATATTAATAAATATCAGGGTAGCTTTGAAAAACACCAAGCTACGCGTCTATTTCTCTTTGGTCTTCTAGTTTTCTTTCATCTATTTCTTGTTTCCAATCCAAAATCTCCCAAGCGAAGGGCTTACGATTTCTTTGATATTCCGTCATAGACCAATTAATATTATCTGTTGTAATGGTCACGGCCTCAGTATTGTGATTTTCGTGATACATTATTTCAATCAGATAAGTTTTTCTTTTAGATATTCTACTTTCCATTTGTTGTCCTCTATTTTTAATTAATATAATTCCTAAATCCATTATCTTGATACTACCCACGCCATACCAAACAATATCAAAACATTAATAAATATGTCCATTAGTAGTTTCTCCCATAGGTATCAGCGTTCTTTAACGCCCATAAAGTGAACAATAATAACCCTAATCCATATATTGTATATCCAATGATTTTCATTTAATCTCCTATTTTAGTGTAATTTAAATAATTTTCTTTTATCCATTTCTTACAATCATTATAATCTTTTCCTTCATAAAGGGTTGCACCACAATCGGAATCAATTATCCAATATTCTAGTGGTTCAAGTTCTGTATACCAAGATTCTTGATTAACTTTAAAGAAATCATTTACTATCGATATCAGATGTTTTGACTCATCATCACCACTATCAACTTCCCAATTTTCATAATCAAATGTATCTTTTACATAACTCATTTTTTTCTGTCTCCTATAATTGTGATAAGATATAAAATTGTAAAAACAACACCATTAGTGCAATGATTGTTCTGATAAACTCCATTAAATGATTATGTCTATCGAAGAACCTTTCAATCTTATACCATATACTATCTTTGTAATCCATACTATTACCTATTCCTTCCTTTGACACTTGTGTCAAAAAACCTATGTGTTAAAAATACTCCCGAGTTTTGCACGACCTCGAGATAAAAATCA
>Ga0181568_10006609_pt1 | contig 10123 bp, 8 predicted proteins | sample 101ome_20_FD_133758 | JGI IMG/M metagenome (GOLD analysis project Ga0181568, IMG submission 133758) | Coastal salt marsh microbial communities from the Groves Creek Marsh, Skidaway Island, Georgia - 101404AT metaG (megahit assembly) | ecosystem: Environmental > Aquatic > Marine > Intertidal zone...
GCATTGATGGGCTTTCCCATGAAGAAAAAAATGCTCTTATCGAACTCAACCAAATAAAATTCATTCAGTTGGGGGTTCACCCATTTGTATCCCATGCTTTTAGAAGGGTCTTGGAAAGAACCGGTGTTCTAGAGCCGGATGGAAAGACAAGCTAAAAAATAAAAAGTTATCGGTCTCTTCACTCTAACCCGAAATTACATTAATCGGTTTGCCATCGATATAAGCTCTAATCGCCTCAGCATAACCTTTAAAGTAAGCGTCATAATTTGATGCCTCAACGTATCCAAGATGAGGGGTTACAATTAAGTTTTCCAAATTTCGCAATGGGTGTCGTTCTGGCAACGGCTCGACTGAAAACACATCTATCCCGGCCCCTGCTATTACTCCGTGTTCCAAAGCGGAAACCAGAGCATCTTCATCGATAATTGGTCCTCGAGAGGTGTTAACGATATAGGCAGTGGACTTCATTTTTGAGAGCTCCGTTGCGCCAAAAATGCCTCGAGTGCGCTCACTTAAAATCAGGTGGATAGAAATAAAGTCTGATCTAGAAAGAAGATCTTCTTTAGTCACTTTTTCAATATCTAACTCAGTACATTTCTCAACCTTTAAATTCTGACTCCACCCAATAACCTTCATTCCAAAAGCCTTAGCTATTGGAACCATGCTACTCCCTAAATTCCCAACACCGGCAAGACCAAGGGTCTTTCCCTGGAGCCCAACTCCAATTGACTTTTGCCATCCACCACTCCGAACGCGGCGGTCCTCCATTGGTATTTGCCGAGCTAAGCCTAAAATTAATCCCCAAGCCAAATCGGCTGTGGGGCGTCCAACACTTGGGGTCCCGCAAACGGTAATTCCCAATTCTGAGGCCGCGTTAGAGTCAATCCCGCGATTGCGCATTCCACTTGTAATCAACAACTTTAGATTTGGAAGGAGCTCGAGCTGAGAACGAGGAAATGGTGTTCGTTCGCGCATCGCACAAATAATCTCGAAATCTTTTAATCTCTCAGCAATTTCCTGCTCATCAAAAAGATGATCATCAAAAACGACCAACTCAATCTCACTGTCGACGATCGCCCAATCGGATCTACCGGTGGCAACACCCTGATAATCATCTAATATGGCTACGCGCATCTTCAATCCCCTATTTTTTTTATGTATTATCAGCGCGCAAGGTTCTCCACGCAATGGTTCGATGTTCTCTCAGATTTGTTATAATTTTTATCTGGTCTGGGTGTATCAACGGTTCGTATAGGAAACGGATACTTATGAACTCAAACTATATTCACTAGATCTATGTCAGGTTTGATAAAAGTCCGTGGCGCACGGGAGCATAATCTAAAAAACGTTGATGTCGAAATTCCACGCGATGAGTTAATCGTATTTACAGGTGTCTCTGGATCAGGAAAATCCTCTCTGGCTTTTGATACCATATACGCCGAGGGACAACGTCGATACGTCGAGTCCCTATCTGCATACGCCAGACAATTTTTGGAAATGATGCAAAAGCCGGACGTCGACTCCATCGAAGGGCTCTCTCCTGCAATCTCAATTGAGCAGAAAACAACCTCCCGAAACCCACGTTCAACGGTAGGCACCGTCACTGAAATATACGATTACATGCGATTGTTGTTTGCCAGAACTGGAGTGCCATACTCCCCGACAACTGGGCTTCCCATTGTGAGCCAAACTGTGTCACAGATGGTTGACAGGATTATGGAGATGGAAGAAGGAACGCGTCTCTATCTTATGGCCCCTATAGTAAGGGGTCGAAAAGGTGAATACCGTCGAGAACTCCTAGATCTTCAAAAACGTGGATTTCAAAGAGTAAAGATTGATGGCGAAATCTATGAAATTAGCGAAGCACCATCGCTAAAGAAAAACTTCAAGCATGATATCGATGTGGTTGTTGATCGGCTTGTTTTAAGAAAAGAAATAAACACCAGATTGGCGGACTCTCTTGAAACCGCACTTGACCTTGCTGATGGCATAGCTGTTACAGAGAATGCAGACACAAAAGAACGTCAAATCTTTTCTGCTAAGTTTGCCTGTCCTATTTCTGGCTTTACGATTGAAGAAATTGAACCAATATTATTTTCATTTAATAACCCATCAGGGGCTTGCCAGAAATGTGACGGACTTGGAACCAGTCTTTTTATTGATCCCGATCTAGTAATTCCTGATCCAGATCGCTCACTAGCTCAGGGGGCTGTGGCGCCTTGGTCTGACAGCTCCTCACCCTATTACAAACAGACCCTTGTTGCGATAGCAAAGCATTTTAATGTTGATTTTGAAACTCCCTTCAAAAAACTCGAACCATTAATCCAAAAAACCATATTACAAGGAAGTGATGAGGAAGAGATAGAGATTACATATAATGATGGGGATAAGAATTACTCTATCAAGCGCGCTTTTGAAGGCGTTATTCCAAATATGGAACGACGCTTAAGGGAGACTGAATCTTCATGGATTAGGGAGGATTTGGCAAAATATCAAAGCAAAGCTCCATGCGATGTATGCAAAGGTTTAAGGCTGAGGCCGGAGGCATTAGCAGTTAAGCTTAATGACCTAAATATCAGTGAAGTAACTGAGAAATCGATTTTAGAGGCTCGCACATGGTTTGAAGAGTTGCCTGACACCCTCAGTAATCAACAAGGTGAGATAGCCGCAAGAATTCTAAAAGAGATCAATGATCGACTGGGCTTTCTAATCGATGTTGGACTGGAGTACCTGACCTTGTCCAGGGCGTCGGGAACATTGTCCGGAGGGGAAAGTCAGAGAATTCGATTGGCCTCTCAAATAGGGTCCGGTCTAACAGGCGTTTTATATGTGCTTGATGAACCTTCGATTGGGTTACACCAAAGAGATAATGCGAGGTTACTAGAGACCCTAAAACGACTAAGAGATCTAGGAAATACGGTGGTAGTAGTTGAGCATGATGAAGATGCAATTCGAACGGCAGACTATCTTCTAGACCTTGGGCCTGCGGCTGGTGTTCACGGGGGACAAATTGTTGAACAAGGACGCCCCTCTGAGGTTATTTCCCGGAACACCAGTCTGACTGCGCAATACCTAACCGGTCACCGTAAAATTTCTATCCCCACAAAAAGACGGAAAGGCAAACCAAACCAATTCTTATTTGTAGAAGGTGCGAGAGGGAATAACTTGAAAAGGATTTCCACCAGGATTCCTTTAGGAACTCTTACTTGTGTCACAGGTGTTTCAGGGAGCGGGAAATCAACGTTTGTTATTGATACTCTCTACCGAGCAGTAGCTCGAAGACTTAACGGATCGCGTCTTGTCCCAAGTCCATTTAAAGAAATCAATGGCTTAGAACATCTTGATAAGGTGGTCGATATAGATCAGTCGCCAATTGGAAGGACCCCACGATCTAACCCAGCCACCTATACTGGTGCCTTTACTCCAATTAGAGAGTGGTTCGCGGGTCTTCCGGAGTCTGGAGCCCGAGGATACAAGCCAGGCCGCTTTTCTTTCAATGTAAAAGGAGGGCGTTGTGAGGCTTGCCAGGGAGACGGAGTAATCAAAATAGAAATGCATTTCCTTCCCGACATTTATGTCGAATGTGATGTATGTAAAGGCAAGAGATATAATCGCGAAACTTTAGAGGTAGAGTTTCGGAACAAATCGATTGCAGATGTTCTTGCCATGACTATCGATGATGGTGTGGAGTTTTTTAAGGCAATCCCTTCAATCCGCGACAAATTAGCGATGCTTCAACGTGTGGGTCTTGGATATATTCGTATTGGACAAGCAGCGACGACCCTATCTGGAGGAGAGGCTCAACGGGTAAAGTTGTCTAAAGAGCTTTCAAAACGATCAACGGGAAAGACCCTTTATATTCTTGATGAGCCCACTACGGGTCTCCATTTCGAAGATGTGAAAAAACTTTTGGAAGTTCTTCAAGCCTTGGTTGATACAGGAAATACAGTAGTTGTGATCGAACATAATTTAGAAGTTATTAAAACTGCTGATTGGATTATTGACCTTGGACCGGAAGGCGGAACAAAAGGTGGGAAAATCGTTGCTACGGGCACACCAGAAAAAATTATTAAGGTTTCAAAAAGTCATACCGGCCAATACCTTCAGGCTGTACTAAATCGAAGCAATGATAGCTAGGCCAAATTGAAATGACGGATCCTGTTCATATTGTAGGAGGTGGGCTGGCTGGTTGCGAGGCGGCTTGGCAATTAGTGTCAAATGGGGTGCCAGTTGTCCTGTACGAAATGAGACCGACTGTATCAACGCCAGCTCAGCAAACTGATAGTCTAGCAGAACTTGTATGCTCAAATTCATTCCGGTCAGATGATCCGGAAAGAAGTGCCATTGGCTTGCTTCACGAGGAGATGCGAAATCTAAATTCCCTAGTTATGAAATGTGCGGATCAAACTAGCGTTCCAGCTGGTGGTGCACTCGCGGTTGATAGAGACCAATTTTCAAATTCAGTGGAACAAACCCTTTTGAATCATCCCCTTTTTCAAATTAAGAGGGAGGAAGTCAGTTCTTTAATCAGAGAAGATTGGAACCAATCTATTATCGCAACCGGTCCCCTAACCTCTCAAGGTTTAGCGACGGAGATTGCAACTTTAAGCGGCAAGGAGTCCCTGGCATTTTTCGACGCAATTGCACCAATCATTCACAAAGACTCTATTGATTTTTCAATAGCCTGGTTCCAATCCAGATACGACAAAGGAACCGGATCCGATTACATCAATTGTCCAATGACAGAGGACCAGTATTACGCATTTATAGATGAACTTTTAATAGCAGAAAAAACGGAATTTAAAGATTGGGAGAAGGACACGCCGTATTTTGAGGGGTGTTTGCCCATCGAAGTTATGGCTTCTCGTGGCAACAAAACACTTGCTTTTGGACCTATGAAACCGGTTGGATTAACTAACCCCAACAACCCACATACCAAGCCTTTTGCAATCGTACAACTCAGGCAAGATAACGTTTTGGGCACCTTGTTTAATATGGTGGGCTTTCAAACAAAACTTAAGTATCAAGAACAAACTCGTATTTTTAGAATGATTCCCGGACTAGAAAATGCTGAATTTGCTAGGTTGGGGGGAATACACAGAAATACTTTTATCAACTCACCAAAATTGTTGGATAGAAGATTACGTTTTAAGAAAGAGCCTCGAGCCAGGTTTGCTGGTCAGATGACAGGCTGCGAAGGCTATATAGAAAGTGCATCAGTGGGTTTGCTGGCGGGTTTGTTTTGTTTATCAGACATACGAGAAGTTGACATACCAATCCCTCCTCTCGAGACTTCTCTTGGATCTCTCCTCGCGCATATCACGGGGGATGCAAGGGCAGATGATTATCAACCAATGAATGTAAATTTTGGGCTCTTTCCCCCACTTGATCAGCATTTTAAAAAAAGAGACAGAAAAAAGGCATATTCCGACAGAGCGAGGAAACATTTTTCTGATTGGAAAAACAAACTGCAGGCAGCTATTCCATTAAAACCCTAGCCATGCGGCCCGACAAATACGGAGCTGCCTCGCGAAAATTCTGTGATCTGAGCGAACATAGTTTTTGACATATGTTCTTTTTAAACTGGCTATATCACTTTTTATGTTTGGCAACATGAGATTAAAAACTCTACTTTTTTGATCTCTAAAGTTTGGTCGAAATCCTTCCAAAGAGTTTGAGGCGTGTGTCAAAATTTCTTCGGTCTTGAGTACAGGGTTTTCATCCAAACCGGTCGAATTAGATATCCCCGTTTTATTGAAGTTTGTTGTATTGAATTTGGCATTCTTGTTGGCTGCAATCTCAATTAACCCCCAGGAGGTGCCGATTTTTCTTGCCCAATTAATATCATCTGAACGACAGCTGGATATTTTTGCACTTAATTCTGTCAATAGACCATGGGTAGACTCAGTGTATTTCAGAATTTCTTCTATGTTGCGATTAGATGTTTCTTCAAATTCGATCTCGCGAGCATCAACAAGCGACATTAGGTCACTTAATTGTATCACATTTTGTACGAGCAGGGTTTGCAATGCCTGAAGAATGTAATGACCTCCTCCGTTGTTCTCTTGAAGTTTTTCAAGAGATTCGCGCCACCACTGGAGCCGGATTCGCCCTATCATTGGTTCGGTTACTGAATTTTTAATTCTCGAGAGTTCTGAATTAAAGGCAAAAATGCTCCAGAGAGAACCTTGAGCATCCTTTGGTCCAAAAAGACTGATAAAATACCTCTCTGGTTCGTCTTTCTTCACTAGAGTTCGGCAAAACTCGATTGCAGCGCTATTTTCGAACACTTTCAGCCACGACTTTGGGGTTTGAAAAATATTTTTCAATGGACATTATTAAATAATAAAATTTAATTTCTAAGCGCTCTTTCATACATCGCTCGTAATTACACCTGGAGACTTTCTTTGTAATGAAAAATAAAGCAACCAAAACGAGCAAGGACGAAAACTTTCCGGTTACTACTCTTCTGACTACTCCCATCTATCGTCCCCATATTGAGACCTTTTATCGTTGCGTGCGAACGGCAGATGATATCGCTGATCACCCTGTTCTTACACCAAAAGAAAAAATGGAGAAATTAGAACTCTTTGAAGCTATTTTGAATGGCTCGACAAAAGACAAAACGGTATTTTTGGAAGCGTATGAACATTTAGAGAGCGTTTGTGAAACAAATGTTTCGATTGAACACGCCTTAAATTTACTTCAGGCGTTTAAATTGGATGTAAATAAGTCTCGTTACAGAAATTGGTCGGAGTTAGTAAATTACTGCAGATATTCCGCTGCTCCGGTCGGCCACTATCTCCTCGAACTACACGGCGAGTCCCCTGATTTAAGACGCCATACTGATCGGCTTTGTATATCCCTTCAAATTATTAACCACCTCCAGGACTGTAAAAAAGATTTAATAGACCTGGATCGTGTTTACATTCCATTAGACTGGATAACAAAAGAGGGCGCGGATATTGAGAGCCTAGATAGCAAGTTTTTAACCCCGGAAATGAGAAGAGTAATCTTCCGGTTATTAGAGCGTAATCGAGAACTGGTCGCGGGCGCGTATTCAGGTTTATTTTTTATTAAAAATTATAGACTTAGACTTAATTCTTTAACTATTTTATTTATTGCAAAGTACCTAAATCATAATCTAAGAAAGAAAGATCCGATTGCCAACGAAGTCAAGCTCACATCAATACAAAAAAGCTTTGCGGTAATAGCAGCGCTTTTTCGAAGCACTCCGTTTTTTTAATGTCAAAAGTTCATATTATCGGAGCTGGACTCGCTGGATTATCATGTGCCACGGAGCTTTCTAAGCTTGGAATAACGGTGGCTATATATGAGGGGGCTTCGTTTGCAGGCGGCAGATGCAGATCCTTTTATGACAAACGCTTGGATTGCGAAATTGATAATGGCAACCATCTTTTATTTAGCAATAATTACTCAACGCTTGAGTACCTAAAACTGATAGGCTCTTTTGAAAAGTTAGAGGAAATATCTCCTGCTAGTTTCAAATTTATTGAGCCGGCCACGGGTAAAAGGTGGATTGTGTCCCCTGGCCCAAGATATTTTCCGGGATTAGCCTTGTTCGCTAAAAATAGAGTTCCGCAAACAAAATTATATGACTATTTCGATTTATTGAGGCTTTGGAGATCTTTAGATACCGATGCAGTAGGCGATCGAGTTAATTCATCTGGAGTTTTGTATGAAAGACTATGGCAACCTCTTTGCCACGCAGTATTAAACACCAATGCAAATAATGCTTCTGCCACGCTCTTATGGAAGTTTATCAAAATGAGTTTTCTAAGAGGTGAAGCTGATTGCCGGCCCTGGGTGTTTAAAGATAGCCTGTCGAAAGTGCTAATTGATCCTGCATTGAAGTTTTTAGAATCGAAAAACGTAAAAGTTAACTTTAACGCACCCGTTAAAAAGTTTGAGGTTGAAGGACAACTTTTAATCGGGCTTGGGTTTCGGCGAGATGATTTACCGTTGGACCCGGGTGATTTCGTAGTTTTGGCCGTACCCCCAAAAATAGCTAAGCAACTGCACTCCGAAATCAAAGCTTCCGAGGAATTCAGCGCAATAGTAAATATTCATTTCAAGATGAATAAAATGCCTTTAGAAAGTCAAAACTCAAGGTTTATTGGCCTTATTGGCTCTAAAGCCCAATGGGTTTTTTTTAAAGAAAATGTGTTGTCAGTTACCGTCAGTGATGCTTTTCAATTAAGTGTTAAGGATAATGAAGAAATCGGAAAAGAAATTTGGGCAGAAATTAAGGAAACATTCAATTTACAATCCAAAGCGGTCCCTCCTTTCAGAGTCATCAAGGAACGGGAAGCTACAATATCCGAAACACCAAATGGCGTAGCCAATAGACAAGGTCTAAGAACTAATATCCGGAATTTGTTTATCATTGGGGATTGGACCCAAACGGATCTCCCCGCGACTATCGAGGGAAGCATCCAATCAGGAAGGGAGGCCGCAGGTTTGATTGCTAAAACTCTCAGGTAAACTTCCTTTCTCGTGATATTTCAATTGGGGTTACTACGATTCAGAGATCCTGCTAAAGTCAACATAGTGTTTAACACTGAAGAGTTCGCTACTATTCAGGGAGTAATCAATGGCGAGTATTTTAACTGATCTTAAAAACACAATTATTGCGGGAGTCGTTCTCGCAATAGTTTTAGTGCTTATCCTCATGGGTGCTCATGGAGAAGGGTATTCGAACACCCATGAATGGTGGGCATTTTTCTTCCGCTGGCTCCATGTACTTTCGGGTGTCATGTGGATCGGTATCCTTTGGTATTTCAATTTTGTGCAAATACCCAACATGCCCAATATACCTGATGAGCAAAAACCTGCGATTAGTAAGGTTATTGCTCCCGCAGCACTTTTTTGGTTCCGCTGGGGAGCCATGTCAACCATCATAACGGGGCTTATTCTGGCGTGGATGAATGGTTACCTGGTTGAAGCATATGCTTTAGGTCTCACGGGTGGCGGTGCGAAGGCAACGACCATTGGTATCGGCATGTGGCTGGGAACCATTATGTGGTTCAATGTTTGGTTTGTTATTTGGCCAAACCAAAAAATAGCCCTTGGTATAGTTTCTTCTGAAGAAGGAGCGGCACCAAAGGCTGCTAGAACTGCAATGCTATTCTCAAGAACAAATACAATGCTCTCGATCCCGATGCTTTTTGCAATGGTAGCTGCTCAAAACATCGTATAGAGATCGACTTCATATTTTTACCGGGGGGCTTCTTGCCCCCCTTTTTTTATGCGACGGGAAGCAAAAGCGCCGACACATCCCGGCTTTCACTTTGGAGAACATTGAAGGTTCTGCAAGCAGCCCCGGTATTCATGACTTCAACAATCAAACCAGCCTCTTTAAACGGGGTTAGCGTCTCCTTCTTAGGCCAAACAGTTTGATCACCTGTGCCAATAATCAAAATACATCCGGGACGGTCTGCTCCCACCTTACTTAAAATAAGTTCTGAGTTTTCGGACAGAAGGTTTTCTATATTATTAGAGGGGAGCTCGTATGTATTTGTTTCACAAACTAAAACAAGGGAATAGTAAGTTTTACCGCTTATTAAAAACTGTTGATCACCATATCGGTCTATGAGTTGCTTTCCATCTGGAATAGGTGGGGTGATATCGGCCATCAGTAAACAAAAAAGGGGAACTACGAGGTAGCCTCTTCACCATCGTCGTCACTAAAAGCTGAGCGTCTGAGCCTCATTTGAATTAGCAACGGTGTGGCTACCATCAGCGATGAATAGGTACCGACTAGAACACCCCAGATCATTGCGAAACTAAAACCTTTGAGGACCTCTCCGCCAAAAAAATACAGGATAAAAAGCGCCAACAAAGTTGTAATACTAGTCAATAAAGTCCGAGAAAGCGTATCGTTTAGGCTGAGGTTTAATAGGTCTGTAAGATCCATAACCTTGTATTTACGAAGATTCTCGCGGACGCGATCATAGACAACCACTGTATCATTGATGGAATACCCGGCAATCGTAAGTATCGCTGCAACGGTTGAAAGATTGAATTCCAAACCAAGTAAGCAAAAAATACCAATGGTTAGAAGAACATCGTGGACAAGAGCAACCACAGCCCCTACCCCAAA
>Ga0181568_10006613_pt1 | contig 10122 bp, 11 predicted proteins | sample 101ome_20_FD_133758 | JGI IMG/M metagenome (GOLD analysis project Ga0181568, IMG submission 133758) | Coastal salt marsh microbial communities from the Groves Creek Marsh, Skidaway Island, Georgia - 101404AT metaG (megahit assembly) | ecosystem: Environmental > Aquatic > Marine > Intertidal...
ATACAGGTCTTACTTGTGCTTTGTGCATAGAGAATTCCATCCCATCCTTCATGTGATTGTGGAGTTTTGAATCTTAAGTCATTCACAGGAGCTTCTGCGTAAGGTACGCCAAGAAAATATTCCGTATCTTCTTTTTCGTAGCCAATCAAATCGCCCTGTTTGAGGTTTACGATTTTTGTTGGAGTTAATGTTTCGTCTTGCGAGCAACTTAAAAAAGTTATCACAAGCAAAATCCTTATTAAATATTTCACTCTATCCTCTTTATTTGAAAGCGCTTAAAACAGAACTTCTCTTTTTTGATAACGCCAGATCGCTAGTAAGTAGACGATCAATTCATTGACAAAAATTATTAATCCACCTGTCGACGGAAATCCATCGAGGATAAAGCTTAAAATTCTCCCTAATAAAAAGCATCCTAATACAATACAAAAAGTTAAATACGCAGTTCTCATTAATTTCACTCTCCATAAACTGAAAAGCGCAATGAAACCCATGCAAGCAAAAAATGCATAATTGGCTCTAATTTCACTGATGGCATTCAACGATCCAAGTTGCATATCCAACATTGAAGCAATGAGCAATGGATTAAATAGTCCAATTAATCCAAATGCCAGCCATTCCAAACCAATTAATGTGAGGATTATTTTGTCTGTCATCGCTCTCTAAGATATCATTTTTGGTGCAAAATATATAAAAAGTTATGAAAATTTTAATAACCATACTAGCTCTTTCATCGTTACTTCTGTTTAGTTCAGATGATAGTCAATATGCCCAAACCATACGGGAAACTGCCAAAGCTATGGGTTATCAACTTTCCGAAGATGAGTTAGAAATGTGGATTGAGCGATTAAAATCTTATAACTCCAATGATATTGAGAAGTTTGATGACGATATTAATGCGTTTGTTGAGCAGGACTTTATTAATCCGCCTAAAAAAAATGAATTTCTATTTATTGGTAGCTCTTCAATAAGACTTTGGAAATCACTGCAGGAGGATATGGCTCCTTTGAACGTACTAAACAGAGGATTTGGTGGTGCTCATATCAAGCATATTAACCGTCACTTTGATTCCATTGTTTTGCCTTACGAGCCGAAAGCTATAATCTTTTTTTGCGGCACCAACGATATAGCAGCCTACAACCCGGTAGAGAAAGTAAAACTTGATTTTGAAATCTTTTATAACCGAGTTAAGCGAGATTTACCAAACACCAAACTGTTTGTTATTGAAATCCAGCCATCCCCAAGTCGTTTTTTTCAAAGAAACCTCCAACTAAAATGGAATGATCATATCGAAGACCTTGCTAAAGTTGATCCAAATCTTTTTGTTATTAATGTCTCTGAAACTATGTTTACAGAAGACGGAAAACCTCGAAGAGAGCTTTACATCCCTGATATGTTGCACATGAATCCAAGGGGTTACGCCATTTGGACGGGTAAGGTCAGAGATATATTAAGCAAGAATTATCCAATAGAAATGGGGAAAGAACTCCCTTGCGAGAGATTATTTGGATGCCCAAGAGAATTTTCTCCTTCAGATTTACAACCCGTTGCTAATGAATTGACTGAGGAAGTAAACACCTAAAACGCTTCTAAGAATTTTACGCCCAGACTAAAACTGCTATATTAAAGAGGAGATGAAAACTCGGGGTCTTGAAAATAAATAGAAAGGGAAAGAGCATGAAATCACAAGAAGAAATTTCATTAAAAAACAGACCTGAATCTTTGAAGCCCGAAGGAGATTGGTCGAATATATTTTCTTATCATCCTATGGATGTTGAATTAAAAAGATCAGAAGGTATTCACTATTTCGATGTTAACGATAATAAATACATAGATGTAACAAGCGGTCCTTTTGCCTTCAGTCTGCCGCACAACGATCCAAGAATGAAGAAAGCTATAGCTGATCAAATGGAGGCTTTTTCACACATAACGCCAACCATGGCAAATCGTCCGCTGGCTAATTATTCTGCAAAATTGCAGGAAGTCACTCCACCAAAACTGAACACTGTGTATCCTGTTTCAGGAGGATCTGAAGCTGTTGAAACGGCGATAAAAGTTGCTCGCGAGCATCACGTCACCAACGGTAATACCGACAAATATAAAATTATTTCTAACTATCAAAGCTATCACGGTATGACTCTGGCTACTCAGGGGTTGTCCGGCAATCCTGCTTACGCAAAAAAATACGGCGCCATACTTAATAAATGGCCTCACATTCATCAGTACTCAGATCATGAAAAACCAGAAGGCATGAGTAGAGAAGATTGGGGGATTAAATCTGCTCAAGAACTTGAAAAAACTATTTACTTTGAAGGAGCAAATTCTGTTGCCGCCTACATTGCTACGCCTCACGGCTGTGGAAGTGAGTATGCGGTGGTTCCTCCAAAAGAATATTGGCAAGAAATAAGAAGAATTTGTGATCATTACAACGTGCTCTTGATAGCTGATGAAGTGGTCACTGGTTTTGGAAGAACTGGAAAATGGTTTGCAATGGAACACTTTGGAGTAGAAGTGGATATCATGACAATTGCTAAAGGCATGTCGGGTTGTTACGTTCCTATGGGAGGCGTCGTTATTTCAGATGAAATCAATGAAGCATTTATTCAAAATAATGCTGTGTTTGCCCATGGCTTTACCAATTCAGGAAACCCTCTCGCCTGCGCAGCTGCTTCCATGGCAATCGACATTTATAAAGATGATAAGTTGATCGAGAATTCTGCTGCAATGGGTAAAAAAATTGAATCATACAAGGATATGCTTCTTTCTCATCCTACTGTGAAGGACATGAGAGGTTGGGGATTGATGTGGGTCTTGGAAATGGTTGAAAACAAAGACAGCGGAGAATATTTTTCCATTGAGAAAGGAGCTGAGGGAACTTTTCATTCAATAGCTATGCAAAACGGTCTCGTTTTTTATAGCACTATGTACGGTAGAAGAAGAGAGCCCTTGTTTAAAAGAGGATTACCTTTGATGATCAGTCCACCCTTGTGCATAAATGAATCCCAAATCGAAGAGATGATGGACAAAGTCGATCATTCCATAAGTCTATGGGAAGAAGAAATGGGCGTTGCTTGAAATAGCTATTTGTAGCCATGATTTAAGTGAGTAAATCAAGACAAATCATATCCATTGGTGGCGGGGGATTCGGAAGGAATCCCGGTCAAGGTATGATTGAGCAGTATATTCTGGATCAGACGAAGAAGAGAAAACCAAAGATTTGCTTTATTCCAACTGCGACAGGCGATCTAGAAGCCTACAAACTCAATTACTACGCAACTTTTGCTAATCTGAACTGTCAGCCAACTCATCTGGATTTTTTTAAACGTACCCCAGACTTGGAGAAGCTAATCTCATCGCAAGATGCAATTTTTGTAGGCGGCGGGAACACCAAAAGCATGTTGGCAGTCTGGCGTGACTGGGGTTTGGATCAAATATTAAAAAAAGCTTATGAAAAAGGTACTGTGATGAGCGGAGTGAGTGCTGGAGCCATTTGCTGGTTTGAAAGGGGGATTACTGATTCTTGGGCCAAAGATTTAAAAATCATGGATTGTCTAGATTTTGTCTCTGGAGTTTGTTGTCCCCATTACGATGAAGAACCTCAAAGAAGACCAACGGTACATAAAATGTTGCAAAAAAAATCATTTGAAGCATGTTTTGCCATTGATGGCGGTTGCGCTCTGCATTTAATTGATGAAAAACCTTATAAGGCAGTAGTTTTCAATAAAAGAAAGAATGCTTATGTAGTCACCAAGAAAAATACCAAGATTAATGAGAAACCGTTTTCTAAATTATCAATTTATTAGTTATATTTGTATTTAAGAATCAAAGGAGAGACACATGAAAGATATATTTTCTATCAAAGGTAAAGTGGCATTGGTCACGGGGGGCTCAAGGGGTATCGGAAGCATGATCGCAGCAGGCTTTTTATCCTCCGGGGCGAAAGTTTATATCAGTTCCAGAAAAGCAGATGCTTGCGATGAAACTGCAAAAAAACTCAGCGAAGAATACGGGGGTGAGTGCATATCCATTCCTGCGGACGTTTCCAATGTTGAAGGCATAGAAGCCCTGGCTGACGCGATCAAAGCAAAAGAGGACAAACTAGATATTTTAATTAACAACGCTGGAGTTGCTTGGGGAGAACCGATAGACACATATCCTGAAATGGGTTGGGACAAAGTCATGGATACCAACGTAAAAGGCATCTTCTTTTTAACGCAAAAACTTCTCCCTTTATTAAGAGAAGCTGGAAAAACAGATCCTTCTAGGGTCATTAATATTGGTTCGATCGATGGACTGAAGAAAGGCGCATTTGAAAATTTTGCATACGGTCCGTCCAAAGCAGCCGTGCATCATCTATCTCGTGTGCTAGCTGCTTTTTTGATTAAAGAAAAAATAATTGTTAATGCTATAGCACCTGGTCCTTATCCAACTTGGATGTTAAGCACTGGAGTGGGCTTCGGCGGCGATACCGATGTCGATTGGAGTCAGGTAGGCGATGCAAATCCAAGCGGCAGAGTTGGCGGCATTGAGGATATTGCTGGGCTTGCTATCTTTTTATGCTCGAGAGCAGGGGAATATATCGTTGGCCAAACTATCGCATCGGATGGTGGTGCAGTAGCCGACAGTAACTAATTAGGCTCCTCAAGGATGAGGGATTTATTTAACTTCAATTTAATACGACTTACCGTCATCGGTTTCTTAGTCTTTGTCCTTTGTTCGATGTATTTTTATCCAGGCGGCAATATCCATGATGAGTCACAAGTTGGATATTCTTTATCGCATAACTTCTTAAGTGATTTAGGAGCTTATTCAGCTCATAACGGAGAACTTAATTTCTTATCCTCCGTGTTTTTTGCCTTTTCATTAGGTATTTGTTTTTTTGCTGGAATTGCATTTTTAAATTCTGTGCCGCCTCTTTTTAAAGAGGATGGTATTGATTATTGGATAGCCTTGACGGGTTCAGTCTTTATATTTGCTGGCATGGCTTTTTTTGCACTGGTTGGTCTAACCCCGCATGATTTGTATTTCGATGAACATGTATTTTTTGCCCTCAATTCTTTTCGATTGTTGATTCCAGCTACTCTTTTGTATTTATTTTTAATGTTTAAAAACAAAGGCATTGATAAGACTTATGCCTACGTCATTTTATTTTTGATGTTCGCGATAACCGCTTACGTTGTCTATGAGATATTCAGCGGCAGCCCAATGGAGAGTGAATCAGAAATGGTAAGACATGCAACGCTGCAAAAAATCATTGTCTTAATTAATATAGTTTGTATGTATTTCATCACGTACGCTTTTGAATCAAAAAAGACCTCGAGTCTTGTTAATTAAATAATTTGGAGAAAATTATGAGCGCATCACTTAAAATCTACGGAGTTCCATTATCCCAAGCGGTAAGAACCGTCATTTGGTTACTTCTCAATAAAAAACTACCGTTTGAATTGGTCGTCACCGTTCCTGGTTCGCCTAAGGCCAACGGTACTCGTGATCCTGAATACATGAAGAAATTCCCAAACGCGACCATTCCCGGTCTTGAAGAGACAGATTCTGGATTTCTCTTAGGTGAGTCTCTGGCGATCATGACTTATCTTTGCACCAAGCATGGATGGACAGATTTGTATCCCGACGATCCTGAGCGCAGATCAAAAGTTGATTCCATTTTGCATTATCATCACCGTAGTTTTAAAGAAGCTACGCTCGCTTTTTTTGCCCCTAAAGTTAGGCCTGATTTAGGATTGGCTGAACCGGTCATAGAAATGTCGCGCCGAGTTTTTACCAACGGTCTAAAAGCGATGGAAACTCAATGGCTTGCTAATAACCAATACCTTACCGGCGATTCCCCAACCGTGGCAGACATGGCTGCCTACGTTGAGCTCGGTCAATTGAAAAAGGAATTCACCAATACTTTTGATTATTCAGAATTTTCTAACGTCTCCAGATGGTTAGATGATATGACTAAACTTGATGGCCACGATGATTCCCACCTAGTTTTAAAAGAACTTGGCGATATCAGTCAGGGTGCGCCTGAAATGGAAAGGATCATGGGTGCGAACATGAAGGGCATTGAAATAGTGAATAAAAAAATTGCAGAAATGTGATTCGTATTTTTTACGTCGACGCGTTCACTGAGGAACTTTTCAAAGGCAACCCAGCTGCAGTTTGTATTCTTGAAGAATGGCCAAGCGATGACGTACTGCAAGCGATAGCTTTTGAAAATAATTTATCCGAGACGGCGTTTGTAAATCTTAAAGAAGATCCACTGCAAATTCGATGGTTCACTCCTACGCTTGAAGTAGAGTTATGCGGCCATGCAACTTTGGCAACCGCCAGAATCTTATTCGATGAATATTTTCAAAACGAAACTAAGATTAGTTTTCAGTCTAAAAGCGGTGAGTTAATTGCTCTACAAAAAGACGACATGATCTATCTTGATTTTCCTATCGATCGCCCAATAGTTATCGAGTCAGAATCTCTCATCAGCGAAAGTTTGAAGTGCGAGCCCATCGAAATCTTAAAAGGAAGAAGCGATTTCCTAGCTATTATGGCTTCCGAAAAAGATATAAAAAATTTACAACCCGATTTCTCTCTCATGGCAAAACTTAATTCGAGAGGTCTGGTAGTCTCTGCTGAAAGCTCTAAGTTTGATTTTATCTCACGATGCTTCTATCCCCAAACCGGAGTCAATGAAGATCCAGTGACCGGATCTGCTCATTGTATGCTCGCTGCATACTGGGGCAAGAAGTTAAATAAAAATAAGTTAAACGCCTATCAAGCTTCAGCAAGAGGTGGCTACCTGCAGTGCGAAATTTCTAATGAGAGAATTATCCTCGGAGGATCATCAAAACGTTATTTGGCAGGAACAATTAATTATTATTAATTTTTATTTTCTAGACTGATTGCCTGCATCCGCTAGAGTCATAGCATCAATTAACTCTTTGTTAGCTTTTTCCCTTTCTTCCATCCTCAAGATATCCGATTCATCAACATCTAAATCCTCGAGTACTTCTCGGTTATGCATTCCTAAGCTTGGAGCGTGTGATTTAGGGAATTCATTTTGATCGATAAAATTAAAGGGAGGTTTCGGCATACGCATTTTGCCAGCAACTGGATGCTCAACCTCAACTAATGACTTTTGTTGAATGACTTGAGGATCTTCATGAATTTCATCAAGGGAGTTTACAATCGCCACAGGCACTCCAGCTTTATCCAGTTCATCGCAAAGAAATTCTGCATCGACATCGGTGAGTAGATCTTGTACGTCTTCAAGTAAAGACTCTAAGTTCTCTACTCTTGCATCAGTGGTCAAATATTTTTCATTGGTGTGCAAATCAGAATTACAAAGTTCACAGAATTTTTGAAAGTCTGCGTCTTGTAAAAGAATGACGCTTAAATATCGTGTTTTAGTTTTGAAAATTGGAAAAGCATCAAAGAGGTCAGGTAAATATTTCACGCCGTCTCCCAAGAGAGTTTTGGACCACATGACATCAGGCCAAATGTAATAAAGCGCTGAATCCAGCATTGATATCGGTAAATACTGTCCTTTACCGGTTCTTTCTCTTTGAACCAATGCGGTGCTGATAGCTTGAGCGGCTGTCAGGCCAGTAACTTTGTCAAAAACTATGGTTTTAAAAAACTCTGGCTTTTCTGAATTTTGCGCAGCTGCCGAACCGGCTGTAGCTTGAATTAACGGATCATAGACTCTTCTATTTATGTAAGGACCAGATTGTCCGTAACCAGAAATTGAGGTGTAAACAATATTCGGATTAGTCTTTTTTATAGTTTCATAGTCGATACCCAATTTTTTCACAACTCCTGGACGATAATTTTCTATCAACACATCGGCTGTATCTAAAAGTTTTTTTAAAACATCAAAATCCTTTGGTTCTTTGAAGTCTAAAACGATGCAACGTTTATTTCTGTTGATAACCGAGAACATTGCAGCCATGCCGTCCCGTGAGCTACCCATCACTCTTGCTAAATCACCAATTAGTGGCGGTTCAACTTTTATGACGTCAGCACCTTGGTCTGCCATCATCATGCCCGCAAAAGGCCCTGAAACTGTCGAAGTTAATTCGACCACTCTGTATCCATCTAACGGTCCAGACATATATCCCCCCAATCTGTAATTTAAATTTAACGCAAAATATTCAGTAATCATAGATACTTCAAATTAAAAGCATTAATTCAGATTTTTCCTTGAATCAATTTCTCTGAATATGAGATGATTCTGTGAAGCATCGTTTTATTAGGAGGAATGAATGTCGAATTTGAAAGATTTAAAAGTAGTTATAACCGGAGCTAGTTCTGGATTTGGAATGGAAGCAGCGAAGCTTCTGGTAAAAGAAGGATGCAAAGTAACTTTAGGAGCAAGAAGAGAAGATCGCTTAAAAGAATTATGTTCTGAATTAGGGGATTCAGCAGCTTATTCGGTTACCGATGTAAAGAAAAAAGAAGATTTGGATGCATTGGTTAAAACTTCTATCGATACATTTGGAGGCGTTGATGCCATCGTCAATAATGCTGGCATTATGCCTTTATCCTTAATCAAATCTGGACGTATTGAAGAATGGGATGACATGATCGATGTAAATATAAAAGGAGTGCTTTACGGTACAAACGCAGTTTTTAACCATTTTATGGATCAAGGACACGGTAAAATTGTGAATATTTCCTCAGTTGCAGGCAAGAGAGTTAATCCAGGTACAGCAGTCTACTCGGCAACAAAATATGCCGTTGATGCTATATCCCAGGGTACCCGTATGGAATCGGCTGGCGTGATTCAAGTTACCTGTATTTTTCCAGGTGCCTTTGTTACTGAACTGGCAAAGTCAGTTAAAGACGAAGCTGTGATAGAAATGTTTATGAAAAGAGGATTAGGCAATATTGCTCAACCCGCAGAAAAAGTAGCACTTTCAATAAAATACGCTCTTGAGCAAGACCAAGGCGTCTCTATTAACGACATCATCATAAGGCCAACAGCTCAAGAGATGTAAATCATTGAACTAACATGTCAAATGATGGTCAAACACCCAGAAGGAAAAATTAAATGAAGGAGTCTTATATACAAGCAATTATTTTAGGCTTGCTAATTGGCGGAGCCATAATTTTGGATGATTTTATTGGACCAAAACCAAAAAAATTTGCTGATAGAGTGTTTATGGAACACAAAGGCAAAAATTCGATAACCCAAATGAAAAAAGTATGGAAAGACGACACGGGTAAGGTCTATGACATCAAAGAAGAGTTTTTAATCAAAGAAGACTCTGATAAAGGCAATAAAAAAATTATGCTAAAAATTGATGGAGATGATATCGCTGAAAGAAACATAGATGTTGAAGAAGTCATAGAGAGAGCGTTGTCCGAAGCATCCGATTCCGTAGATGTTGAAAGCATTAGAAATAACCTTCAAAAAGCTCTCGAAGGCATTGAAGGAAAAGTACAAATAGAAGTTAGAGTAGAAAAAGATTAATTTTGATGGTGAATTTTCATAAATTCAATTATTCAAAAGAGCATTTCAATCTAATTAAATCTATCGATGACATAGCTCAATCTGATCCTTGGAAGAAATGGCGAAGCCCTAAAATGATGAGTCATTTTATGAGCATTTTGCCTGCTAAAGCCAACTATCAAGTCGAACTCATAGAGAAAGATGATCAAATAATCGGTTACGGAGAAACTTACGTTGATCCTTGGGCGTACGATGAAAATCGTTTAGATGCAACAATTATCCTGCCTTTCTCACAAGATTATTATGAAGTCGGAAAACTTGCACTGGAACGTCAACTCCAGCAAGCCAAACAATCCGGTAAAACAAAGGTTCGAGGCTGGCAGCATGAATGCAGGACATGGGCCAAGCCGCTATATTTAGAATTAGGTTTTACGGAAACCTTGGTTGAATACTTTTCGCAAATTGATCTAACGAAATTTTATGCAAAAAATCACAACGATACTTTGGATAAATTCAATAATACCGGCTACGAAATATTTTCTTTGCCTGAACTCCAATCCAAAGAACCAGATTGGGAACGTAAGCTGTTCGAATTATGGAAAGGCATTGAGCAAGATGTGCCCACCGATATAGAGCTCAACATCGATTTTGATATTTGGAAAAGAGAAGTC
>Ga0181568_10006616_pt1 | contig 10121 bp, 13 predicted proteins | sample 101ome_20_FD_133758 | JGI IMG/M metagenome (GOLD analysis project Ga0181568, IMG submission 133758) | Coastal salt marsh microbial communities from the Groves Creek Marsh, Skidaway Island, Georgia - 101404AT metaG (megahit assembly) | ecosystem: Environmental > Aquatic > Marine > Intertidal...
CATATGGACTGGTCTGCAGCATTTTAAAAATAAGTTTATGAAAAATTGGACACCCTTTTTAATATTTAATGATAAGTTTTTGGACTCTATTTCTTGGTTTTTTAAAATCGGAGGTATATCTATATTTCCAGTGATTATTCTCAGAGAAAAATATAATCTCAAAAGTCCTTACTGGAAGAAAAAAGGAAATGTTATAATTAATCACGAAAGAATACATTTTCAACAAGCATTAGAACTATTAGTAATACCCTTTTACGTTTTATACCTTCTAGAATGGGTACTAAAATTACCATTTTACGGTAAAAAAGCATATTACAATATCTCTTTTGAGAAAGAAGCTTATTCTAATGAACTAGACTTACGATATTTAGGAAAAAGAAAGAGGTATAACTGGGTAAAACTAATATTTTAAATGACAATTATAGCAGATACAAAAGACTGGGTCGCCGGCAAGGATTACCCAGAATGGATGAATGAGGTTTCTTTAGCAACAATTTCTAAAGGATATCTCCTACCAAACGAAACACCCCGAGCAGCATACAAAAGAGTTGCTGATAGAATTGCAAAAAGATTAGATCGACCTGATTTAGCGAATAAGTTTTTTCGTTATATGTGGAAAGGTTGGTTGAACTTAGCCTCACCCGTCCTATCGAATACGGGCACAGATAGAGGGTTACCTATTTCCTGTTTTGGTATCGACACGCCCGACTCAATTAGAGGAATCGGCCTTACTAACGCTGAGTTAATGAGGCTGACTTCCCTAGGAGGAGGAGTTGGTATTGGACTTTCTAAGATTAGAGGAAGAGGAGAAAAAATTGGAGACGGATCTATGGGGAGTTCTGAAGGAGTAGTACCATGGGCTAAGATATACGATTCTACTATCATTGCTACTAACCAAGGAGCAGTACGAAGAGGAGCAGCATCAGTAAATTTAGATATAAATCACCCAGATATTAAGGAATATCTACAAATTCGTAGACCAAAGGGAGACCCAAATAGACAGTGTCTAAACCTACATCAATGTGTTGTAGTGGATGATACCTTTATGCAGAAACTCGAACATAGAGACGCTGAGGCTATGGAATTATGGGTGGAAATACTTAAATCTAGAGTAGAAACTGGTGAACCTTATATCATGTATAAGGATAATGTAAATAATAATAATCCACTTGCATACAAAAAGAATAATTTAGAGGTTACCATGACCAATATTTGTTCAGAAATTACTTTATTCACAGATGAAGAGCATTCTTTTATTTGTTGCTTATCATCGGTTAATTTATCTAAATGGCATGAATGGAAAAATACAGACTTAGTAGAAACTGCGATATATTTCCTAGATGGAGTACTAGAAGAGTTTTTAGCAAAAACTTCTGGTAGAGAATCCTTAATTAGAGCACATAGAAGTGCTAAAAAAGGTAGAGCTATTGGATTAGGAGTTTTAGGATGGCATACATTACTACAGAATGAAAGAATACCTTTTGCTTCGTTGATGGCTACTTCACTTACACATCAAATTTTTTCTGATATTAAACAAAAAGCAGAAAATGCCTCAAGAAAATTAGCAGAAGAATATGGAGAACCAGTTTGGTGTAAAGGTACCGGAATGAGAAATACACACGTACTTGCTATTGCTCCTACTGTTTCTAACTCTACTATTGCTGGCGGTGTTTCTGCTGGTATCGAACCTTTCCCTGCTAATGTATGGACATTTAATTCTGCAAAAGGTACATTTATAAGAAAAAATGGAGCGTTAGAATCTTATCTAGAAGAAAAAGGATGTAATACTGAAGAAGTTTGGGATCAAATTATGAAGGATAGAGGCTCAATTGCTAATCTACCAGAGTCTATAATGCCTGCTGAAGATAAGCCTATCTTTTTAACTTTTGCTGAAATTAATCAACTTGAGTTAGTAAAACAAGCTGGAGTAAGACAGCAATATATCGATCAAACTCAATCATTAAATTTAGCTTTTGATCCTACTGACAGTCCTAAGTTTATAAACGAGGTACACCAAACAGCATGGAGAGAAGGAGTCAAAACACTCTACTATTTACGTACAGATTCAGTAATTAACGGAGATATAGGTTCTAGAACATCATTAGACTGTTTAAGTTGTGATGGGTAACTATTTATATATATGAAAACGGTTAGAATAAGAAATACAGCTGTAGCTACGGATATAAATGTATGTGAAATATACCATACAAATAACCCTGCAGGTGCTGGTCCGCATTATAAGATGTCATCCAGTGTTTCTCAAAGCGGGCAATATACTGGTGATGATTTAGCAAGTGGATTAGAGTTTCAAGTAGATGATAATGTTACACAGTTTTATGTTAAAAATATAAGCAGATGTGTAAATATAGGTTCTGGTTCTCTTTCTGAAGATACTACAGCTATTGAATACCATTCTATTTTTCCAGGAGATTACGGCAGTGTAAGTGTTGTAGGTACAGAAACAAAAACTTTTTCTACCAATACTACTGTTAGGCAAAACTTTAATACCCACCCTTCATTAACAGTTACGGCAACCGGTAACTATCCTTATGAATTTGGAGGTTGGTGGACGTCTGATGAGTATATTGGTTCTCCTCAAAGTTTAGCAAACCCATTAACCATCTATTCAGGTTCTCGTCACGCTTATGTAACAGGATCCTCTCAGGTTAATATTACTAACGAAACTAAACAGTGTCATGTTAGATGGAAAATAGGAAGTAGTTACTACTAATAGTTGCTTTATTACGATAAATTTCGTATATTATAATAAAAGAAGTTATATGTCAAAAAATTCCGCAAAACAAAATGTAGAGCAATTACTAGACTGGCTAGCTTGGAGAAAAGCCTCTAGTTCTTTTAAGAACCCTAAAAACGCTAGTAAGCGTTATTCTAAAGCAGAAGTATACAAACAAACAAGACAAAGATATGGCAGGAGTAAAAGCAATTAGGTTTTTCGCTGAATGGTGTGGTCCATGTAAAGCTTATGAACCACTATGGGAAAACGTAGTACAAGAATTAGACGGTAAAGCTGAATTTGTAAGTGTAAATATTGATAAAGATACTGATGGTATCGCAGCTAAATATAGAGTACAGTCTATACCTACTACTGTAATAGTAGAAAATGACGAAGTTAAGTCAAAAGAAGTTGGGTTAATAACCGAACAAAAACTCAAAGAATTAATTTTATTTTAATATGTTAAGAAGACCAGATTCAATTCCTAGCACTGATACTGTTATACAGGATCCTGCTATGGAACCTTTTTTTATTACTAAATCTTCAAGTGGAGGTTATACAGTTTATGAAAGAGTTATTAAAGGAGATAACGATACTCCTTACATAAAAACTATTTGTTATCCTGGAAATTTTAGTTATGCTTTAAAGAGTGTAGCAAAAGAATTATTAAACTCTAATAAAAAAGAGTATACAAGTATTCAGGAATATGTGGATACTTATGATAGTATAACGGAAAGAATTACTGGAACTACCAGTATATAGCGTTTGCCTATACGCTTAATAATACCTGGCAAATTTAATTATTATCAAAATGGCAAAAAATGTCGTAGTTAGTCTTTCAGGAGGGATGGACTCCTCAACTTTACTACTTAGATGCTTATCTGAGTATGACAATGTAACAGCTTTATCTTTTGATTACGGACAAAAGCATAGAGTAGAACTTGAGAGAGCACAGTCGTTAGTAGATTATTTAGCTGCTAATGGACTACAGGTGAATTATCAAGTAATTAAGTTAGATGGGTTAGTTAATCTATTAAACTCTAATCTAGTTCAAGGTGGAGAAGATGTACCGGAAGGTCATTATGAAGAAGATAACATGAAAGCAACAGTTGTACCTAATAGAAATAAAATATTTGCTTCTATTACTCAAGCCGTAGCTTTATCAGCCGCTAATGCTAACGGTTTAGATACTGATATAGCATTAGGTATTCATGCTGGTGATCATGCTATCTATCCAGACTGTAGACAAGAGTTTAGAGATGCGGACGATGCTGCTTTCAGAATTGGTAACTGGGAGGCAGAAAAAGTAGGGTATTTTACTCCTTACCTAGATACGGATAAATTAGGAATTTTAAAAGATGGAGAAGTATTGGTTGATAAGTTGGGGATTGAGTTTGATGAAGTTTATAAAAGAACGAATACGTCTTATAAACCTTATCCTTCTGGAAATTCTGATTATAAGTCTGCTTCTAGTGTGGAGAGGATTGAGGCTTTTATTGATCTTGGCAGAAAAGATCCCGTTAATATGAGGACGAGACTGGACCGGTGGATTATGAAGTTGCAAAAACCCATGTAGAGAAGTTGTTAGCAGAGCACGCAGCCTAACAGGTAGGGGGATTAGCTCAGCTGGCTAGAGCACTTGATTTGCATTCAAGAGGTCATCGGTTCGACTCCGATATCCTCCACAAAATTAATTTAACGTATATGAAAATATTAGTAACAGGTGGAGCAGGATTTATAGGTACTAATTTAATTAAGAGGTTACTTCATGAAGGACATACCGTATATTCATTAGATAACTATGAAACTGGCTTAAAGGAAAATCACCAAAAAGGATGTACATACATCGAAGGTGATATAGAAACGATAGTAGATTTAGATAAAGATTTTGATAAAGTTTATCATTTAGCAGCATTAGCTCGAATTCAGGAATCTTTTAATAACCCACAAGAGACTTATAGAGTTAATACTACCGGTACTCAAAAAGTATGTGAGTTTGTTAGGCATACTAATGCAAAATTAATATATGCTGGATCGTCTTCTAGGTGGTGTGATCCACATACTTCTCCTTATGCTACAAGTAAATTTTTAGGAGAAGAAGTTATTAAAATGTATAGGAGGACATACGGTTTAGATATGGAAATAGCTAGATTTTATAATGTGTACGGTCCTCATGAAATTGTTGACGGAACTTGGGCTGCTGTAATAGGAATATGGAGAAACCAAGTAGCTAATGATAAACCTCTTACTATTGTTGGTGATGGAGAACAAAGAAGAGATTTTACTCATGTAGACGATATAGTAGAAGGTTTATTTAGAATAGGATTCAAAACTGAGAAACACGATGATGCATGGGAACTAGGAACAGGCGTTAATTACTCGATAAATTCAGTTGCTGAGATGTTTGTTTCTAAGTTTAATGCAAATACCGTTTATATAGAAGATCAGCCTGGAAACTATAGAAAAACATTAAGAGAAAATAATGATACTTTAGAAAGATTAAATTGGTTTCCAAAGGACCGATTACAAGAGTATATTGATTCGTTATGATACAATTAGGGATATCAGCTTTTTATCACGATTCAGCAGCCTGTCTAGTTAAAGACGGCAAAGTAGTTTTAGGAGCTGAAGAAGAGAGATTTACCAAGATTAAACATGATTCTAGTTTTCCTTTTGAAACTATCAAATGGATTTTCAAGGAAAGTAAACTATCATGGAAGGATATTGATGAAGTATGCTGGTATGAAAATCCTGATCTGAAAAAAGATAGAGTTCTTAAGACATTTAAAAAGCATTTTTTTAAAACATACTTTACTAAAAGAAAATTTTTAAAAGATTGGCCAAATAAAGATCCTAAAAAAATACTGGAAAATTTAGGTTACAGAGGAACTATAGCTTATGTAGATCATCACTTATCTCATGCTGCTTTTTCTTATCTTACATCTCCCTATAAAGAAACAGCTGTATTAACTGTAGATGGAGTAGGAGAATGGGAGACAACAACTATCTGGCATGCTAATGGCAATGAGATTACTAAAAAAATAAATATTGATTTTCCTAATTCATTAGGAATGCTTTACTCTACAGTAACAGCGTTTTTAGGGTTTAAACCTAATGAAGGTGAATATAAAGTCATGGGACTTGCTCCTTACGGTAATCCGGAAAAGTATATTAGTAAGCTCGAAAAGATTTTTACTAATACTACAAACAAATATTTTATCAATCAAAAATACTTCACTTGGGAGTATAGTGATAAAATTATGTTTACAAGAAAGTTTTGTAGACTACTAGATTTACAACCTAGATTACCTGAGGAAGAGTTAACTCAAGACCATAAAGATTTAGCTGCTGCTTTGCAAAAAGTCTACCAGAAGCAATTCATGAAATTAGTTAGAACAGCTAAAAATATTACTAATAGTAAAAATTTATGTATAGGTGGAGGCTGTGGATATAATGGAGTTGCTAATGGGTACGTAATACCAACGTTTGACTCTGTTCATATTCCTTTTGCTCCTTCGGATGCTGGATCAGCAATAGGAGCTTGTTTATATTCTTATACAAGAAAAAATAGAAGAAAGAAAAACGATAATCCTTTTTTAGGACCAAAATACTCTAATGCTGATATTAAAAAAGCAATCGAAAATGGACCTAAACAGTTAAGATTTATTCAGTTAGAAGAAGACAAACTCATTAATAGGGTTGCAAAGTTATTAGAAAGTCAAAAAATAGTAGCATGGTTTCAAGGAAGAATGGAATTTGGCGCAAGAGCTTTGGGTAACCGGTCTATATTAGCTTCAGCAGTAAACCCTAATATGAGAACTAAGTTAAATAATGTTATTAAAAAAAGAGAAGGTTTTAGACCATTCGCCCCTTCTGCTATAATAGAAACATGTAGGAAGTTTTTTACTTTTAAGCAAGATATACCTTATATGAATCAAGTTATTAAAGCGAGAAGAGTTGCAAAATTAGGTAACCAATCACCTTTTCCTTCTGCTGTTCATATTGACTTTTCTGCTAGACTTCATACAGTTACCCCGGAGCAAAATAAACTATACCATAAACTTTTAACAGAGATGTATAGATTAACAGGATACGGATTATTGCTCAATACGTCATTTAACTTAAAAGATCAAACGATTACACTAAATCCAACTGATGCTATAGAAAGGTTAGTTAGTAGTGAAATTGACTATTTAGTTATGAATAACTTTTTAATTTGGACACAAAATGATTAGATACTTAAAACGATTGTATACTAAGTGGAAAAAGGAAAGAGAGTTCAAGAAAAAAATTAAAGAACTTAAAAAAAGAGATCCTTTTAACTATACAAATTTTTAAGCTATTTATACTATATACTGGTATTCATGGCAAACTTTACTAACTCAAAAATCAATCAAACCTACCAAAGGGTAGTGCAAGTAGATGGCGGAGTCTTACAAAATGGACTCGGTACCACTTTATCAGGATCTATGTCTGATCTTACTGTTAATGGTACATTAGCTATAACCGGACATTCAAACGTATCTTCTTCATTAAGTAGGTTAGATAATTTTAGTTCATCATTAAATGATACCTTTGCCTCCGACGCAGAATTAGCATCAGTATCAAGCTCCCTTGCTTCAGAAACCGCTCAACTTCTTAATTTTTCCGCATCACTCGATGCAACATTTGCAACAGATGCAGAGCTAAGCTCATTGTCATCATCTCTTGTAACTACTATTGATAATATTCAACATACCGATATTTCTGCGTTGAATACCTTTACCGGTTCAGCTGATACTAGACTAACATCACTGGAAGGATTTTCATCATCATTAGATGCAACATTTGCCACAGATACAGAAGTAAACGTATTAAGCTCATCAGTTGCAACAAGATTTGACAACATAACCCATTCTGATGTAAGTGGATTAAATGCAGCAACAAGTTCTTACGCTATAAAAACTCAGGTTTCAGGTTCTTTTGTGGAGGCTAGTTCCTCTATAGCAGTAGATATAGATAACTTACAGAGCAGTGTAGGAGGATTAGGAGCAACTTATGCAACTTTAACACTAGTTAATTCTAACTCAGCATCATTTGCTACTAGGTTTGATAATATACAGCATTCTGATGTCAGCGGATTAAATGCTGCTACAAGTTCGTATGCATTGAAAACCGAAATATCAGGCTCATTCCTCGGTCAACCTTATGCAATTACAGGTTCAAATACATTTAACGATACTCAGGTTATTAGTGGTGACAGTAAATCCCTCAAAATAAACACTTTTGATAATCCTGGCACAGGAGGAGGTGTAGAGATATACCTTGACTCTTCAGGTAGTCAAGTTTACGGAGGATTACAGATAATTAATAAAGCTGATTTTAATGCAGGTTTGGAAATAAATTCATATACCGGCTTAGATGGTACTAAACCAGTATTTAGATTTAGAGGAGGAGGAAACAACAAATTTGGAAGAAATGTTATTTTAAATGCATTTAGTTCTTCCCTATCGGGAATTACATTCGAAAAAAATGCTGAATTTCAAGATAGATTAACTGTAAGTTCATCTCAACTTTTAGAACTTCAACCAGCTACAAATTTACCTACTGGAAGCAATGTATTTACAGGTTCATTAGCAGTATCAGGTAGCGGTTCAGATCTAGCAGTTTATTTATTTGCAGGTACAGGTTCATTTGGACCTGGGTATATGAAAATTACAGGAACTTTATCATAATAAAGTTGCTTTTTTAACATAAAGTTCTTATATTTAATATTATATAAGACTATAGTGTCGTAGCACCACTTAAAAAACACGAAATGGTAAATAATACAACAGAGAAAGAAATCTTAGATGAGCTTTACGATAGAGAAGGCCGTCACAATCTAACCGCTCCAACACAAGAGCACTCCCACTTCATAGTTCAAGACTACCCAGATGCTAAAAAACACCAATTAGTGTCGTTTATTAAATCAGGAATTCGTATATTAGGTTATATACTTATTCCTTTTGATTTATTATGGGCTGCTGGTATTTTAGTAGTTTCTGAATTGGTAGGGATAATTGAAGAATTAGTATAATGGGAAAATTTACATCAACAAAAGTTTTTGACGGATTCAGTACTTGTTTTCGTCAATGGAAAGCAAAAACTACTCACTGTAAGTATTTGCACGGTTACGGAGTATCTTTTAAGCTATGGTTTGAAGGAGAATTAGATAATAGAAACTGGGTTTGGGACTTCGGCGGAATGAAAAGAGCTGAAGGTACTATAGACGGTATGAAACCTAAAGACTGGTTTGATTATATGTTTGATCATACTGTTATTATAGCAGAAGATGATCCTGCTAGAGATTCATTTGTAAGATTAGGTAATAAAGGAATAATCCAGCTTAGATTAGTACCAGCTTCTGGTGCTGAAAAATTTGCAGAATATATCTTTAATAAAGTCAACCCTTTTATAGTTGAGGAGACTAAAGGTAGGGTTAAAATAGCAAAAGTAGAATTTAGAGAACATAATAAAAATTCAGCAATATATGAGCCTGGGCAGGATTGAAGATTACGATAAAAACTTACCTATAGTTGAGGTATATACCGCAGTACAGTCGGAAGGAAGTAGACAAGGATTTCCTACTATTGTAATTAGAACTACCGGCTGTACACATAGATGTTATTTCGGTGAAGGCGGTTGGTGTGATAGTTGGTATACTTCTATTCATCCAGAAAAAGGTAAGTATACTTTTAATGATATAATCAAAAAATATGAAGATAATCCTCATATTAAAGAAATGATGCTTACTGGAGGTTCGCCTACTATGCACAAAAAGCTTGTTAATGAACTAACACATTTTGCACATGAAAACGATATATTTATTACTATTGAAAATGAAGGATCTCATTTCCTTCCTACTGATTATCCTATCGATCTTCTCAGTATTTCTCCTAAATTTAGTAATAGTATCCCCGTTGTTGGCACTCTTACTCCTCAAGGAAAAGTGGTCGACGAAAAAATGATTAAAACTCATAATAGATTTAGAGTAAATAAAGAAGCTATAAAACAATCTATAGATTATCATAAGGATTATCATATAAAACCTGTTTTGGATAAGGATTTTACTATTTTAGATGAAGTAGAAGAATTTCTAAAAGATTTAGAAATACCTGATGATAAAGTATGGGCAATGCCAGCAGGAGATACTAGAGATGCTTTATTTCAATCTTATCCTAAAGTTATGGACTTTGTAAGAGATAGAGGATGGAGATTTACAGGTAGAGCTCATATTATGGCATTTAACGATCAAAGAGAGGTATGAGTTTTATTATCGGTTCACCTTGTATTAGTACATGCGATACAGCTTGTGTAGCGGTCTGCCCCGTAGACTGTATACATGGACCACTCAAAGTAGACGGAG
>Ga0181568_10006618_pt1 | contig 10120 bp, 10 predicted proteins | sample 101ome_20_FD_133758 | JGI IMG/M metagenome (GOLD analysis project Ga0181568, IMG submission 133758) | Coastal salt marsh microbial communities from the Groves Creek Marsh, Skidaway Island, Georgia - 101404AT metaG (megahit assembly) | ecosystem: Environmental > Aquatic > Marine > Intertidal...
CCAATAGAGCCTATGTTTATTGTGGCCAGAGGCAGAATCGAACTGCCGACCCCTTGTTTTTCAGACAAGTGCTCTACCGACTGAGCTATCTGGCCATATTGCGGGGACGACGGGATTCGAACCCGCGACCTCCTGCGTGACAGGCAGGCGTGAACTCCAGACTTCACCACGCCCCCAATTAAATGAATTATAACTTAAATAATTGTTTTAATAAGAATAATTTAATTTACAATATGTAGGTATGGGTTTTAAAAAATATTTAAAATATGGAATTCGTTTTTTAATTTTACAAACATTACTTACATCATTTAGTATTTTCTACTTTGACCGATTTTTAATAGGTGATTATTTCGATGGATACTTGATAATACGAGATAATCTACTTGAAGACAGGGATAGATTCTATCCATTTATATCTAATGATTTTATCAAAAGCGACATTTTTATAGCAATATTTATTTTTCTATTTTTAGTGATTCTGTATTCAACTAAATTTTACACATATGTTAATGAGTTGACTTTTTCATTAGACAGAAAGTATTTCGATGAATTTCTTTCAATATATCTTCTCTGGACTAGTTCAATTTTTGTTTTTTTCTATATCTTTAGATTTTCTATTTTATCTAGGGGTTATTTGATGCTTTTTACGTTTTTGGTTCCTCTTATACTCATATTATTTAGAAATAGTGAAGCAATTTCTAATTTTCTTGGAAGATCTACTAGCAAAGAAAATTACATTACATTTAATGTTGAAGAAGATTCGATTTTTAGAAAATTAAGAATAATTACATTCAGAAATTCTATTGGTGATTATTCGTTTAAAAATATAGATGAAATTATTGCTGTTGTGGATAAGGTAAATAGAAATAATAACTTAAACCTAATAATTATTAATTTAAATAAATCCGAAAAACTTTCAGTCAAAGCTGAAAGATACCTTTTTGAGGCAAACAAAAAAGTTTTAATTATTTCAAAAAATAGATTAATTTTCCAAAATGTATTTTTAAAAAGAGTAGAAAATATCAATAATTATTTCCTCACTTACTTTAATAATGACATTCAGTATGGCGCACGTTATATTTTAAAAAGATTAGTTGATATTATATTTTCAGTTTTAATCCTGATAGCCACTACTCCAATTATCATTTTTATAATATTTTTCATTCTAATGAAAGATGGTTACCCATTTATAATCACACAGAACCGTGTTGGGTTGCATGGAAAAAAGTTTAATATGTATAAATTTAGATCAATGAAAAAAGACTCACATACCAAAAGGACTGATCTAAAAAATTTAAACAAAGGGGAAGGGCCATTGTTCAAAATAGAAAATGATCCACGAATTATCAAAGGAGCAAATTTTTTAAGAGACTACAGCCTTGATGAAATACCTCAGCTATTAAATGTAATAAAAGGCGAAATGTCAATAGTAGGTCCTAGACCTTTATTCGATGAAGATACAGAACTATTTAAGCAACAATACATGAGAAGGTTAAATGTTTTACCAGGAATCACAGGTCTTTTGCAAATTAACGATCGTAATACTTCTGATTTTTCAATATGGTATAAGTATGATATTTTATACATTGAAAATTGGTCAATATTTTTAGATTTTAAAATAATGCTTCAGACACCTTTGGCGATGATTAACAAAAATAAAAAAGGATTTTAGGTCGTATTGTGGGTCGGGTGGGAATCGAACCCACGACCTTGAGCTTAAAAGGCTCCTGCTCTGCCGATTGAGCTACCGACCCTATGAATTTATAAATAGATTATAAACATTAAAATTAATTATCAAGACTTATAATTTACTCTTCTTCTTTTAGTATTTCGTTTTTTATTAAATTTGAGAGTTTATTTCTTGTTTCTTTTGCAAGCTCCAATAATTCATTATTGATATTTTGAATAACCTCTTTAGATTCTTTTTTAATTTCTTCATCTTGTATAGTTGACTCAACTGTTTTGAAAATACTGTTTATTAAATCTGATGTATTGTCAATGGTATTTTTTAGTGATTCCTTTAAATCTTCAACAAGATCTTCGTTATCTATCTTGTTTATTGCTTTTTTGGCAACCTCTGAAATATCGTTAGATATATCTCTCCAATTTTTATTTTCTTCCATAAAACATTATAACTTTTTTTAATATTTTGATTTATCTATGAATCTGAGAGCTGGATTTTTTGTTATCCTCTGCTGGGCCCATCTAGCTGGTGCTATTAATCTAAAGAAAGGTGGCAAAAAGGGCCTGCTTACTTTTAATAATAGCAAGTTGAAATTTACCAATATTTTTTTTAGTTTTGAATCTTTAATTCCATAAATATCTTTAAACTCTTTAGGTAAGGTGTTGAAAGCAGTAAATGCGATAAAAGGCCAAATAGGTTTTATGTGTTTTGGAACTGGACCCCCTCCGATAATGTCATAAACGTCCATTGCAACATCTGTTTTTACTAAATAATTATTTTCTCTTGATCTTTCAATTACCCAATCTTTTAGTTCATTGTGTGTTTTTGGCATAAGATTACGACTCACTAAAACCATTTCCGCTGCAATAGAGTTCTCTTCATGGTATTTATTTTTTTCTTCATCAGTCAACTTTCCCACTGTTTTTTCATAGAAGAAAATCGAAGAGATTTGTAAGCACGCATGTACCCACAAAAGTTGTTCGTGGTCTAATGCATCGTAATAACCACCTGTTACTTCGTCTTCACCATTAATTACCTCATGAAGTTTATTAATTCTATGAGCGCTTTCGTCAGCCTCAGCTTTAGATCCAAATGTTACAGAATTTTGTAGAGATAGCGTTCTAATTAAACGCTTCCAGGGGTCTCTTTGATAAAAAGATGTCTGCCGTGCTCCAGCAGCTATGAGGGGATGTGCTGCATGCATTAACAATGCCCTTGCTCCGCCAAAAAGTACTGTTATTTCTTTATTTACCTTCCACATCATTGATTTAGGTCCAAAATAACCTGGGTCTCCACTCATATGAATAATGATATATTAATTTTGTTATTACCAATAAAAAGTCAACCCGGGTAATAGAGTTTTAATGTAAGTATATAATTCTGAAGTAGGGTTATTTCGTAATGATAAAAAGTATAAACGCAATTTGTGGTGTAGGTGGTAACCTACAAGGTCTAGAGCAAATTCAAAATAATCCAAATTTTGTATTTGAAAATGATCCAAATTTTGAAACTTTAACACTCTATGATATTGATGGAAATATTATTAATGTAAATTCTTGGTTAGAGTGTGCTAATTATGTAAATGGTGGTTGGACTAATACAGTAATAGATAAATTTAACGGTGAGTTGTTAATATTTGCAATTTCTGTTTCAGTTTATTTGATTTATAAAATTTATAAAGGTTTAAAAAATGTCTAAATTATTTGTACATAAAACATTAATATTTAGACTTTTTTTTCTCTCACTATTGTTCATTGTGCCATGGACATTCCAATTTAATGAAACAGATAGCAAAGTTGGGTTCATCACAGAAGAATCTGTTGGATTTTATCAAACGAATACTTGTGAATTCTCTCTTTACCAAACAGTGCAAGAAAATATCATAAACAGAAATATTGATATTTTGCCTGATAGAAATTCCAGTGTGAATTGCTTTGGAAAAATTAATGGAGTTGATTTACAAACTAATAAATTAAAAGTGTATATTGGAACAAATTTAAATGTTGACTTCTTACTTCAATCATTGTTCTTTCTGTTTTGTCTTTCGTTAATTCCTAAATCAAATGATTATAGATTTAAGTACCCTCCACATTTCTCAATTTTTATAGTTTCTATGTTAATTTATGTTCACTTGGTGGGAGAACAACTTCATTACGAGTACTTCACCAAAGTGTTTGATTTAGAATTAAAATATAATAACTTTTTCTTACTTAGTATATTTTCAACAGTTTTCTTAACTTTATATATCTTTAAAGATTTAGTAGAAAAAAGGCTACATAATTTAATTAATTTTATCCCCTTCATGTTTCTATTTATAGGAGCATTTAATTCACTGAACTTAAATTTCTATATGTTAATTTTGTCCTTTATTGGAATAAATGCAATTTTAGAAAATAAATATAGCAAGAAATTTACATTTATATTTATTATTTTTTCACTGTTGCAAGTTTACAATTTAGATTCAAGAAATACACTTTTTGATGTAGATAAGCTAAAAGGATTTATAAACTCTTCTCAAAATACGTACTCTCAATTATTTTGGACCATTATATATTTCTTAACAATAGTTGGTGTTATTTACATTATTGAAAATAGTAAAAATAGTTTAAATCTGAAATTGCTTAGAAAGAATTTTTTATTTGTTGGAACAACAATAACTGTCATTGGAGTCGTTTCGGCTGTGAATCCTTTTGTAAATTTTATTTCTTACTACTATCTTGGCCTCAATAAAGCTGGTATTAAAACTCTTGACGGTGTAGCTGGCAATACGTGGAGGGGGTTGGGTCCAAGTGCAGAAGCTCTTGGTGAATTTTATGCTTTCACAATCTTGTTATCTCTACTGGTTACATTTTTCAAAAAGATTACATTAACTAAAATTGAACTATTTCTTTTATTTGTAAACCTATATGGACTTTACAAAGCAAATAACATTGCTGCTCTTATTTCATTAGTGTTTATTCTATTTTTATACAGCTTTCTACAAGTAAATTACAATACGAAAAAAAAGATATTTGTATTCTTGATAATTAGTTCTATATTACTTTTCAATTTTTTTCCAATAAATTATTCTTATACTTTTTCGAGTAAAGCATTGTTAAAAGAAGCTTATAATGCTTCAGAAATAGGTGTTAACTTACCTGGTGATCAAAATAGTGATGATGCAATTGATAATTTAAACTTTGGAGAAATTTTATCTTACTCAAAAGACACACTGAATATATCAAATTCACTCTACTATTTCACAAATATTTACACTAACACAAAAGACATCAAATATTTACCTAACACTGTAGGTTTAATTAGTGCAATTTCATTGCCAATTAATAGGTCAGAAAAGTGGGGTGTTTTTTTGGCCAAATACAACCCTGACAAAATAAATTTAAATTTTGGATATGGCCCTCAACAAATAACTGAATATTATTTAGGTCATCAAACAAAAGTAAACACTGGACTGGTTTTGCCTCATTCTTCATTGTTGGATTATTTAATTTTTTATGGCGTATTTGGAGTGCTTTTGATATTGATTATGTTAATTAGAAACTTGTGGATAAATAAAGATAACTATTTATACGTTTCATTATTAATTTTTTTGCTTTTAAATTTTGTGAAAAGTGACTCTCTCCTATATGTTTCATCATTTGTATTATTTCTTTTTATTGGTAACTTATACAAATTTGCAATTGATTAAATAATATGAGAATAACTTATATAACTTACCAAACGTTTCCTGCAAGTTCTGCAAATTCACAACAAAGTATTGGTATGATTAAAAATTTTGTCAGAGAAGGATATAAGTTAAATCTTATATTTCCAGAAAGATCAAATAAAAGTAGTGATAGTTTAATAAATCTACAAAAATTTTATGGATTCAAGGAAAGCTTTGAAATTCAAATGTTGAAACATAATTTGCCTTTTAAAGATTATAAAAAAAAGACATATTTTAAAAAGTTTAGATATGTATTTAGTCATTTTATCTGGTCATACAATGCAGTTAAATATGCTATTAAAACGGAATCGCCCGAAACAATTTATTTCACAAGATCTGATTGGGTTTATTTTTTTCTGGCTTTAAGAAATAGGCGTGTAATACTTGAGTGCCACCAGGTATCAAAAATAAGAAAATTTGTAATAAAGTATACAAAAAATAAAAATAATGTAATGTTAATTTTTACACACAAGTTGCTAAAAAATGATTTTAAATTAAATAAAAATTTTGAAAAAAATACAATTGTCCTGGAGAATGGATTTGATGAAGATTTTTTTGATATTAAAACAAGCCAAAAAAATCAAAACACTGAGACTGCTGTATTTGTTGGTAATTTACTAAGATTTAATCAAGAAAGAGGGGCTAGTTTTTTAATTGATGCTTTTAATGATTCAAGATTAAGAAAATATAATTTAGTCATTGTTGGTGGTCCTGAACATGAAAAAAATAGACTACAAAAAATAATACAAGATAAGAATATAAAAAACATAGAAATAACCGGAAAGTTAAGTCGATTAGACAGTATTTCGAAAATTTTAAATTCAAAAGTAGGAATATTAATAAACTCGAGTGAAAATAGACATTCAACTTACCACACCTCTCCGCTTAAGTATTATGAGTATTTGAGGTCAAATTTAAATATTGTTGGCACTGATTTTCCCTCTCACAGAAACCTCTCTTTTGGAGATGACATATTTTTTTATAAAGAAAACGATATGGAAAGTTTTATAACATCAATTAAATCAGCTTTTGACACAGAGTTAAAAACCAATAGTGATTTAGACAATTTATCAATTAATACTAGGGCTAAAAAAATTATCGAATTTATTGCACGCCCGGAGGGAGTCGAACCCCCAACCTTCTGATCCGAAGTCAGATGCTCTATCCTGTTAAGCTACGGGCGCAAAAATTATAGATATTCTTATAATTAAATAATAATGAAAAGATTAAAGATTTTAAATACAAATATTACCGAAATAACTCTAGACGAATTATCGGAAACATTAATAAATGAAAAAGGTAAAACTGTTGCTGTTTGCAATGTGAATACCCTTGTGCGTTCGAAAAAAGATAAAAATTTGCAAAAATTAATTAACAGTTTTGACATATGCACTCCTGATGGTTTTCCAGTAGCTTTAGCTTCGAGAATTTTATATAAAAATAAACAAAGAAGAGTTGATGGATATAAAATTTTTAATAATACTTTAATCAAAAGCCAAAAAACAGGTGTGACTCATTATTTTTTTGGAAATACAGAAGAAGTAGTTCAAAAAATTATTAAAAAATATAAAATTGATTACCCAGATGTAAATATAGTTGGATATATATGTCCACCATTTAAACCATACGAAGAGTTAGTAGCAGAAGAATACTTCACTGAAATAACTAGATTAAATCCAGATATTATATGGGTGTCACTTGGTTTTCCAAAGCAAGAGAACTTTATTAATCTTATGAAAAAAAATTATTCCCTAGACTCTAATATTGTTGGTGTTGGCTTCACATTTGATTGGACTGCAGGTACAAAATATAAAGCTCCAGAAATTTTAGCAAATATTGGTCTTGAATGGTTGTTTAGATTGGTACAAGAGCCAAAAAGACTGTATAAAAGATATTTAATTGATAACACTTTATTTATTCTTTACTTTTTGAGACAAGTATTCTTTCGTAGATAAACAGTAAAATAAAGATAAGAAAAAGTCATATGAATAACGTTTTTAATAATCTAATTAACTCTCTATCTGAAGAATTTAAAAAATATGAGCTAAATGAAAATATACAGTTAAACCCATCAAAAATTGCTGGATATGATTTACAAATTAACAATTTAGTAAAATATAACAAATCTGACTTCTTTCATGAACTACAAAAAAATATTATTAAAAAAGTCAATACATCTAATATTTTTCTACCTGTAGAACAAAACAACATTGGGTTTCTTAATTTAAGTCTCAACCATGCTTTTCTAATGAAAAATATAACAAATACACAGAATGATTTTGAAAATAAACAGAATAGTAAAATTATTTTTGATTACGGTGGTCCAAATATTGGCAAACCATTACATGTTGGACATATGCGCACTCTAAATATTGGAAGAAGTTTATATAACATTCATTCATTTATTGGTAACGAGGTGGTAAGCGATATACACCTTGGAGACTGGGGTATGCCAATAGCTCAAATCATTGCCTTCTTAGAAAAAGAAGACATGGAGGTTCAAAACTTAGATCCAAGCCAATTAGAAATAATTTATCCAAAAGCAAGTGAGGAATATAAACAAAACGATGAATTCAAAACTCGTGCTCAAGAAATCAACAAGCTTTTAAATAATAGCGATCAAAAACTTCTACGAATATGGGAATCTGTTAAGGATATCTCTATACAAAGTCTTAAAAAAAATTTTGAAATACTTGGCCATAATTTTGATTACTGGTTGGGTGAGAGTGATGTAAATAATTTAATTCCTAAAATGCTCGATGAGTTAATAAAAGAAGGAAAAATTATTTATGATGATGGAGCTTTAATAAGTGCGGAAAATACAGAACCGAAGATCTTAATTACTAAATCGGATGGATCATATCTTTATATCACTACTGACTTAGCGACAGTTTTATTTAGACAAGAAAATATAGGCTATGATAAAACATTCTATATTGTAGATAATCGCCAATCATTACATTTTGAACAACTATTTAGTTCAATTAAGTTCTTTAATTTTAATAATTTCGAACATAAACATATTTCCTACGGAACTCTAAATGATAGCGAAGGAAACCCTTTTAAAACAAGAGATGGGGGTACAAAACCACTTAGTGATTTATTTAATGAAACCTATAGTTATATAAAAAATATTAATGATGAGGTAAATGATTCTACGATTGCACAATTAACTAATTCTGTTCTTACATTTAGTGATTTGATCACAAACAGAAAAACAGACTATAAGTTTGATTTGGAAAAGTTTACAAATGTTAATGGGAAAACAGGTATATATGTTCAGTATTCACAGGTTAGAGCAAAAAAACTAATAGATACTATAAACAACCAAAACAAGGAAATTGAAGAATTAGTTTTAAATAAAACAGATAAAAATTTGCTTTCAAAATTATTTTTATTTTCATATTATCTTGAACAATCAGCTTTACTAAATGAACCACATCATCTTACAAATTATCTTTATGAAATTTCTAATTTATTTAATCAATTTTACGAAAATGAAAAACTTTCAACTATTACTGATTCAAACCACATTGCTTCAAAGCTCTATATTGCAAATCTATTTTTGACTACAAGTCACAACACAATGTTTTGCCTTGGAATACTACCTGTTGATGAAATGTAATTATAAAAATATCTGAGTAGTTAATATCCAAAAAATTAATGTAAAGGGATATGTATTATTACTAATTAGATAGATATTTCTTCCAAAATTATGAAATAAAAATAGTAATAATGGAATTGCTATAAAACCAGAAAACGATACGGCTCTTGCGATTACTAAGTATTCATTTACAAAAATATTTTGATTCCTAAGTAAAACTTGAAATAATATTAGAAAAAAAAGGGATGTAAATATTACTGATACAACATTGGTAAGAAGGTTCCTAAATGATCTGTTTTCAATGAAGTATTTATCAAAAAATTCTACAGGGATAAACAAAACAAAAAGAGAAGCAAAGAATGTTATAAATGACCAAAATAATCCCTGGCCATTCCAATTTATAAGAGTTTGTTCTACAAGCCCAGCCGACTCAAGAAATAAATATACTGAGAAGCCAAGCAGGGATGTACCCAAAACAAAGAAATACAAACCTATAATTGGAAAAATTTGATTACGACTCAAACTGATATTATTTTTTGTTAAATTACTAAGTTCATATTGCATACAGACATATTAGTTCTTTTTATATTAAAATATTATTGAAATATGGATTTAATAGACACACCAAACCCAAATGCTAAAAAGGTTTTAATTGAACATGACTATGAAATCGCTACATATATAAAAAAAGAAAGTGAAAATATTATTGGGGTTGCAAAAGATTTAATCGAGGTAGATGGAATTCTCTCAATTTTTACAGGTCCAGGATTCTTAACAATTACAAAAGATGAGTCCTCGGATTGGAATATGATTAATAACGATATATTAAATAAGTTTGATACAATATAGCTATGGAAACCTTTAATCCAGACCCAAAGCCAGGCAGAATAGTTTTACCACTAGTACTAATTGGTATGATTGCTACAACTTACACATTTATCAATAGAGTTGCAACAAATAATGACTTAAATATCGTTGTAGAAGACACCACTGTTCAAACTGTATCAGAAGAGACAACAGAAGACACTACTACAACTACAACCACTACAACTTTGCCGGATGATTACATTTCATATCTTGAAGAAATTAATGGAGAGAGAATAGTAGCAATTAGTCTTGGTGAAGA
>Ga0181568_10006622_pt1 | contig 10118 bp, 3 predicted proteins | sample 101ome_20_FD_133758 | JGI IMG/M metagenome (GOLD analysis project Ga0181568, IMG submission 133758) | Coastal salt marsh microbial communities from the Groves Creek Marsh, Skidaway Island, Georgia - 101404AT metaG (megahit assembly) | ecosystem: Environmental > Aquatic > Marine > Intertidal zone...
GTTATCTCTTATTCCAAAATTATCTTTGTCCGCTCTTGCATCAGCAGAAATAAAATATTTATCCGCACCTTCTCCACCGGTGAGATGACCTTCTCTTAGTTCTTTAAAGACATCATCTCCAGAACCCCCTGCTATATATTTAAAGCCGCTATTATTCTCTCGCGAGAAGACATCAGCTTCATCGGTACCGACTATATTCCTTGAGCCTCCTCTATCTCCACCAATGCTTTCTGGAACTTCATCTACATTCAGCACTAAAGCAGATGATGGAGCAGTCAAAGGTTCATTAGCACCCTCTTGGGCTTCTCCAATTTGTACTCTAACAGTCTTTGTTATGGAACTAGAGCCATCTGATTTAGTAAGTTCAAATTCGTAAATATTATTACCATCTGCGTCAGATGGATTATCAAAACTTGGTCTCTCTTTAAAGAAAAAAGCAGAACCTCCATCACGATCTACTACTATAAATTTATCGGCATCAGCTCCACCCGTTATTGTGGAAGTGATAGGTCCAGGAAATTTAAAATCTAAAAGCTCTTCAGTTGTTATGCCTTGAGGAACTTCAGAGTCATGTCTGATATTAGAATATTGACCAACAATAAAAGAATTATTTAGAGTCTTGCCGTTTATCTGAACTTCAGAAATAGTAGCTACAGGAACTTGATTTTCTGAATAGCTGTAGTGAGATTCTTGTTCATCATTCCACCAGGAAGGGAAAGAAGGAGCTGGATCTTCTGCTATATCATTTACAACAAGAACCATTTCTATAATAGAAGCTACTGGTTGGAGTCCATTACCATTGACCTGTACTTGCAATGTTAAGTTGTAAATGTTGTCTCCATCTTTATCTAGAGGGTTTTCAAAGTCTAGTGATTCAGAGTTTCTTAAGTTGAGGAAATATTTTCTATCCGCACCTTCACCTACTTGTCTGATATAGAATAATGAATTATCTTGATATTCCTTACCAAACCTATCTGTCTCAACAAGATTGACCCAGTAATCTTGGCCAATAAAATTTCCTATATCTATTTCTATGGGTATACCCTGATAGAGCTGAGTAAAAGTAGCTTCCCCTTCTTCTTGCCATGTCATTACAGAGTCATTGGCCATTCCAGAATGGATTTCACAAAAGTAATATAAAGTTTGAGGGAAGTCATTATCATAGGTATAAACTTCTATTCGAGAATCCTCTGTTCCAGCTTCACCTATGTAATTTGCATGATTAAAAAATATTTCCCCTCCATTGTGGGTTCCATCTTGAGTTTCACTAAATCTTAGAGGGTGGCCTGCATTAGAAGGATCTGATGTATCAAATGTATATTTTGCGTTTTCTAGAAAGGTATAGTTTGGTGCAAGTACTCCATCAAAGTAGAATTTATTACCTGATCCATCATCTGCTACAGTCACAATTATTGTTTGATCAGGAGATGGGTCATTGTACTGATCCCAATTTCTTATCAGAGTATGTTCGTTTACTTCTATTACTTTGCTACTTTCAATTGAAGGGACTTTATCCGAAGCAGCAATGCTATTTGCTAAACTCTCCCAAACAGGAACCGTTACCTTAAAGTCAACTTCTTGAGTAAAACCATCAGTATTATCAGTAATAGTTACAGTTAATGCGTAATCATTATTTTCATCAGTTAGTCCTGAAATATCAGGTGCTGCATCTTTAAAGGAAATGACACCAAAGTCATTTATCGTAAATAAACTACTATCTTTTCCACTGAGAGAATATGAAAAGTCACCCTCTTCCGAAACTCTTAAGGACATGTTTCCCCATGAGTTAATATCCCAATCTCTACCAGTTAAAGTAGTCAGAGTTACGGTTTCACCATTTGATAGAGTAACAGTTTCTGTTGTAGAAACAGGTATTAAAAGAGGGTTTACTGATATGTAGGCTTCATCGTTTTCGTAATCTATTGTTTTTTCTACAAATTTAGTAAATTTATCTAGAGTAAAATCAAGTGCGGAACTAACCAAAGATTGGAAAACTTTTGTACCTTGCGCGAAAGACGCATCTAAAATAGCAATAAAATTAGCTACAGAATCTTCCCCAGGTGAAAGTGCATCCATTAAAGTTTTAATTTCAGCTTCATCTCTGGCTTCTGCAAGAGCTAAATAAATGCCTAAGTCTCCTTGTGTAGAAGTCCAATTGTAGGTAGTAAACTGGTTACCCCAGTTACCATCAGTTAACTGGACACTCGGATCTTTAAGATAAGTTTTTACTTGTTCTGCTGTGAGTTGCCATTGACCGGTATTGCCTTCTATTCTATTACCTTGACTATCATGTCTAAACCTTTCTTGACTATAGTTTAGGTAAATATTTTGAGACCATAATTCTTGACCATACTCATCAAAAGGTACCCATCTTGAATACGAATCACTGAAGGTATTGCCTCTATTGTATTCAAATCCCATATCAACCAATTGATCTATTTGAGAGTCTGTTAACTCAGAAAATGGTTTTCCTACCATGGTTTCCATTAGACGAGCCATTTTTGCCATTTGTTCAGCAAAATACTTGCCTACAAAATCGGTAACACCTCCATCTGGTCCAAAGTTAACAAGACCTGTATAAGGATCTGGGTCCATGGAATCCAATACATCGACCATAAGAACAGCCCACTCACCCATCGTTTTAGTGGAACCAAGGAATGTAACAGTCTCGCCTGTATAATTTTCTAAGCTTTTAAAGGTTGTAAAGTTAGTAGCAGGATCAAATCCCATTTCAGAGAGGATAAGATTTCTGATTTCTAAAATTATTGCATCAGTAGCTTCTGAGATGACCGCATCGAATTGACCAGTTCCATCTGCTTTCATTTCAAAAAGCTTAGTCAGATCCTCAGAAGCCAAAATAGCCTCTACTATCTTGTCATTGAATGTCTCTGATGTACCTGCAAGAAGATCTTCAAAACCTTCCAGTTCAATAACAATTCTTGGTTGTTCTTGAAGGTCTACATTACTATCCCAAGAGCTGTATCTTAGAACTTGTGTTCCAAATTTAAATATATCACTTATTTGTGTTCTTGTTGTTGGTGCTATTTCAGAGGCAAAATATTCTGATACTTTCTTAGAAACTTCGCCAAGAGAGGAGACCATTATGTTTCTAGCTTGCGCAGTAAGTGCTGCTTTAGCTTGTTCATTAGAAGTTGAGCTGTAAGCTAGTGCAATAGGGTCAAAATTAGTTAAATTATCGAAAGCTTCATCTAATCCATAAGCTTTTCCAACTTTTTCTTGCGCTTCAGCTAGAGTTACTCCAGATTTAGAATAGGCTCTAGATATTTGCGTACTAACTGGACTGATTACAAGAGCTTCACTTCCATCTCCTGTAACAGATGTTGTTAATTTAAATTTTTGTTCATTTGGCTTTCCTGTTCCCAGGTCGTAACCACCTTCAACATATATATCCGTTCCTTCAGGTATGTCATCTTCAAACTCGAATGCACCTGTTTTATCTGTAGTTGTTTCTGGTTCGTTTTCGTCTTTAACACCGTCTCCATCTAAATCAACCCAAACAGTAGCTCCTACTAAATAACCATCAATAGCCTGTCCACCGGGTTTTACATCTATGATATTTATTGCTAATGCACTTGAAGCTGTGATACCAGCTGCATCGGTAACTGTAAGCGTCATGTTATAAGTGTTGTCTAAACCAACATCACCTGGGCTTTTGAAATTTGGAGAAACTTTAAAGGATACATTTCCTGAAGAATCTACATTAAATAAATCGGCATCGTCACCAGATAAGCTATATGTCAAAGTATCACCATCAACATCAGTACCTGCCAACGTAAGAATTGTTGCATCTGCAGCAACAGTCTCAAGCACATCAACCGCATCTATAACAGCAAGCTCCGGTGCGTCATTTACAGCACTAACTATCAAAGAGATAGAATTTGATTCTGTAGTCGTTCCGTCAGCAATAGTTAAAACAAGATCTCCTATTGTAGTTATATCGCTGTTAGCATCTGCTGCAGGTGTATAGATTATTCCTTCTAAGTTGGCAGTTGTTAATGTATCCCCAACAGCAATTGCAGTTCCATCGGCTAAAGTTAAAGTACCTGATTCAGGAACTGTTTCTACTGTGATTGTTAAAGTATCGCCATCTACCTCGACAACTGATACGTCAAATGACGAGGCAGTATCTTCAGTAAATGAAAAAGAGTTAGCTGTTAGAGTTGGTACATCATCCACAGCGGTAACATTAAAAGATATATTTGCTGTACTTGAAGCTGATCCATCTGACGCTGTAAGGACTAGGTTTCCAAATGAATTTAGTTCAGAATTTGCGTTTTCTTCTGAGGCGAATGAAATATTAGATAATTGCGAAATAGTCAGTTCAGTTCCTGCGGCTAATAAAGTTCCATCTGATGTAGTTAAAGTGAGTCCGCTAGGAATAGAATCTACCGTAATGGTTAATGTTCCGCTGGCATTAGAAGGTGAAGAAATAGAGAAAGTACCAGGAGTATCCTCGTTGAATGTAAAGGATTGATTGGAAAAAGATAATGTGGGTGTGGGTGCTTCACTACTACTACCACCACCACCACAAGAAGCTAGAGTAAGTGCAGCCAAATTGGCAAACACTAATGAAGATTTACCGTTTAACCTTATGACTTGTTTGGTTTTTTTAACATTTTTTAGGTCATCAAGAAGAGCTTGTTTAAGCTCCTCAGATCTATTTAGTTCAAACTGGCTTAAGCCTCTTTTTATGTCACCCATTTATATCACCTTTTCTTAAGTAATCCCTTTTGTAAGCAAAGAGATTGAACATTTAACTATTCGAGTTCATTATGTACAAAGTGTCTAAGATATCAAGTTAATTTAGATCATATGTAACAACATTAAGGAATAATGATTAATAAATTTTTGGTTCTATTTAAGCTTCTCTTCTTTTTTACGATAAGTAGTTACGTATTTCCTATCAATTTAGATGATAATCGAAATAATCCCTTTGGAGGAATTGAGGACTTCGAAGGTGTAGTTTACGTTAAAATTGGTAATTCAGTTTGCTCCGGAGCTTTGATTAATCATAGAACAATTCTTACAGCAGCTCATTGTTTAGTAGAGGGTCAAGAAGTTGAAGTATTTGTGGGGGAAAACATAAATGACGATACCGCAGGTATTAAAACCACAAGTTTTATAAAATTGCCTGAAGACAAAAGATATATAACCTTTAATGGTGCCTCTTATGATGTTGCCCTCATTAGTCTGAAAGATCCCTTACTAGACATCTCCCCTGTTGAACTTAATTTTCAATTACCTTCAATAAATGATGAAGTATATGTTGCAGGCTTTGGATTGCATGGAACGGGAACAGTTCCGGATCAAGATTTTGATAAAAAGAAAAGATGGGGCACAAATACTATTTCAATAATTTCGGATGAAAGTGCCATTAATGGTACTTCGACAAGCTCTTCTCCTGATAAGAAAATTATTGGAATCATCTTTGATAATAATAAAGACCAACATGAAAGTATGATCAGCCTAGGAGACAGTGGCTCTCCGCTTCTTATAAAAGAAAAAGATGAGTTTTCTGTTGTTGGTGTAGCTTCATGGATTAAAAAAAATGCTTCAACATTAAATAGGGGTTATGGAGCTTCTGCAGGATTTTCTTCGATACAACAGAACCAAAAATGGCTTGAGGACAACAATCCACTCAGATCTATTACTTCAATTTTGGACGGTAACTGGAGTACAGATTTAAATTGGAGTGATGGCTTGTTCCCTTCAAATCAATATCCCAGTATAGAAAATTACAATACTTCATCAGCTAAATATTATGCAGTGGACATGACACATGTAATTGATTTGAATCAGAACATACAAATTGATTCGTTGACAATTAGCGAAAATGGTCATTTAAGATTAAAGAATAATGCCTTTCTGGAGGTATTAATTGATATTCATGCTGAAAGAGGAAATTTAGATAATGAAGGTACTTTAAAAGGAAGTAATCTTTTACTGCATAAAGCCTCTTTTATTAATAGAAATGAAGTGTTGATTGCTAAAAATATTAGTGGAGTCGACACATTAATATTTAATAGTGGAAATATAACAGCCAAGAAAATTGAATTAGTTCAAGGCACTGTAATGGGAACAGGTGTATTCACTTCTGATGAATTTTGGAATAAAGGAAAAATTAACCCTGGTTTAGAAAATAATCTTATAGGCACATTAACCTTTAATTCAAACTTAATTAACGATGGAAGTATTGAGTTAGATTTAAATAACAATAAACAAAGCGATCTAATTATCACCAACGAATTAACTTTAAAAGGACAATTAATTATTAACCCAATTTCAACTTTTTACTCTGGTAATACTTCTTATGAATTGATTAATTTTGAAAATAGAAATAAATCTGAATTTGAAGAAATAAATATTTCAAACCCCAATTTTGGAAGATTAATTCATAAATTAAATTATGAAGACAAAACAATATCTTTTGACTTATTGAATCCTGAGTATGAAGCCATCGCTAATGACACGGAATCTAAATCCATTGGAAGGTACATAGATTCTTTCTCTAGAGAAACAAGCTTAAATTTTCAATCCATTTTAGATCAAATTAATTATGTTTCACAGGATGTTCAAGTATCAAAGAATATTAAAAGTATCGTTCTTTCAGATATTTATGAACCGTTTATAGAAAGAATGGAGATAAATAGTTTAAATAATTATTCCGGTATTTTTATTAATGAATCAAAATTTGAAATTAAAGAATCAGATCTAAATTTCGAGTCAAATATAAGCAGATTAGATGTCAATTATTTTGGTATTAATCTGTCGCATCTAGATATTGAATCTGATTTATTTTCTGACAATATAAATCAATTTTCGGAATCATCAGCTTACGAGATTAGCGTTAACGTTCCATTTGAAGTAATAGATATTTATATTGGTTTCTACGATGAGGAAATAGATACTAAAAGCAGTAAACAAAGATATATAAATTCAGAAATATTCACCGGACAGCATCAAAGATCTATTGATATTGAAAAACAATATCTATTATTAGAAAAAACATTTGATATAAATCTGGGGAATTTAAAAGCAGGTATTTCTTATTCTTCTATAAATATCTCTACAAACCCTTTCACTGAAGATCTTAATGAAGTCCCAATTACTTACAAGGTAAATGATATAGAGATGAATTTAACGCAACCATATGTAGAATTTTCTAAGAATTTTAGATTTGGAAATAATGAGACATCTTTAGGAATTGAATTAAGGGGTGTAGGTTATAGTTCAAATAATTATTCTACAGAAATTAATATAGACGAAGCAGATACGAACTTATTGTTGCAGGATAAACTAGATTTAAATGAAGATGTCTCTACGAATTTATACTTATCTAATGTCTATAATGAAACGATTTATGGAAAAATTAGTTTTTTAAATAAAGGAGATAGTGAGTTTCTTAAACTCAATATTGGTTATCTTTTTTAACCTTTAATTACGTACTCAGAATCTAGTTTCTTAATTTCTTTTCTTAAAAATAGGATAGCCAATAAATTCGGAACAGTTGCTATAGGACCTATCACTGTTGCAATGTCCCAGACAATCTTTGTATCGATGATGGCAGCGGTAAAAAAAGCTCCCACATATATAATTCTGTAATAAAGTATCCACCCTTCTCCAAAAAGATGAACGGTAGCTCTATCGCCGTAGTAAGACCAAGCAATTGCTGTCGAGAATGCAAATAGCAAAAGACCAATGGCAACTATGTATTGTCCAAACTCTCCAAAAATACTCCGTGAAAAGGCTTTGCTTGTTAGATCTGCACCCAACAGTAAAGAGTCACCGACAACAGTCATACCATCGCTTTCGAGTTTGCCGTTAGTAATATCAATAGATCCTGTGAATGGTAAGCCATCTTTGTTATAGATGACGTTCTCTGTAACAGAGCGATTATGCATAAGCGTAATATCAGATTTTGAAATCACGCCATTTACAACTTCCTCTTTTCCTGAGTAAGTTAAAGGTCCAGAACAAGAAAGAATATATTCTTGTAATACCTTGATATCTTCTCGGTTTGTATCAGAATAGACGCCATCGAGATAACACATAGAGCTTTCTTCAAATCTATTTTCAAATTTTTCAGTCCATACTCCTGAAGACAGAATGACTAGACCGGTTATTGTGCAGATAATAATTGTGTCAATAAATGGCTCTAAGATCGAAACCATTCCTTCCTCAATGGGATTTTCAGTTTTTGAAGAGGCGTGTGCAATTGGGGCCGAGCCTTGTCCAGCCTCATTTGAGTATAACCCTCTGTTCACTCCTCTTGTAAGAGCAGCAGCAACTGAAGCTCCCAAGAACCCCCCTACTGCTGCAGCTGGAGTAAATACATGAATAAAAATTGACTGTAATGACGGTATGATATTTTCGTAGTTTGAAATAATTACAGCAAAAGAGCCTACTAGATACCAAAAGGCCATGAACGGAACCAGTTTAGATGCAATTTGCGCTATTCTTTTTATTCCTCCAATGATGACCATCCACAATAGGACTGCCAAAACAGCACCAGTTACAAACTTAGGAATATTGAAAGTATCATTCATGACTACAGCGATACTGCTTATCTGAGGCATATTCCCTGTGCCTAAACACATTAATAAAAGACATACAGAAAAAAGCACTGCCAACCATTTCATATTGAGACCATTTTCTATGTAATACATAGGGCCTCCTGAAATAGAACCATCAGGTAGAGTTTCTCTGTACTTATGGGCTAGTGTTACTTCCACAAATTTTGTAGTCATCCCAAAAAAGGCTGTGATCCACATCCAAAATATTGCTGCAGGTCCACCTAGAAAGATTGCTAAAGCAACACCGCCAATATTGCCTGTTCCAACAGTTCCCGAGAGCGCGGTAGTTAATGCTTGAAAGGGAGTCGTTTCTCCTTGAGTGTCTTCTTTGACATATCTACCGCTAAGAATTCTCCAGCCATGTCTGAAATACTTGATTTGAGGGAAACCTAAATAGATTGTAAAGAATATTCCGGACCCTATTAAAAATACAGGGAACCAATACTGATCGACTAACCAATAGGTTAAAAATTCAAGTACAGATGTAAATGTTTCCACTATCCTAGGTGGGCATCTAATTCAGTAAATCCACCGATATAATTTCCGTCCATTGTAATTTGTGGAAATGTTCTTGCTTCCGGAAATTTATTAACAAAATCCTCTCTAGTGTAATCTACATCTAGCATATATTTTTTATAATCTAGAGACTTCATTTTGCAAAGCATTTCAGCTTTATCACAGAATACACAATTTGGTTTTGACCATATTTCTATCATTGCTATTTCTCAGTTTAATGTCAGTATGTAACGCAATTTTTTATGATACTTGATGGTTTTAAATTTTCTATAAGTTTTTAAAAGATAATTTTATAATCTGCATCTTTTATTCATTCAATTGAATCAAGAACGATACTAATGGAATTGAAGCAAAGCAATAATATTCACTATCTCTCTTCGGGACAAGGTGTTCGTTTATACCTTATCCATGGTTTTCCTGATTGTGCTGAAAATTTTGAACATCAGATTAATTTTTTTAGTGAAAAAGGTTTTGAAGTGATAGTTCCTTATTTGCCTGGTTATCATGAAAACGATCAGGAATTAGATACTTACCAAACTTTGAGAATTGCAGAAGTGCTTATAGATTTTATTGAATCAGTAAGTGGTGAGGAAAAAATATTTCTCTACGGACACGATTGGGGTGCACCAATAGCTTACGGTATTGCTCAACTAAGACCTGACTTAATTGATAAATTCTCTTGCGCTTCAGTACCTCACGGAATTAATGTGCAAACTGCTTTCCTAACGAACGGTGATCAACAAAGAATGTCATGGTATATGTTTTTCTTCCAATTACCTATTGCTGAAATTGCAGTACCTTTAAATGACTATGAATTCATTCATAGATTATGGAGAGAATGGTCACCAGATTTGAAGGAATACAAAGATTATTCTGAAGAAGTTGTTTCTGTTTTAAGTAAACCCAATGTACTTTCTAAGGCTTTAGCTTATTACAGGTCAACATTTCAAGAATCACTTCAATTAGATCGTATTAATCAAAAATCGTTAGAATTACTTCCCTCAAAAA
>Ga0181568_10006626_pt1 | contig 10115 bp, 1 predicted proteins | sample 101ome_20_FD_133758 | JGI IMG/M metagenome (GOLD analysis project Ga0181568, IMG submission 133758) | Coastal salt marsh microbial communities from the Groves Creek Marsh, Skidaway Island, Georgia - 101404AT metaG (megahit assembly) | ecosystem: Environmental > Aquatic > Marine > Intertidal zone...
AACCAACCATCGGCATAATGTAGTAATCCCCTTTTCTTTGCTGGGTGGTGGGCACCACCCTTTTTACTTCGGAAGCAAAAACGAGGGGTTGTGCCTTCTCTTCATCCTCCTCAGGTTCATGAAGGGGTTCGAGGTCCTGCAAGGGTCCGGGAAGGGCATCGAAAGAGCGTTGGGCGGAATTTTGATAGCGTACCGCATCGAAGGACTGATTGCGGTCAATCAACTGGACGGGCTCGGTTCCAGTGATCTCGCTGAGGCGCCGGGAGAGGTCCAGGGCACGCTGCTCCACATCGCGAAAGCGGTATTCCCTTTCGGAGATGACAGGCTCGGCAAAACTTTGCTGCCCAAGTAAGGAAAAAGCAGGTTTCAATATACCCACCAACAGGAAGAAACTGAGTCCATACCCTTTCATTCTCCCCATGCAAACGAATTTAGTACTGGAAATCAAACTCAAGAATTTGGTTGAGGGTGCTGGAACGCTTAAAACGATTTAACTCTGTTATTATACTGCCTTTCTGAGATCGGTTAAAGTAAGTGCTGTTCGCGATGTAAGTACTAAGCTCGGCTAAGTCAGGCAAAATCTCTATGACTTCATCGCGAATATCCAGCCGGATGAAGTGATCCCGGTCGTAAATTTTCTCTTCCTTGTCCCGCAGGAACCAGGATTTGTTTTTCAGGAGGCTACCCTGCCAGTGGAGCCATTTCTCGTGCTCATCATGGTAGATCCAGTTAAAGTATTTCTCCCCGGTCCAAAACCAGCCGATGGTTTCGCTCCACATCCAGGAAGTGGAATAAATAATTTCGCGGGGTTCCGCCACATAGAGCCAGCCCAGATTTTCATGAAAGACCCAGTGGTTCTTGGTTTTCAGGTAAGCCCCAAAGTTCCTGAGATAGGTCCAATCCGGGAGCGTGGCCGTCTTGGCAATCCAGATGCGTACCGTACCGGTACTCCGGGAGGTGGAATCATTCTGATCCGCGACGACATAGGTAAAGGTATCTTCTCCGAGAAACCCACTTTGCGGGGTGTAACTGAAGGAACCACCCCCCAGGTTGACCAACCCCGCGGCGTAATCCGTCTGGGTGTGCGAAACGAACTGGTAGCTCTCGACCGCGGGAAAGTCCGGCCCGGCATGGTCATTGGACAGAACATTAAACTGCAAACGGTTCGATTTCTTTAAATCTGTGTAATACACATAATCAGTCTCGGCCACGGGCGGATCATTTACCGGGGCCATCGCAATCTGTACCTGTGAAGTGCCCTGCCCGTAAGGATCGCTCAAAATAATGGAAAAGGTATCCACCGAAGCAAAATCCTTGGGCGGGGTGTAGGTGAAGGAATAGTCTGCATATAGCTCGAGGGTTCCGTTGTTTTCCGGCAAGGTGTAATTCACAAACTCCCAGACATCCCCATCCTCGTCCTCAAAGGCCAGTTGCCCTTCAAACACCTCGTCTTCCGTGCCCTGGAAATAAGCATCCACTACATTAGGGAAATCATTGGAGTCGTTGACATCGACATGGACAGACTGTTCAACCTTGAAGGTTCCATCCGTTGCCATGACCGTGAATTTATATTGGTTGTCCCGGTTGGCGTCTAAGGGTTTTTCAAAATTCGGCGGCGTAATAAATTCAAGTGTTCCATTCAATTCATTGATACGGAATAATCCTACATCTTCCCCACCGCTCAGTTCATAGGACAAGGAGGTGCCCGGAATCTCATCTTTGGCGGTTACCTGAGCAGCAAACTTTTGGTTCTCCAGCACCAAGGTCTCAAGCAAGTCTCCCCCTTCAGCACTGGTAAAGTAAGGCTTTGTTTCATCTGCATCAGTCACCTTAATAATTAACTTATAAGGCCGCCCAGATTCCCCACCGCTGAGGAGTTTTTTTCCAATGAAAATAGTAACTTCGTAACGGTTGTTTTTATTCGTGTCTTTAGGAATCTCATAGTCCAAGCCAGAGAGGCCAATCACCTCCAGATAAGCTTTGTTATTTTCCCAGATAATTTCAAAGTTCTCCAGACCTGATCTGTGGTCCGGACTATCTTCGAGTCTTACAATGAAATCGACAGCCGAGTCGGCCATGCCATCCGGATCACTCACCTGCAAATCCACCACCCTGACCTGGTTCTCAGGAAGGTCAACCACAACGGTTTGATTGGCATCCAGGATGGAAGTGGGAAACTCATCGCTAATGTTTTCCAAATCGATCTTGAGGGTATGCTGGGCTTCATCTCCGTCACTTTCCAAAATAAGGATAACCTCGAAACCGGAATTCTTAACAAAATTGGGATCCTCGTAATCAGGCGCTTCCTTGAAGTAGAGCACATTGCTTTGAATTTCAAATGTGTTGCTGAAATCGGCGTGTACCCTCCAGCTAACCTCGCTGCCCGTGGAGTCAAGGTAGTCAGGATCATATCCGGATAGGGGTGTCACCATGCGCTGGCCTTCGGGTACAGAAATGGAGCCAGCAGTAGTGGAGCGAGGACCATCAGGCTTTCCCGAGATATTAAAAACCACTTTTTGGTAGGCAGCATGACCCGCGAAATTCTTGACCTCTAAGACGAAGTGGTCAGTGCCGTAATAATCTGCGTCGGGCAGGTAATGCAGGGTGGTATTATCCTCCCCGACCCATGCGGTGCCCCCCATCGGGAATTGGGAAATCCGATAGGATGAACTGTCGATCCCAAGTTTCGTCTCCTTACTCAGATCAATCGGTGGTCCTGCTGCAGAATAAAGCAAATCATTATTCGAATCCGATGGATTGAAGTCGGATAGCCTTAAGACGATCCCATCGTCATCCTCATCCGCCTCAACCAAAACAGATCCATTAGCATCTAGTAACAAGGATTCTGAGGAGGGATTAAAGAACGGCAATTCGTAGCCATCGAGAAGGTTGATTGTCAGTACATGGTCTGTTGATTGAAGGGGGTTCTCAACCTCTTGTACACGAAGGTGAACAAGATATTGTTGCTCGCCCTGACCTTCATCAAAATCTGGGGGATCCCGGAACTCCAACCTCCCCGAAGATCGATCGACCTTGAAAAGACCCCCATCATCTTCCTGTAAGATTTTTATCAAATAGGCCTGCTCTTCCTCAGGATTATTCACTTCTATCTCAGGAAAAACCAGCGGCACACTTTCATTATGGTCAATCAGGAGAGGTACATTTACTAAAGATGGTGGTTCATCCACCTTGTCCACAGTAACCACTACCGATGCTTCATCCGAGACGCCAGATGCAATACTGGCTTTTACTGTCACATGATATTTATTCTGATCGTTGCCCCCAAAGGTACCCTTGGGTGTCTCGTAATCGGGCGGACTTTTAAAAAATAAACGACCACTGCTTCGAAGTTTTTGTTCATCAAAAAAGGCCTTATCTTTACCATCTACCAGCTCGTAAGATATGAAGTTAATTTTACGGTCCAGGTCGACGAATGAGATTTGAGAAACCGTCTCATTGATTGCTGGAACAGGGCTTTTAAATTCGAACATAAGCTCAGGGGCAGCATCTATGGCATATTCGTCAACACCCCCTTCATTCTTGCCCAAATAAAGTCGGGGGTAAGTTTCGGCCTCATTGCCAGCAGCCTGGATACTGGAAAACTGACCATTTGCAATTGTACCAGATGCCTCAATATTAGCGACTTGCCCTGTTTCCTGCTTTAAAAGAACGTAAGACGCATCCCCTATGTCATCGATCAATAGAAGGTCCACTGCTCCGCTGTTGTCTAAATCAGCAAAAGCGAATTGGCCCAAGGCCCCAATTTCGATGTCGCTCAATTTTAGAGAACTCCAGTCTTCTTCACCCTTGTCGTCCGGCTTGTATCGGAAGAGATAAATACCATTTCCTGCAAAAACGACTAAATCTGGGCACAGGAAGGGATCTTTCTTTGCTGACTTCACCGCATCATCCAAATTAAAAACAGCCAGCAGATTGGGTGAGTTGATTTCCCCTAAGATCGACTCGATTTCTTGATATACCCCGTCCACATTTTCGTACCAAACGACATCGCTTTCGTAGGCAATGATCAGATCCACATCAAAGTCTCCATCGACATCAGAGAGAATAAAATCTTTGATATTTTCGCTTTTTTGATCCAGCAGGATCTCTTTCTCAAATTCTAAATTTGTGGAAGTGGTTGAAGCGGTGAAGAGTTTGCTTTTAAGCACAACCAACTCGGAGCTGTCTACTTCACTGAGAATAATATCACTATCCCCATCCTGATCGTAATCGCAGGTAATCAGCCGATTAACTAGCCCTATACCGCTTATGCTATCCGCAAGATATTGCTGTTCTTTCTGAAAGCCGCCTGATCCATCATTCTCTAAAAAATAAAGAGGTTCCAGATTATTGTCAGAAGCCACGATGACATCATAAACCCCAGAATTACGCATGTCTGAGAAATAAAAACTCCTGACTCGGTCGGTAATTAGGGAAGCCTCTTCCTGGATAACTGAAGCTACAATTTTATTGTAACTTAAGCCTTCAGACGACAACCAAAGGAGGTCTTTCTCCTCGGGGATGCTCTCTTCGTCCTCAGTTTGAAGAGATAAAACAAAGGAGGAGTTTTCGGAAATTGTTGAGGTGAGCGGCCGGTCTTTAATGGTAAGAGGAAACTCCTTATCAAGCACCTCTATCCTAAACACCTCTACGGTGGGTGGGCCTTGGGGGGTCTTCTGATCACTGGAGAACTCCTGTGCGATTAATGTAACCTCATAGATATCATCTTCGTTCTTATCTCTTTTGTTTTCGAAATCGGGAAGTGTTTTAAATTGCAGGGGGAAAAAACCACTAAAATCCCAGCCATGGTCAATAAACTGTGCGTTATCGTTGCCATCGTTTTCCTCTAACCTAATCCCAGTAACGAGGCTATTATCACCATCATTTGAAAATGCTTCTATCGGAAAAATGTGGCCTTCAGTTTGCTCCTCCACGCTGAAATTGGCATCCTGCGATCCTTCGACTGAGGAGTAGGTTTCAAAACTGGGAGCTTCCACTGTATTTTCCACCACGACCGTGATTTTGTAGTCCTCACTGTCGTAGGAGAATCCAGGAGAATCTTGGTAATACTTTTTTGCCCGTACATATAACTCGTAATCATTATCTGCATTGATATCTTCAGGGTTTTCCCAGTCAGGGGAGATGTTAAACGAGATTTGTCCATTGGTGTGATTTAGGTCAAATTTACTAGAATCCCCCTTGGCGTTCACAATTTCAAAATCGATTTCTGACAAAGGCGAATTATCGGAATCAGATCGATCCGGGTCTATCGCTTCCAATGTAAAAAGTGCGAGATCGGAAAGTTCATAGTCTTTTGTAATGAGCTCAGAAAAGGAATGTGAATCAGATGTTGTAATTTGTGGCGGTTCGTTTTGCACATCGTGCAAGTAAATTTGAAAGAACTCCTCAACATACTCTGCATTATTGCTAAGCCCTTCCTCTGTCTCCGAAAGCCTAATGGTAAGAGTAAATGGGCCACCCTTGTCTCTTCCGGCCGGTGGACTGCCATAATCTGGTAGAGTCTTCCACTTTACGAAAGTTACCATACCCTCCCGGGCGGTTCGGTTGTTAGTCAAGATGAAAAACTGCGAGTCTGCACCGGTTAGTTCCCAGTAAAAACCTTCCGTATGGGGAGACAGTTTGTCGTATAGATCATCGGCATTCAGGGACAAAAAGTCCGACTTGCCCTCGTCGGCAAAAATTAAACGGAAGTCATCCGGTAGTTCACTGAATTTGAAGTCATCAGCTTCAGGATAATCTACGCTTGAAGGATCGAGGACAATGCTTTCAATGGTTGGCGAGGTAATGATACGCGGAAGATCTGGTACTTCAGTGACATTAAATTCGAGGAATGCCTCTGTTTTTTCCATCTGGAGATCGCTATTGTCCCTGACCGCTAGTTTAACCGTAAACAAACCAGCGGTGTTCGCCAGTGGGGAAAATGTAAAATTGTAATCGTCACTTCCTATTCTGTCATACCTGAAAGAACTGCTTGAATCTCCCATGGTTCCATCGGGAAGAGTGACTTCTACAGATTGGATCGTTATTCCTTCATCTTCAGGATCAAAAATATAATAGGAGAGTCGATTAGGGTTTTGGCCCTCATCCAATGTATGATTATCAGGCAGTGCAGAAAACAAAGATGAGGCGTTAAAGTGGGTATCTTCTTCGATTTGGAAGCGGGGGGGGGAATAAGGGTCGATCCTGTAAATAGGTGCCTCATTTCTCTCTTTAAGAGCTATGGTAAAATTGAAATCGATCTCATTTTCTCCATCGGATAAAATAAAGGGCACATTTCTTGTGGGGTTTTCCTCATAATCAAGAGGCTGCTTAAAAGAAAGAACCCCCTGCTCAGTAAGACTGAATAAAGCACTGGGTCCAGACAAACTGAAATTTAAGTTTGCAGAATCCTCGTCCCGATAAAATTGATTGAGGTCAATAGGAGCCCAGCTTGCGTCCAGACTGTCCGAGTCGTGCTCAGAGTAGCCAGAGTAGGTTTGAGAATCTGAGTTAAAGTCAGTCGCTCCAACGGGGCGGGGAGGATCATCTATCTCTTCTAAAGTGATAAAAAATGTATAGTCCGTGTACTCATTCGCGTTCTTATGATCCTTGAGACGGAGAGTGCAGTTAAAATCGCTCCTTCCTTCCTCGATGTTAGGAGTATCTTTAAAGAAAAGGCCGACCGAGGAACTTTCAGTTATCTGCGTCTTCTTTGAAATTCCTCCATCCATGCTAATGTAGAACAACTCGTTATCATTCAATCCTGGGGAACCAGGTTGCAGAGACCAAAAGAAATCAGTGTGCACACCCTCCGGGTCCGTTGCCTCAATTGAATGGATAACCGTATTTTGTTCTTCTTCGCAGAAGATGTTCAGGTCTGTAATAGCAAGATCAGGAGCCTCATCCACTTGTTCTGCAATGAAATTAAGAGTAACGCTCAGTCTCGACAGTGCCTCATCAACATTTGGGTCTTGGTAACTTGCATCAAAACAATCAATTTTAATCGAGACATTGTAGTCACTAGAATCCTCAGAATCACGGTCCCAGGAAAACCCTTCCTTGGTTGAAAAACGGACCCAAGCCGGAGAGTTCTCCCCATCTTCTGCAATATATTTATCTAGCCATTCTCCATCTTCTGCTCTCGAGTAGAAATTGAGTTTTCTCTTATCGAGCAACGAGGTATCGAACTCAAAAGGTAAATTCCGTAATGAATTTAACGAATTAATGACCAAACGAATCTCAGAAATTTGCTCCTGATCGCTTTCATCATCAAAAGCGAGGTAAAATTCCCTACCCCCAGTTTCATCAAATTTAATCTCAATAATATTCTCACCTACATCCACAGGTTCTTCATCCACCCAGGCATCGGTTAACCTCGGCGGGGATGGACTGTTTCTGATTGATATATTAAAGTCAACGAAGGCTTCCTTTCCAAATTGATCCTTAAAGGAAAGTTTGAAGAGGTCAGTCCCATGAGCTTCATCAAAAACCTCGTAGAATAAATCGTCTAGAAACCAAAGTTGTGAGACCGTCGTTGAACGCTTAAGGTAGTGGGTACTCCCATCATTCTTAAGCTCCGTTTGTCGATTATTGATAAATAATTTGCCTTTACCCGGTGCAGTGCTGATAGAGAGAGATATATTTTCGTCAAGAGCACCTGCGGAACCGTCCTCATCTAAAACCTCAGTCCGGAATTCACCGTTTAGAAGATCGATACTTATCCCTTCATCAGTAGATGCGGACACAAGGGGAGTGCTTGAAATAACCGGCACATCATTAAGATCGCGCACTATAAATTTGACCTTCTTTAAATCACTGGTTGCCTGATCGTCATTCCTGTCTTGAACCTTAACCGTGAAAATATGCTCAATTTCGTCGACTTCATAATTGAAAGCCTTTTTTAAGCTCACAATCCCAGTACTTGAATCTATTTTGATGAATTCGCTGGAATGTTCTTCATCAAAAGACAGACTGTAAATTTTCTTAGCCCCCTGAATATCACTGGTTTCATCGAAGTTTCCATAAAGCGTATCGTTATCTTCAGTATCAAACCGTCCATAAGAAATTGAAGCAACCGAAGCTTCGTTAACAAAAAAGTTCACATACTCATCACTGGTTTGCCATTCGGGGTTGTCGATTATTTGAATCGGGTCGGCGAAGTCGTTCTCAACCTGGACCATAAGGGAATGGACCTTTAAGCTTTTGCCAGATTCTGAAACGGCAAAAAAATCATATTTTAAGGGATGCCCGTCGATCGTGTAAAAGTTGGGATTAGGAAAGCTAATCTGGACATAAACAATATCAGAACTTCCAAAATCTTCCTGCGTCACCTTATCATCAGCATAAGAAATGGCTCCAGAAAGGGGGGCCAAAGCTTTCAGACTGGAAGCCTTACCGATGGAAACCGTAGGTAAATCTGTAAAATCAGCGTAATCAAAGCCCACAATTTCACCATCATCGTCATGAGCTAAGTTGTAGTCCAAATGGTATCCAAATTTGGTTCGGTTAAAATCTGGGTTGATAACCTCTAGTGGAAAGGAAATCACCATCGGCTCATTCGACTCAGTGAGTAGGAGCTCATCCCTTCCGCTATCATTTGAAGCGAGTTTGTACACTCCGAGATCAACCAAAGCGGCTTTATCGAACTTATCTCCGCCCAAGTACAAGGCAATTTCCTCACTCGGATTGTTGACAAGTTGCGGAATTTCATCAACGGGCGCAAGGGTTACCCGAGCAGAAATTTCTTTGTTACCATTATCTGGGTAACCTTCCTTGGAGTCGGAATACCGCAGGGTAATCGGCCAGGATTGAGCCCCTAGAGTTTCAAAATCGGGCAGTGCTGCGTGCTTCCATTTAAGGGTCGCAGTATACAGTTGGCCACTGCCTTCCTCATCGAATTGGTTACCAGGGACAGGATTAAATTCGAAGGTAAAGTTAGAATCATCTTTTTGAACAAAATCAACATCCACGCTACCGCCTGTAAAATCTGGATCGAGAATTTGAATCTTCTCAGTAACCAGATTTTGCTCCTCTGGTAGGTTGAATTGAAAGACGCCAGCAATCTGAGTGAAGCTCTCTGCATTGAAATGAATTGCAGGATCGTTGCTATCGCTGGGGTTGATGTTTATTTTGAGGGTAAAATTCCTGTCATTTCCAAAACTTGTATTCGCTTTCCATGTAAGTTCATCCTCCCCCTCAGCGTTGATGTGTGGGGTGTATCTGAGTGAAAGATTCCCAATCTTTTCAGCGATGCCCTTACTCGGTTTAACTTTGAATGTATTTAAAACGGCGAAAATAAATTCATCACCAAATTGGGTGGGTATGTTAATGATTAAGGGTACACCGCCATCTGGTTGCCTTTCATCAACTAGCCAGCGAAGAGTTGAATTGTTATTTCGCGATGGAAAAACTGGATCCTGGGCAACTGAGAAATTGGGAACAATGAAAAAAAGGTAAAGGAAGGGCAGCCTCCAGGTTTTGCAAACTGCAGAGGATTGGGCACAAAGAATGTAGAATAAAAGTCTCAAGAATGAGGCAGTAGATTAGCTTTGAAAGTGCAAATCACTAGTCGATTTAAAATGCTTGAAAAACAAAATGTAAGATAAAACTTTTCTCTATTTTTGTTCATTTGCATGGATGTTTTCAATAAAAATTCTATTTATCTTCCTACATCAAAGTTATCCCAGAATCTCACTTGCCACAAAGCTAAAATTTGTTGCATGCTTGGTGAATGACAGCCCGTACACCCTCCACCACTTCCTATTGGAGCGATAGCCTCAAGCTCGTAGGTAAATTGTTATGCATCTGGTTTCTCGTATCTTTTGGGTGCGGTATCCTCTTTAAGGACTACCTGGATCAGTTTTCCATCGGTGGGGCCCCACTGGGGTTTTGGATGGCCCAGCAGGGTTCCATTCTGTGCTTCGTCACCCTCCTCGTCATTTATGCGTACCAGATGAACAAGCTCGATGACGAACACGGGTTTTCAGAGGAGGAGAAATAAGCCATGGACCAAACAACCTGGAATTTCATCTTTATCGGAATCACCTTTGGGGTTTACATCGGGATTGCCAGTTGGTCCCGTGCCGGATCCACCAAGGAATACTACACTGCCAGCG
>Ga0181568_10006627_pt1 | contig 10114 bp, 12 predicted proteins | sample 101ome_20_FD_133758 | JGI IMG/M metagenome (GOLD analysis project Ga0181568, IMG submission 133758) | Coastal salt marsh microbial communities from the Groves Creek Marsh, Skidaway Island, Georgia - 101404AT metaG (megahit assembly) | ecosystem: Environmental > Aquatic > Marine > Intertidal...
ATTTAGAATCAACTTACGAAAGACCTCTTTGTCTTGTGCCGAACGTTGAGGAGCCTTCCAGTGTTCTAAACTGGTTACGTTCTTGAGTGTGGAGCCTGAAATAGAGAATCCAGATGCGGACTCTGAGAGGAAACGTTTGATATCACCTTTAGGAGTCACGGCCCATAGTTCTTTGGCACCAATAATCTTGGACTTCTCCAGACTCTTCGCTACATAACCACCAGACTGAAAGTCAATGTCTACCACTTCCAGTTTTTCTACAAGTTTACCAATGTTCTTGTATTTAGTCTTGACCTTGCGTGGTCCCTTCTTTGACTTGTGAACCTTGACAAACTGTTCTGCCTGAGACTTCAGAGTCTCTAACCACTTGATGACAGCCTTGACATCCTTTGGTTTCATGAACTTGTAGGCCTCACAGAAGTCCTTGTCGATACCTTCTTGAACGACATAGAACTCAGCCATGTACACACCAATGCGGTCCACGACTATCTCAACGTGTTTTGGTTTGGCCTGAGATGCCTCTAGGAATGAGAAGAGGTCAGGGTCACCCTTGAAACCACCATCGAAAAAGTCATCGTACCACTCATCTATCTCAGCCATAATGGATGAGGCCTTCTCATCGATAGCTTCTTTGATGAGTAGGTTGAGACTCTTTTTGGTTGTTGGTTCGTTGGCCTTCTGTTCCTCTTTCTTGAGGTCTTCAACATACTGTGCCTGGTCCATACCACGTTTGACCCAGGCCTTCAGTTGTGACATATACTTTGCACCAATGTTGACTCCATTCATATCCATACGTGCCATCCATCCATAGGCATTTGGAATGAAATACTTAGGACACTTCTTCAGTTTCTTTATCTGAGTGTCTTTGTAGTCGTTCTCTGTAACCCATTCAATGAGATACCTCATTGAGTCCTCACAGGTCTTTGCCCGTGCGTACCAGTTCAGAGCGTCTATCATCTGAGTATCCTCAGTTGGCTCTTTCCCATATACAGCTTCTTCCGTGATAGTTTTGGCGTCTTTTCTCATCTTTACTTTCTTTAATGTTGTACTCATTATGCAAACTCAGCTTGACGTTGTTGTTCTTTAAAGAAACGTTTCATTCTACGAACGTTCACTTTACGTTTTTTCCTTGCTAACTGTAGGTGTAACTTGGATGCCCTATCTCGAAAGTCAATACCTTGAGTGTGGTCATACTCGTGGTTAAATACACGAGCCGTGAACTCACCCAATACTGTATCCACTTCTTCACCATGAGCGTCCATGTACCTGACACGGAGGGTTGCAGGTCTCTTCACTTTAACGAACAGGCCTGGGTAGGAGAGACAACCTTCAGCGGCCAGTATCTGGTCTGGACTGTATGAAAGTATCTCAGGGTTGAAGGCTACCTTGTCTGTAAACGTGTTTCCATCGTATTCTTTGAATGAGAAGGCTGACATATTGTAACCTATTTGGGAGGCGGTTAGACCTACGCCGTTATGTTCATTCATATTAGCAATGAGCATCTCGGCAATATTTTCTGTGTCTCCTTGAACATATTCCATATGTTCCAAGACCATACCATGTGAAACGTCAAACTCGTTGTCTGTGATGAGCTCATGAATGAGGTCACCATCGACTGCATAACTGTTATCTACCATAATAATGTATATTCAAATTGGTTTCCATTACAACTTGAGTTTCCACCTGAGATACTCTCATCTACAGGATAGAGGTCACAAGTCTGGTTTCCTGACTTGACAGTTGCCACCCAGTTAGGGCCGTCAGGTCTCCATGATTTTATATAGACTTTTGGGTTGTTTAAGAATATTTGAGGGTAACTTCTAGGTGTCACCATCACTTCGGTTCTGACTTCAATGACTCGTACTTCTACTGGTTTGGTCACATATGTATGTGAATGGAAGTCGTACTGGTTGTAGACATTCGTTACGTTCGGTTCCTGTTTGGGACGAAAGACACAAGTTGGACAATACTCTTCCTGAGTTTTCGCCTCTGGGAATGTCTGACATCCAGCTGCACGTTCACAAGTCCATTCACCATACGCACTGGCTGACATCAGTAGACCCACGAATAGAGAAGTCAGTTTCCTCATGATACGTGTTCTACTATCCTCATATCCCTGTCCTCTGGAAGGTCTATCCATCTCCAGTTACCAGTACCTGAAACAGGGGTCACACAGACCTTAGTGTTCAGGATACTTGAGTTACCACCATCTACCATGATGACTTCCCACCAGTCTCCGTTCTCACGGACACGATTCTTACCATGTCGGTTGACACCTTCCAACCGAACCTCATCACCAATGTGGATTCTTTCTTCACTCATATTACACCTCAAAGTTAGCGAAATGGTCAAACAGTTCTTCCTCAGCCTCTTCGATTTCCATAATGGAGTCAATGGCCTCAGAGATAGCGACTTCATCGTCAAAGTCAATGATGTTTACTTCGTTTTCCATTTTTACCTTTCGTTCGGGTTTCTCTCACTCAACAGATTATAGTATACCCGAACTCCAGCGATATGTCAAGTGAAAAGTGCATTTTTTTTATTTTTTACATACCAGCAGGTAGAAATTCTCTTTGTCCTTCTTGTTTTTCACCACAAAATCTCAAACAAATTGTAGGGCACGTATCTTCACTAGACCAGTTCTCTTCGTTAATCACCTCAGAATATTTTTCTAGAATCTTTTTTAATGAATTATTTTTAAGGTTGTTCCAACCTTTTTTATTGCTGTCTAATCTTGAATCCTCAAAATTTTTTCTGTGATAAACTTCACCATGATAAGCACAACAAGGATATACATCGAATTCTGTACTAATATCAATATCAGTCCATTTACCTTCTTTGAGACTAAAACATTCAACGACTCTAGTCATAGTATTCCTGAAATTTCATATTTTCATAGTTCTTTTTCATGACAACTTTTCGTACTTCTTCATATTGTTCTTTTGTTATCTTTAATATATTTCTATAAGATGCTCTCAAGTTTATTTTAAGTACCAAAAAAATTCCATTTTTCATTGCAAAATCTATGACTTCTTCTACCTCTTCTAAATTATGTTGAAAAACTACAAAATCCCATCCCACACTGGTTCGTACTCTATTACTACCAAGTTCATTCCAATAAATCATGTTCTCAAATGCCAAATCTGTATTTACACCTACCCTATAAACATTGTTTGTTTCATTAGTCATTCCATCTATTGAAAAAAATATACAAAGTTTATCTTTGAGATGGGCAACATTTTTTAGATATTTTTTTCTGTTAAATCCTGCATTAGTGTTTATTTTTAATAGATCGAAAATTTCACAGGAAAATAAAGTAAAGTCTTCTATCTTAGGATGCATGAAAGGATCACCAAATTCGCCACAAAATTGAGCAACTTTACCTGCAAACATTTCTTCATTAAAAAGAATAATTTTTTTATAATCACTAAAATTCATATGAATTTTATTTTGTTGAAGAAATGGTTTTACTACATTTTCTTCATAAGGATTATCTGGTCTTGTATGTCTTTTGCACGTAGGACATCCTGCATTACAATAATTTGTAATATTAAAATCAAAATATCTATTGGTTGAGAGCAGATTTTGGGACATTATTGTCAAGTGAAAAGTGCATTTTTTTCAAAAAAGTTTCGAATAAATACTTCCGTCACTTTTCTTTTCCCTTTTCTCTGGGCTGTAAAGTTGTTCTCCAACTCTATTATTTCAAAGTGTGGAATATGTTGTTGAAAGAAGCCGTCACCAATGTCTTTGTTTGAGTAGGAAACCAGAGAACCCTTTGTATCAAGTTCCTCACAGAGGTGAAGAAGGTCTATCTGGTCTTGCTCTGAGAATACGTCAACTCCCTCGTAACCATCGGAGTCTCTGTAGGGTGGGTCAAAATAGAAGTATGTACCTTTACCAGCATATCTGTCCAAGTATCGAAAGTCCCAGTCGTTGATGGAACATCTCTCACGAAAGAAGGATGCAGTCTCTTTGAGGTTTTCGATATCCAGAAAACTTTTCTTCTCTTTCACAGTTCCTGGCGGTGTGGCGTATCTTCCATTTGAATAGTTGTAGGTCTTCCACCAACCATTGAAGTTTATCTTCAACATGAAAAGAAGTTTGGATGACTCAGTCGGAGTCTCACCAAATGGTTGGTTTGCAGCGATGTAGGAGAGTTTTACCTTATTATAGAAGGCCTTACGTTCTTCCTTGAGGTCGTGGTGTATCTCAAGATACTTTGACTCAAGTTCGAATGAACGTTCTATCATTTCAGCCTCGTGTGAGGCTAGGTTCTTGTAAAGTGATATTAACTCGTTGTTGACATCATTTATTACGAAACGTGCGTTGGGAAAGCGTTCTTTGGCCGCACAAGTGACAGACCCAGCTCCGTAGAAACCATCTACGAAAGTTGTCACCTCTTCAGCAGGCCAGAATGATGGACCAAACTTGTCCATCATTTTTCTTTTAGAACCTGTCCACTTGAAAAGTGGTTTCATACTTATTTAAGGGCTATTCCTATTGCTCCAGCAGGTACAGCGTATGTGCTCTTACCTTTGGAGATGGTTGGTGTTCCTGTCCTTACGGACGGAGGCATGTCGTATCCATCGATGATGTTCGCGTACTTTGAACCTTTCAATACGATGAGAGAGTCAAACTGTTCAACATCTCGATATGAGTTAAATACGAATGGTGTGAAGACCTCTTTACTGACTTTCTCTATCAGTTTGACATCTCCAAGAGCAGGAAACAGTTTCGCTGCCATTCTCTTCGCCTCGTTCATATCCAGTTGGATGTAGACTTTAGCAAGATACTTAGCAAGAAATGTCTCTGCCTGTTGTTTGGGTAACTTCTTACCCTCAGTTTTTCCAGTCAGGTATTCGTGGAACCAGTCACCACCTCGTGTGTTTTTTCTACCTACTGGACTGAAACGAAAATACTTAGCGTCGGCTGGTACTCCATCTGAGGTATTTGTGGAGTAACCATTTTTCTTGGCCCACTGTATCATTTTCTCATTGAATGCAAATACCTCTGAGGCTTTAGCAAGACCCTCTTCTTTACCAGCGTGGAACATTCCACCAGAGTCTTTTACTTCGATGTGGTGTCCATCAATGATAACGTCACCTTTTGCACCCCCACCACGTGAAGATGGTTTCTGTGAGTTCTTACCAAAGATGAGGAGAAACAGTTCTCCTTTACCTACACCAGACGCGGCCTGTTCGTTGAACTTTAACACTTTGTCACGGAATGTGGGATAGTCAAACTCACCAGACTTGATACGTGTGTCTACTAAGTCATCAAGGTCACCAGCACCCTTTTGAGTAAATGCACTCTTGTCAAACTTGTACTTCTCATTCTTCAACATTGCGATAAATGCCATCTTAGCTGTGACATCCGACTTGTCGTTTAGAATGAGCTGTTTGACTAGGTCAGCTGCGTTACCCTCGTACCAAGACGTATTCTTCAGTTCATCTATCTTTTCATCTAACAGACTCTTCATCAGAGAAGTTTTGAGAGGAACGAGTTCCTTGTCATCCATCTTATCAACCAGAACTTTTATCTGGTCACGGATGTCTCTCTTTTCTGTCAGGGCTAAGAGTTTATTGCACTCTTTCTGGTAGTCTAAGAATCGTTCCATATTGCCTTCTACAAAGTTAGTTACATCAGTCATATTTAGTGTTCTACTGAAATGACGGAGAAGTTCCCTTGTTTCCTTACGTTGATGGTTCTAGTAAATTTGTCTGCCAGTATCTCACCCTTGTGGGAGATAATGAATATGTTCGTCCCTGTTAAATCATAAATGATTTTAATAAGTTCTTCTGTACCAGAAGCATCAAGACTAGAGTCAAAGGTCTCATCCAGAATAAGAAGGTTCGTACTGACTGAACCTCGGCTCTTACTTATTGCCCTCCAAGTCAGTAGTAAAGCCAGGTCTATTCTCTGTCTCTCACCCATAGAAAAGTTCTCATACTTGAACTCATCTTGATACCTTGACCTTACTACCTCCTTGAACGACTCATCAAGCTCAAAACGAATAGGTAGCCCCATTCTCTGAAGATACACATTCGCAGTGTGGTTGATGATGGGTACATACTGTTTGATGATTTGGGCCTTGATGCCGTCATCACGTAACAGTTTATACGCCGTGTCATACAGGTCTTTCGTGTGAACGAGTTCTTCCAGTTCCTTTTCAAGGACTCTCAAAGTCTTACGTTCGTCTTCCAAGTCTGACGTATCCATCTCTTCTAGTTCGGACATCACTTTCTCAATATCCTTGTGTCGGAGTTTGATTATCTTCTTGGTGTTTTCTATCTCCTGTATCTTACGTTGAATACTATAACTCAATTCAGCACATTTGTCAAGTGTAATCTGAATATTTTTTTGAGTTTTTTCAAGTTCGGTAATGCCGTGGTCACATTCAGTCTGTTTCTCTGTCGCCTCTTTTCTCTTGGTCGAACGAATATCGTCTGGGAGATGTTGAGTGCAGGTCGGACATTCTGTATTGTCCTCAAAGAACTTATTCTCTTTGGCCCACTTCTTTGCATTGGTCTTGAGTTGGTAGATGAGGTCGTTGACTGTATCGAGTTCATCCTCTTTACCTTTGGAGTTGAGGTTAGCCAGTTCACCTGACATAGTCTCCTGTTCACTCCGAATAGTTTCTAGGTTCTGAGTTTCTTTGTCTATCTCTGTCTTGATAGCCTCAACCTTCTTCTCAGCCTGTTCTTCCTGTTTTGCAACATGACTCTCTTTGATAGAGATGGACTGAGTCTTGAGGTCCACATTGTGTCGGGTGTCCTGTAACTCTACCTTGTTGTCTGACCTCTTGGAACCTAGAACGTCATTCATGAGAGAGAATATTTCTATGTCCAGTAGGTCTTCGACTATCTTTCTCCTCTCACCAGTTCCCAACAACATGAATGGTGTGTGAGACGCAGAACCAAGACAGACAACTTGTCGAAACGAGTTTATTCTCATCTTGAGAATATTCTGTTCTAAGTTCTTCTGATAGTCAGCCACAGAGGCTGGTCTTGGTAGTACCTTTCCGTCACAGTAGATGTCAAAGATAGCTGGTCCGATACCACGAACTATCTTGTATTCACGAGTTCCAATAGTAAACTCACATTCGACTACACAGTCTCTCTTGTTGAGTGAATTGACTATCTGTCCCTTACTGATATTTCGGAAAGCCTTTCCGAATAAACACCAACATAGAGCATCAAGCATAGTAGACTTACCTGCTCCATTGTCTCCAGTAATCAGAGTTGTTGGATGACTGTCAAGGATGAACTCGTTGAACTGGTTTCCTGTAGACAGTAGGTTCTTATACTTTATCTTTTTAAAATGTATCAAACGAAATCCCTAAGTTGTGTGGCTTCTTGGTATAGGTTGTTGAGTAATGTCTTCAGTTTAGATGGGTCTTTGTATTCCAACTGGTCCACATACGTGGTAAGAATACTCAACGTGTCTTTGGTTTCTATCTCCATCTCTCCAACCTCTAGTTCTGAGAAGTCCTCAAGTATTGAAATGTCAAGAGGGTTTTGTATCTCGATGTCTTGAACGAACGTGTCAAAGATGAATGGGTTTTGTTTGTTTTTGACAAACACCTTGACCATCTTATTTGTCAGGGCGTTTGGTGGTGTCACTGGAACATTATCTTCATCATAGATGAGTTTGACAAACATCTCTTGGTTGTTCTTATGAAACACTTTCTCACGTGTATCAGTATCATACACCCAGAAACCCCTCTCGTCACCATAGTCAGCCCAAGTGAGTTGATAGGCATTCCCAAGATATTCTATGTTACCTCTCGTACTTTTCTTGTGAAAGTGTCCTGAGTAAACCTCATCGAAATGTTTGAAGAGTTGTGGGTTTGTCCCATGTTGCATGACAATACCAGCGTGCATCTCGAAACCATTGATTTCAAGATGACCACAAACGATATCAGCCTTGGAGTCTGTTATGGTCGTGTGGGCTGTGTCAAGATGGTCTTTTGCTATCCACGGAACCATCAACCACTTGAGTCCACCTATCGTAACCTCTTCAGGTAGTTTCTGATAGAGGTGAAGTGGATAGTCGTTGAGTAATAAGTTTGGTGCATTTATCTCGTTTGTCTTCTTGAAGTAGGTATCATGGTTTCCTACAATCATATGACATTCACCTTTGTATGTTGAGAGTTCGTTGAAGAACATCTCTTTTGCTAGGTGTAACGAGTTATAGTTGATGAACTTCCTTCGGTCAAACACATCCCCAAGATGAACGATAGCATCACAGGAATGTGCGACTGGCCAGAAGTCCTTCTCATAGAACTTCTTTTGATACTCTGCAAAAACTAGGTTGTCGTTCCTCACACCAAAATGAGTATCGGTGATAAGGGCAACCTTCATTTCACAAAGTCCTCCACTGTAGAACCTGCTGAAGAAGTTTCCTTTTTCTGTCTAGGTTTTCGTTTCACGTTGTTCTCGTAATATTCAATGTAGTTTGTTATCTGAAACCTACTGTAGAGGTCTTCAGAGCCTCCATAGGTAGCGTCATCACCTGACTGCTTCTCCATGAAGTCATCAACGGCCGCTTTCTCTAATAGTTTATACCTGACATACAGGTTCTTCTTCTCCTTCCCTATTCTTCTTAGGAAGGCATAATAAACTACTTGGGTGAAGTAGGAGAAAGGGTTTCTGGATTTGGTCTCGTCAAATTTGTCTAGGTATCGTATACATTCTTCTATCCCATCACCAACCATATCGTCAGTGTATGGGTTCTTCCACTTTGCTTTTGTTGCGAATCTTGAAGCTATTAGATAGATAGCCTCACCAACATATTCTGGTATCTCTGGTTTAGGATTCTCAACTCCAGCCTCTTTATTTCTGACATACTCTTGTTTCCATGAAGACAGTTCATTATAGAAACGTTCGTTGTCTACAAACTTTGGCATAGGTAGTCCCTTTTGGAGTTAAAAAGATACGTATATTTTATCACACTTTCTGTGTTTGTCAAGTCAGTTGAGCTTTGTGAAATCAATCACAAAGTCTTTGAAGGCATCTGGTTCCTCTTTGGCGTCTGGGTCGCCTGGATGAGTCGGTTTCGGTGCCTCGACTTGTGGGTTTGGTATTTCTCCTTTCGTGATAGCAGATGCATAGAACTCACAGAACTCTGATGTCAGTTCGGACACCACAGCTACAGCCTCTAGTCTGACTGGTATTGGTTCGTTTGACGAATAGTGAGGCCAGGCCTGAAGTCCGACTCGGCCTCGTATTTCGTTATTCCCTGTCACTATCTCTTCCATCTGAACCATCTTGTGTGGTTGAAGTAGAAACAGGAATTGTGGTTTGGTCTTGTCAATGACAACATGGGACATCAGTTCCAGTCCATCGACAAGTCTTACGTACTTTGGTTTCGGTTTGAAGCTCATGATATTGGTACTCGCGCTATAGTTGTTTTAAACTGTTCAGTGGTGTAAAATGCTAACCTCTCCTCAAAGTGTTTGTAAGTATAGTTCTTCTTTTTCTTATGACGTAAGTCATCTACGATGTCAAATAATACGACATCAGATTTTCCTTTGGCTTTACGCAAACCTCTTCCAATGGACTGGAGAGTCCTAATTTTACTCTTAGACGGGTGTGCAAAGATGACTTGTTTAATTTTTGGTATGTTGATACCTGTTGAAAACGTGCCCATGCTTGCGACAATGATCGCATTCTCATTCCTTTCACAGATAAGACGTACGGCTTCTCTGTCCTGTGCGGCCACACCTCCGTGGACATAGAAGACCGACTTGTCAGAGTTTTTCTCTTTGATTGCATCGAGTAGAAGTTGGCCGTGACCTTCTACGTACTGAAACAAAATAAGTGTAATACCTTCTTGGTCCAGTGCTAGGTTACGTATGAAACGTGTCCTGTTCTGGTTTCTACAGAGGAAGTCAATTTCCTCTTTGTAACTGTAGTCCTTGACAACCATAGCCTGGTCAACTGGGTATGTCAGGACCACAGTTTTGATGGAGAGTTCAGCAAGTGTTCCCTCCTTCATCAGTGTTGCTGAAGTGGTCAGTCGTTTTATCTTTCCGAATAAACCCTCCAGTTCTAGTCTGTTCGTCTTTGCATCTTGTACTGTTCCTGTCAACCCATACCTCAACTTCACA
>Ga0181568_10006630_pt1 | contig 10114 bp, 4 predicted proteins | sample 101ome_20_FD_133758 | JGI IMG/M metagenome (GOLD analysis project Ga0181568, IMG submission 133758) | Coastal salt marsh microbial communities from the Groves Creek Marsh, Skidaway Island, Georgia - 101404AT metaG (megahit assembly) | ecosystem: Environmental > Aquatic > Marine > Intertidal zone...
ATCCTTCATTTCATTGAGCACAATGATGTGAGCCAAGCTTACCACTCTGAAGTTTGCCAGGGACCCAAGGCGACGGTCGTTCATGGTAAGCTCACTGAGGTCAACGGCATCAAAAAGATTGTAGCGACTAAAATCGAAGTAGCTCCTAAAAAGGAAGCCAAAGCCGAAAAGGTGGAAGCAGCTCCCAAAAAGACGGTTGCTGCCTCAAACGTCACCCTAAAAGGTACTGGTTGCTGTCTCAAGTGCGAGTTAGGCAAGTCCGACAGCTGTCAAAATGCCTTGCAGGCAAGTGTTGATGGCAAGGAAACATTGATCATTTTTGCTAAAAATGAAGCGAGCAATGGTTTCCACAAGAATCTCTGCTCTTCCACGGCTCCCATCATCGCTGTCGGCACTCTCGCCAAGGATGGTGATCAATCCGTGCTCACTGCCTCCAGTATCAAGCTGCAAGAGAAGAAGACCCTGTCGGGAGAAGCCCTATGCTTGAAGTGTGAACTTAAGAAAAGCCGCACCTGTCAGAATGCCATCCGAGTTTCAGTTGATGGCAAAGAACATCTCTATATTTTAGACCAAAACAAGGTGAGCCGGCAGTTTCACGGCCAGGTTTGTCAGTCTACGGTGAAGGTTTCGGCGGAAGGTTCTGTAGCCGAAATTGATGGCAAATTGGAATTCACCGCCACAGCCATCAAGGCTCAGTAAAGTTTTTACAGTTCCTCTTATGAAGGCCGCTCCTTGTGAGCGGCCTTTTTTTGTCAGGAAACGCTTTTGGGGATGGTTCCATTAATACAATGAAAACGGTTACGAAAATCTTCTTTGGCCTTCTTTTGAGCATTGCTGCTGGATGTGGTTCGGATGCGGCCTCAAAGCAAAATGGGGGTGGCGAGGGCTCACCATCACCCGATCCGGGACCGCCGACGGTGGAATTCCTGATGGCTGCCCTCTCGAATAACGTGCTCGAAATCAAGCGACACATTGCCTCAGGAACGGATCTGGAACAGAGAGATCCAAACCCACAAGGAAATCAAAGTACGGCATTGATGATGGCAGCCGCATTCGGTCACGCTGAAGTAGCCCATCTTCTGATGGAAGCTGGGGTTCATTTGAATGCTAAGAACAAGGATGGTGATACGGCGCTCCATTCCGCTGCTTTTCTTTGTCACCCTGAGATTGTGGAAGATTTATTGAGTCATGGTGCCGATGCGGGCCTATCCAACCTCAAAGGCTCAACCCCTGCGGATGGACTGCGACTGCCATGGCCATTGGCAAAGGGCATTTACGACTTGTTGAATGCCGTCCTGTTTACTCCCATGCAACAGCCTCTGGATATCGATCGTATCGAAAAGACTCGGGAGGAAACGTTGAAACTTTTTGACTGAAAAACGGGCCGATTCAGGAAAAGGTCTCTTTAGGTGGTGGGTAGGCCTTCAAAAGCCAGGCCAGAGCACTTTGCCTTTGGCTCCACCCTTGCTCAATTTGCTGATCATAAACCTTGGTGAGCAGTCGCCCCATTTCCTTTCCCGGGGGATACCCCATGCTAAGCAGCTGCTTTCCCTGAACGAGTGGCTTCGGGGCGCCATGGGTGACTTCGAGTTTTTCAGCTGTTTTTCTCAAGGCCATGACGTGGATGGGGTTTGCCTGAGATGCCTGCCCCCGGCCTCTGGCGTCGGCAAGCATTAAGTGACAAAGGTGCCTGATAGACTCCGGCTCAAGACGTCTGGACAAACGGCGCACGGCTCGTTCGGTAGGCTGCTGCAAGTGCATCATGTGTTCCTGGACGAGCGGACGGACCCTTTGGGTCAACCACAGAGGTGCACCAATTTGATCGAGAAAAACCTCTGCGAGGCGCGAACTTACTTGAGCGTGACCAGGGGAAACGATCCGCTGGAGGCCCTCTTTGAGGATCGTCTTTGTCGTCGTGACTTTTCCTGTATCGTGAAGGAGACAGGCCATCATGATCGCCAGACGATCTTCGCATGAGAGACCATCCTGCCAGGATTCGGCTCCAACCACGGCATCGCAAACCAACAAAGTGTGCTCCCACACATCTCCCTCTGGATGCCATTGGGGATCTTGTGGAATCCCAATCATCTGATTCAACGAGGTGTAGTGAGATAGCCACCCTGCCTCTCTTAGAAAGCAAAGGCCCATGGAAGGATGAGTGGATTGGGCGGCCCATTTTTTCCACTCTTCCCACAAGCGCTCCTTTGGGAGGGAGGTAAAAGTCGAGTGTATTGAACGGCAAAGGGTCAGTGTCTCTGGATGAGGGGAGAGTCCAAAGCGTCCAGCCAGTTGCATGCCTCGCATGACCCGCAGAGGATCTTCGTGAAACGCTTCAGAGGTATGGCGCAGCTGGCGTTTCTCCAGATCTTCTTTGCCTCCAAAGAAATCAATCAGGCGTTTCTCCAGAGGGCAATAAAGCATGGCATTGATCGTGAAGTCTCTGCGTTCACAAGCCGACTCCAGTGGCAGAAAAGGGTCTGCATGCACGCTGAAACCCCGGTGCCCGGTATCAGTGTTGATCTCTTTTCGAGGGAGTGCGATATCATAAGTCTCGCCCGGCTTGGGGGACCATTTAATGACGCCAAAGGACTTCCCAACGGCATCGGTGCGGCCTCGGGATTGCAAATGCTTCAGGAGCTTTTCCATGGGCATGCCATAGACTTCAATGTCGTAGTCATGGACCGGATGACCCAACAAAGCGTCTCGAACGCAACCACCCACCAAATAGGCCTTGGCTGGCTGCTTGAAGGAGGCCATCAATGCCGCCAGCTGATTCGGTAACCTGTCGATGGTAAGCGCCACCTCCAAGATTTAGCAAAGGGGATGATGACTGGCAACGTTCTCCCGAGATCGTCCTTTAGTATTGCCAGCTCGGGATCCCTCTGATTCTGTAGGCCTCCGCCTGATGACAGATGACTTTAAATCTCCCAACTCGCTGCCGACATCCTTCAAGGGGGATACTGGGAACGGGCTTCCTGGACAGGGAGGTGAGGAAACGGTCCAAGATGGCATGTTTGCCTCTCTTCAGCACCGCAATTACCGGATCTTCTTTTTTGCGCAATTAGTCTCCCTGACCGGTACCTGGATGCAGATGGTGGCCGAGGGCTGGTTGGTCTATTCTTTGACTCGCTCTCCACTGAGCCTGGGTATTGTCCGGTTCCTGCATACCCTTCCCGTCACCCTGCTGACTTTTCTTGGGGGTTCTATGGCAGATCGATACGACAAACGGACCCTTCTTGTTGTGACCCAGTGCTTGGCACTGGTGTTTTCCTTGATTCTCTATTTTCTGAGCCTCAGCGAATCCATCGCGTTTTGGCAAATTGGATGCCTGGCTGTTTGCCTGGGAATCAGCAATGCCATCGACATTCCGGTTCGACAAAGCTTTGTGGTCGATATGGTCGGCAAGGAGCACCTTCCCAACGCCATCGCTCTCAATTCCAGCGTGTTCAACGCAGCACGCATTGTCGGTCCCGCGATTGCCGGTTTATTGGTGAGTCGGGTGAACTTGCCGATTTGCTTCCTGATCAATGCCCTTTCCTACGGGGCCGTCATTGCGGGCTACCTTTGCATGCGCCTGCCAGTCAGGCAGAGCGTCTCGAATGTGAGCAACAAAAGGCCGCTGTTGCGCCAAGCTGTGCAGTGGATTGGGGGACACCCTGAGGTACGCACTATCTTTCTCCTGGTTTCGGTGGCCAGCTTGTTCTGCATGTCCTATCTCGTGTTGATGCCAGTTTTTGTCCAGGAAAGGCTTGACGTCGGTGTCGAAGGCCTAGGGTGGTTGCTCACAGCCAATGGAGTCGGCGCGATTACTGGTTCGGGCAGTCTGGCCTGGTTGCGCGAAAGAGGCGATCGACTCCAGCTCTCCCATTGGGGTTTGGGAATTTTCCTTAGTGCCAGCTTTTGCTTCGCCTGGACGACCCATTCCTTGCTGGCTGGCTGTTTGCTGGCGATTTCGGGATGGGGTATGATTGTGTTTTTTGCCACTTCCAACACCATGGTTCAGGGCTTTGTGCCCGATGGCATGCGGGGCAGAGTCATGGGTGTGTATGCCTTCTGTTTTATTGGGCTAAGCCCCTTCGGGCATTTCCTGGCTGGCTGGTTAGCTAAGGTCATCAGTGCACCGATTACCGTGAGTTTGGGTTCCATGGTGGGGCTGATGGCTTTATTTCTTGCGCGCAACCTCTCGAGCGCATTCAAGCGAGGTGCCGCCTTGAAATCCTGATGAGGATGACGGGCGTCAAAGGGGGCTCCTCAGGGGATCGATCGGAAAAATTGCATGCGATCCATGGGGCTCCCCAAAGGATGTGGACTCTGCTTCCTACAACATCGCTCCAAGGTCCTTGCAAGCTTGGGGCGCTTTGTAAGGTCCCCGTGTAGTAGATCCACAAGCCTTGATCAGACTTTTCGATGGCCACAAAAGAACGGGACGTTGTTTCCTGGGTTTGAGTGAGATAACGCACGGCATTGAGAAACATGTGTCCACCCTCTTCGGTGAGATCAAATAGACCGGCCGTTTCGGAGGTGAACCCCGACGCCTCACGCCTTCCGGTCAGGAAAAGCATTCTCTTCTCCGCCAAGATCTGTTCAGGCGAACCGTTCATCGTGGCGCCTGGCTCCCATTCGGCGATCACGACTCCTCCATAGGCGTTGTCAGAGTGCGTCGCGTGGGTCGCAATGATTTTACCGTCCCCGGAAAGGGGATTCTGGTTGATGGAGATGCCTCTCTGCAAGATGCCGTTCCAGTTAACAGGTTCTGCGTAGAGTTGCGCCATGACATGCTCGGCATCCAATGCAATTCCCTCGAAAACGGGATGAGAGGGATCTTCGGCCTTCAGGTATATGGGGCTGGCCGCGTCGATCATGGTGGTGCCCTGCGTGAAGCCGAGTCGATTGCTGCGCGTGACATAACCACCCAGAATCATCACGGGAGTCTCGAGGCCGTGCCACGTCATCCCTTGGGCATCTGAGGCGTAGTCTCCGCTGGCAACAGAACGACTCACGATGACCAAATCATACGATTCGAGTAAGGCTTTATCGGGAGTGGAGGTGGTCGCAATGCGGTAGACTTCATGCCCTTCCCTGGTGAGCAACCGGGTGTAGAGGGCATCTGGCGCTTCGGTCATTCCTGCCGCTCTCGCAGCATTCGATGCGGTGGTTTCATCGGTGTGAAAGCTGACCCAGGCGATGCGTGCATTGGACGGGCCGGTGTGAGGGATGGCGATGAGACGCACCTCCTCAGAGGCCCCATATTGCCCGTAAACATCCCAACCATGGATTTGCAGGAGGTGTGCACCCGCTTGTTCTGGTTTCCAATTCCAGAGATAGGGCGGACGGAAGAGTTCGCCAATGGATACACCATCGATCAAGCATTCCACTCGGGCCATGGGGGTGTCCTGGGATGAGGCTATATTGGCCGAGATGTTGACATTTTGACCTTGGATAATCGATGTCTGTTCATCCGGTAGAAGGATTGAAATGGAAGGGGGCGGGGGAAGCGTCCGATCCGCAGCAGCCTGAACGGCTTCCCATGCAAATGAATTGTTTGCATCGGGAAAGAGGGTCGGAGGTAATCGGGATAAATAATAACCATGGCCATCTGCCAGTGTCGGCCAGGGTTCCTGATCGTCATAGGTGAAGTCCCAAAGCAGGTTTCCATCAGACCCGGTCACCTGCAGTCCTTCGCCCGCATTGGAAAGATTGGTCTTTTGCTGAAACATCCCCGCAATCGTTTCCTGAGAGCCGAACCGAAAGCGAAAGGCATCCGGATGGGCTACCACCACGCATGTGGCCCCCGCAGGTAACTCGTAAAGGATGCTGTTGTCCTGGAAATGGAAGGCAATGCCATCGGTGAAGGCGACCTTTCGAAGATCGACCGGTTTCTGACTAACATTCTTGATTTGAAGGAACTCAAAATCACTGCGTTGGTCAAAACCGAGCGCCATCTCTTCATCCGTGGGTGCCGCAGGGTGGTAATGAACCTGTGTCAATAACAGGTTTTGAGCAGTGGCTGGAACGGCATTGATCAGGAATTGGGCCTGATTCAGTGGAGACCATTGGACCCCATCAAAAGAGCGCGCCTTGAGGAGGGCGGAAGCCTGTAACAGGATGGGGCTTTGGTAACGGAAAACTTCCTGATCCTGACCGGTGGGTTCTTCAGTGAGTGTGGTGGAAGCGGTCAGGCGCGGCCAAATGAGAAAATCACTGCTCGAATTGGAGACGTTCAGTCCATGAATGGCCAGTACGTTGTCTCCTGGGCGCAATACATTCAGGCCTTCAGCAGTGATGTCCACGGCTTCGAAAACCGCAGCCTGGGTATCACTGTGGCTGGCAGAAGCGGAGGCGTTCCATGCGGCAGGCGTACCCCTGTTTCCAGGAGCATTCGACCTGGCGATCTCTTTGCCGTTCAAATAAGCAATGAAGCCATCGTCATAGCGCACCTCCAGCGTAAGCTGATCAAAGGAGGGAACCTCCTCCAGCTTGAAATGAGTCCGCATGTAAATGGTTTCTGCGTTTTGGCTTGAGACAGCCGCTGAGAAGTTCAAGGAGGGAGCGATGAAGTTATCGTAGCCAGATCCATTTTCATACCCCGCGCCTGCCTGACCGGAAGGCCAATCGGCATCGTTGAAACCTACCTCAAACCAAGAGCCGTCCAGAGTGTTGTTTTCGGGCATGTAGGCTTTTTTGGTAGCCGATTCTGAGACCAGTGTCTTGAGTTGCCGAGAAAGGACTACAGGTTGCTGCCCCATGGGGTCAGTGCCATCCAGTGTGTAGAAGATGGTCCCTCCGCCTGACTGCATGGTCAAGGAGCTGGTCGATGCCAGAGGGCCTCCCTGTTGGCTGAAGGTGGGAGGATCGATCGATGGGATCCAATTCCTTGATCGGAACTGCTTGAGAACAATCTCACTGCGGCGGGAAAAATAATCAAAGGTTGGCAAGGAGCGATTCTCTGATTCGCCAAATAAAGAATCACGGATTTCCAACCAGTTCAGACGATCGTAGGGCTGCGCCCGCTGGTTGTCTCCCCATCGCGCAGATTCCAGACGGATGGGCCACTCAATGGGGTCACTGGTTGTCCGGTAGATACTTCCTGCCATTTCTGGAGTGAGTGTGCCTCGCCTCAGGTGTTCATAGGCTCGATCGGCAAAGCGCATGCGATAGGAGGAATTTTGAATCAAGCGATGATGGAGATGTGTCGGGCCACCGCTGTCATCTCTTCCTGTGACGTTGTCTTGGACGTTGTGAAGCCCCTTCTCCGCATCCCAGCTGTGGTATCGCCAACGACCTCCTGAATCGGTTCGGTGATAGCTTGCATACCAATTTTGATGGGCCCAATCGCTGTTGCCGATGTAGTAGTTCATGACCATGTAGTCAATGAAATCATCGATCGCCAGCAGAGATTGCATGGAAGCCCAATGATCGGCTTGGGTGAGATCTTGATTAGCCAGGCGCATCAAGGCGAGGTAGGATTGGTTGGAACCCTGAACGATGGTGGCAGTGCGATGTTTGATAACATCGTATTCTTCATTTTCGCCCCCTAGATAACTGGCAGCAAAGTTGTCATCTGGGCGCTCGTGAATGGTGTGGATACCCCAATAAATGCCATTGATGAAAACGTGGGCGTGCTTGCCGTGGGGTGAATAGCCACCCATGGCCTGCTGTAAATTGGCAGCATACTGATCACGCACATATTGAGCTCGATTGCGCTGACCTACCGGTTCGGATCCCCCCCCATAATGCCACACGTTGTTGAGTCGCGCGTCCACCACCAAGGTATCAAAGCGTGTCGCAGCCTCCTTTCCAAAAAGGGGATATTCCAGGTCACGATCAAATTTCAGGCGCATGGAGAGCTTGTCGGACTTCCACCGCGTGGGACTGCTGCCTCCCACAATCTGAACCGTTCCATCGGTTTGGAAACCAGGAACTTCATTGGGAAGATTCACATCGGCATGGGGATTGATCCATTCCATGGAAATCGGTTTTTCGACACTTTGTCCGGCAATGTAGATGCCCCCATTGCCAAACATGTCCTTAAAATCCATCACGATGGAAAGGGAGGGGAGCCGGTAGAAATCAGTGATCTCCGGGCGAATCTCCGGGTCGGCATGCTGTGTGATTTCGGGGTCCATGGCCCAGTCGGGTCCAGCGTGTCCCCATCGCACGCTTTGGACATAAGGTGCCCCCTCGCCATCCTGAGTCAGGATGTCCTCAGGGAAAACATAGGTTTGGGTATCGATGTTGGAGGGTTCCATGTTTTCCTTCATGGCCACCACCCTTAGCGTCGTCGTGGTTCCAATCTCCAGCTGCAGTTCCGGGGCGCTCTCGGGACTTGCAGCTTGAAAGGCAACACCGTTTCGGGCGCCAGGTAAGGTGCCGTCAGTGGTGTAGACAAGCGTCGCCCCCGGGGTTTGGGTGGTCACGGTGCAAACAAACGCTTCTCGATAAAAGCCACGATCTACGCTGAATCGGGTGTCGGCTACGAAACCTTCCAGGTAGCTCAACGGGTTGGCCTCCCCAGGGCTGGGTGATGGGAAAAACCCAAAAGTTTCCGCAGCCTCGTTGGTGATCCGTCCATAAGAATACCCGTCTCTCTGGTCGGGATATCCATCGATTACAGAGACCACGAAGAGTCCGGTTTGTCCAGGTCGACTCAGCAGGATGGCCTCGCTCCTCTGGTTCAATTGGAAATTGGTATGTAAGTTCTGCGATGGATCGCGGCGATCTTTACCTGAAGCCATTACCACGAGATAGGCCCCTGCCTTGAGCGTGAGCTGAGGGAAGGTCCACCTGTCAGGTGCTTCCAGATCGTCACTTAGATGATAACGCTCCAGCGAGATATCCTCAGGGCCGTAATTCCAAAGTTCAATCCAGTCGGTCGCTTCCCCATCCTCGTCTCTCAGCGAGCCGTCGCGGGTCGTCGACCATTCGTTGATTTGTAGGGTGTCTGCCAGTAGTCCATGGTGGAAGATGCCGCCCATGAAAGAACAGGCCACCACCCCATAACGAAGAAAACGATGCATGAAAAGGGTGAGCAGAGTGCGTGCCAATCTATCTCGTGATGAGAACTCTCGCATCCATCCCGGACTCACGGGTTGGAGTCCCCTTGGGTGATCCACTCGATGTTGAACCGAGCGTATTTGATGGATTTACCTTCCTCTTCCTCGAGTCCTCCAGGGATGAAATAGCTGTAAGTCGCGTGGAGCATGCCATCCTCACTCTGGATGATGGAAGGGTAGTGGAAAGAACCTTTACCTTTGGGACGCTTCTCAAGATGCCGAGTCCACCGATAGGAAGCTCCTTCGTCCTCAGAAAGGGAAACTGCCAGTTGGTGACGACCATCCTCGGTGTCATTGTAAATGGCCAAAAATCGACCGTCTTTCAGATTGATCAGCTCGAGGCCGGCTCCGGGGTTGAAGAGTTGTGGGTGATCGTGGACTTTGGACCAGGTTTCTCCACGGTCGGGCGATTCGGAGACCAATACCCGATGAGGTGGGGGGCCATTATCCCTCATGTAAGTGACCAAATGACCGTTCGACTTCTGGGCAAAGCTGGGTTGGATGCTCCCTCCTCCAATAATGGGTTCGCTGAAGGTCCAGGAATCCCCCCAGTCGTCTGTGATGGCCACCATGGAAAAGGAAAAACCATCCGAATAGAGCCCAACCAGCATACGCTGCTGATCGAGAATTTTAGGGTGTGCCCTTGTGAACCACCCCAGGCGCCGGGTGAGTTTGTCATCGGCCTGTTGGAAGTTGTCATGGGCCCACTGGATCATGTCTGGCGTGAGCTGTTGATGGCTCAGGTAGGCCGCCGTTTTCTCCCTTACTTCGTCGGGAAAGGAATCACCCGGTTTGATGTGAAGGACTTTTTCCTGATTCCAGACCGGCGGCCCATCTCCATGATAATTTTCACTGATCTGATATTTCATCAGTGCCGATTCCCACAGGTTGGCCTGGATGGTGGGCCAGAGAAGCCAAAGGCGATGTTTTGGATCGATGATCATGCAACAGTTGGTGTCGGGGAACTCAGGGGTATCGGCCATCAAAAATGGCTGGCTCCATGAAGAGTCTCCCTTGCGTTTGCGGGCACCCAGAATCATGACATCATCCGACTTTCTTTC
>Ga0181568_10006632_pt1 | contig 10113 bp, 14 predicted proteins | sample 101ome_20_FD_133758 | JGI IMG/M metagenome (GOLD analysis project Ga0181568, IMG submission 133758) | Coastal salt marsh microbial communities from the Groves Creek Marsh, Skidaway Island, Georgia - 101404AT metaG (megahit assembly) | ecosystem: Environmental > Aquatic > Marine > Intertidal...
AAAGAATAAGAAGTAAATTAGTGATAAATACACTAATGCGCGCCAGAGAATTCATTAACAATACAGAAATAGAACTCGAAGAAGGCTGGAAAGAAAAAGCAATAGGTGCTTTAGCGGCTGCTGGTATTGCCGCCGGGGGTGTTAATATGATTAACAAGCAAGATGCTCCTCAGCCTGATCTTCAAACAAAGACACAAATAACACAACCAGTTCAACAAAGCGAGTTAGGAAATATTGCGGCGCTTAAACGCATGATTAAAAAACACGAAGGAAAGCGTTTAGAAGTTTATAATGATACAGTAGGAAAACCTACAATCGGTTATGGTCACTTAATTAAACCTGGTGAAGACTTTTCTAACGGTATTACAGACGAAGAGGCAGACAAGTTATTCAATAAAGACTTTGCTTATCATGCAGAAAAAGCAAAACTAGTAGCAGGATACAACAAAGCATCTATAAAACAAAAACACGCATTAATTGATTTAACTTTTAACATGGGCCCTGGCTGGGATAAAGGTTTTCCAGAGTTCTCAAAAGCCGCAAATGCTGGCAACTGGGAAAAGGCCGCAGATGAATTAGTTGATAGTAAATGGTACACACAAGTTGGCGATCGTGCCAAAACGATTGTTAGCATGATACGCGGTTAAATATGGCTTTACTTGATGACGAAAATATGTGTCCTGCGCCCTTTACAGGACTAACCATAAATCCCCAAGGTGAAATAGTGTTATGTTGTGCATCTGGCGCACCAATTGCTCATATGAATAATGTGCAATCACTAGAGTCTTTTTACAACAGCAGCCAAATGCAATATTATAGAAATACATTTCTCAATAATAAGCAAAATGAAGTGTTAAAAAGAGAATGTATATCTTGCACACTACGGCAAGGATACAATGTACACACCAGGAGAGATGCATTAAGAGATATATACGCTTATAATTTTCAAAATTTAGACAACGATCTTGCAGAAACAGACAAACCTTTGCGATATTTAGAATTTACTACTTCAAATATTTGTAATCAATGCTGTGCAATGTGTGGACCAAAATTTAGTTCTAAATGGGTATCAATTGTAAGAAACGACAAAGATATTAGAAAACTTGCAACCTATAAATCTCCCAATTATGTGATGTCTAACGAACACATTGAGAAAATTATTAGTGTACTACCAACATTGGAGTATTTGGTAATCAAAGGTGGCGAACCGTTTGCTGACGAAAATAATTTTAAAATTCTATCTGCACTTAATAAAGTAAACAAGACATGCGTAGTTAAGCTAGTGTCTAATTGCTCTAATGTTCCAGACAATATGTTAGAGTTACTAAAAGAACGTGCTAAATCAAAGCCAGTTAAAATTACTGCATCAATCGACGGTATAAATGATCTTTATTACTGGATACGTTCAACTGAATTTAATAAAACCGTACAAACTCTAGAAAAAATATTTAATGTAACAAAAAAACCGATTGATATAAACATAACAGTATCATTATATAACATATACAATTTGATAGAAATATTTGAATTCTTTCACAGCAAACCATATGTTAACAGAGTACATGCCGCAGATCAGGTACAATGGCCTAGATATGCTTCCCCAAGTATGTTACCGCCCGAAGAAGTAGAACGTATTAGCAATGATATAAGAAATTCTATCATAGGGCAAACAGGTTGGAGACAAAAGTTTTACGGAATAACAACCAATTGGTGGAATGCTGATATTTTTAGATCCTATAAGGAAATAGACGAAGGGTTATACGAGGAAAATCATCCTAGAGTAGCACCATGGATTAAAAAAATGAACGAAATAAGAGGCATGGATTTATACAGTATAGTGCCGCAACTTAAAGAATTTTTTTAACCTTTGTTTAGTTTATTTTGTTCGTTTGCCCATGCAATATAATTTTCTACTTGATCTTCGGGTAAGCAAGCAAGTCTAGCCATACCTGTATCTAATGTAGTTAGCAGCCTTTTCTGAAATGCTTGATCTTTTATTTGTGCTTTGCAAGCAAACTTTGTTTCAAAAGGAATGTTTGTATTAACATTGTACCAAATTTGAGGCGACCCGTTATTAAAAATAACAAGCATAAGAACTATAAAGAACTTCATTTAACAATCTCCAACGAACAATATAAAAATATTTATAGGGAAATTGCATGGTAATAAATTGGTAGTTTATGAGCGTAATGTTAGATCTAACACGTTTTGACCAGTTGTTATACATTCTTCGGTTGCTCTTACAGCAACAGGAAACGCTATTTTAAATAGTAATGCGTCTTTCTCGCTTTCAAATCTGTAAGCAGTTTTTGATACTTCGTACATGCCCGGATACTTCTGTGATTCAACAAAGTGCCTACTCCACCGATGTGGAGCATGATCTTGGCACCAACGTATTATCTTTTTTTCTGAAAAAGAATAATCATTTAAAATAAAAATAACTGGCATATTAATCGTAAATAAATGGATCTCGTTTACGTAATTCTTCGAGTTTCTTTTTATGTTCTTTTTGTTTTTTATAGAATTTAATTCTATTTTTAATTTTGTTTATTAGTTTTTTCATTTTGGGATTTCCATGCGTTGTCTGTCTTCATGTAAACCTGCAAAGTATTTAGTCATATCTATTTCAGTGCCTTGATAAAATTTATGTTCATTAATAATGTCTATAACAAGTTGTGCTAATGTAAAATTTATTTTTTCTCCAAAATGATTTAATCTAGTGGCTACGTCTATTTTGAGACCGGCCGGGTTAGTAGATTTATAATAACCAATAATGTCTGTAATACCATCGCATAAAAGATCATACTCGGCTAAAGAAGATAAAGAATGTGATCCGTAACAGCCGCTTGTTATAGTTGAATTTGTTCTTTTAAGGTCAACAAAAAACCAAATACATTTTTTCTTGCGTTGACTAAGAATTCTATTCATTTCATCGATGAAAAGTCGATGCACTACTAGATGGTATTCAAAATTTATTAAATTGTCATAATAGTTTTGAATAGAAACTTCTATCTCTTTGGCTTCTTTGATGCTACAATCTAGGAAATTTCGTATAGACTCGGCGGAATGTATAGCAGAAGATGTTATTGGCAAATTATGTTTGTTAGCAAGTCTATACGGCTGAGTAATACATAGTATAACATAATCAGCATTATCAATTATCTGTAGAAGGTCTTGATATGCGTTAAATAAACATCCACCTATCATACCTCTGCATAAAATATCAGCATTAAATTGCCTAGCAACAACTTCAGGCCAACCCAAAAAATTAGGCCTATTCTTAATTTCCCACTCGTTAAAAAACCTGTTAATTCCGTTACAAAAACTATCGCCGACAAATGCTATTTTCATTTCTTATTCTTTTTTAATTTAACAGGTCCTGTTAAGTGTGGTCTACTAAACCATAGTTTAAACCAGTCTTCGTCACCTGGTTGTAAATTTAATTCTCGCTCTTTTTTTCTTTTATACGAGCCAACTAAACTGAGATTTTCTACGGGAAATTCTGGATTAGATGTTTTAAAATCTCGTTTACGCATAACTGTTTTTGCTACGAGATCTAATTCTTCGTTTTCTCTATCCCATAATAAAACAAATGGTACATTTACATCAGTTGCCATGTCTTTCATTACGCCTTGTGCATCAGGGCCTAAACGAGCAATAGGTTTACCCCATTTTTTATATTCTTGTTTAAAAAGTCGTGTAAGTTCTGCTGTTGTGATAGGTTTTTGATTACGTTCGTCATTGACGCGATCTATAAAATGGCGTGTGAATTCTATATCAATTCCTACTTTGGAAAAGATTTTATCAGCATATTTTTCAATAGCGTCTAAATCTGCTTGCTTTACATCTTCATTAACGCGTTCTTTATTTATTTTGTTTAATTCATACTGTACCATTGTCTCAAACAGTTCTGCTAGTTTCATTATCTTATTCTCTCTGTGTTACTCAAATCTAAATGAGAAAAGTACTCTTCCATATTTATTGCTTTTGGAGAGAAATCATCTTTTTCAATTATATCTAGTACTACTTTTGCAAGTATAATATTGTTCTCTTTATTAAAATGATTGCGGCGATCGTTATCATCAACCGCACGAAATGTTTTATTATCAATTTCTTCTTCGCTTAAATTATCATGTACTAATTCAGCATACGAAACGTCAGTTAACGCAATATTACTCGATGGACCAGATTCTGGTATATAATAATGTCGTTCAAAAACATTATTATAATACTCTTGTTTACTAATAAACTTATCATAAAAATAAGGGTATTGCATTGCTTGAGGAAAACTTGGAAGCCATATTACTTTTTTATTGTGCTCTTTTAGTAAATGATCAAGCAATGAGACAAGTGCTATATTCACAGTATCTGCACAGCAACCATCATCTATAAAATGATCATAGTATGCTTTTGCTCCTGGTATTATCTCTTTTATCAAAACGCTATTGGGAATTTTATATTTCCTTTCGTAATATCCGCTTTTTATTTCCTTCCAGTAATTTTTATTTTTCTTTGTGAGTTGTTCTACCCAATTAGGACTAATGGGTAAGTTATAATTATTATGCAGTCTATAGGGGTCTGTTGTACACAAAACAACGTAATCTGCTTGAAAAAAATTATCTGATAAAAACAATTCAAGTGGAGGGTAAAGTCCTTGGCCGTTGAACCCTGTTTGAAGTATTTCTGCGCCTATAGTGTCTGCAACCATCGCAGGCCATGCATTCTCTTTATCTGCGCCGTCAGCACAATAACTGTCGCCAACAAACGCGATCTTCATTTCTTGCCGCCTTTCATGTTAGCACACCAATGGTACATTTTACCTTTCTCACCGCTGTACTTTTTTGCTTTTGCTCTAAGGCTGCTAACAGAACCTTTACAACTTGCGCCTGCTCGTTTTACTCTACCTGGACGACTTTTACCTTTTACTTTACCGTCAGCAAAGTTCTCTGTCACACCTTCATTCTTTTTAGGGGTACATGCTACTGTCATAGCAGGATGATCCAGACCCATGCGGTCATCTGGCCCATATGTTCTATTTAAGAATTTCAACATATACATATTATTACCGTCTGAATCATTTTCTATACCCATTAACCAATATCTTGAACAAGGTATTAAACCAAATTGCTCGATTTCTGTGACTGAAGGGCTATATGTATAATACTCTGTAGATCCCTGTTCTTTGCTTCTAGTAGACCTTCTGTCTTTGACTGACTTGAATCCTAATTGTGTTAAATCGTCATGACTCCATTGCTGAGCAAATTTTTCGGAAGCAACGACTAGGGCTAGATATTGTCCTCGATTTTCAAACTTAAACCACTCAGTGTTTTTTGTAGTACTCAAATGTTCACGAGTAAACGAAGTATTGAATAAAATACTAAAATTTCTGTAATCTCTTGGATTATCACTTCTAGGACCAGATGGAACTTTTTGTAAATTTTTATACGCTTGTTCGGTTTTTTGTTTTACCTGTTCTAAAGCATTGTCTCTTGCTTCACCTTGAGTTTTTCCTGTTGCTGAGCCTATGTGTGGAGCTTCAACGCTAGAGTTTTTTAGTTTGTCTTCTAAATATTTTCTTGCCACTCTTGCTGTATATAAACCTGTTTCAGGTTTAGGCTTTTTGCTCATGGCTACTTGATATTGCTTGCCATCAACATTCCAATTAAAATAATCTATATCATATTTTTCCAGCGTTTTAGGACTAGTGTTTTCGGGACCAAGCCAGGAGTTGCGGCGTTGAGTGTTGTACTCACTAACAACGTTTTTTGTTTTCTTTTTACGTCCAGCACAATGCGCCCGTTGACTAAATCCTTTTGGGTTGTTGCAATCAATGGAGCGTTTGTATTTTTCACTCCATTTTTCTGTGATAATATCTGCTACTTTCATTTTAAGAAACTAATATCGCCGTCTAAATTTAATGGGCTTGGCGTTGCTCTTTTTTCAATCTTTAATGCAGTTAAAAATCCATATCCATTTAATCGTTTACTTGTGCGTCTTTTTATACGAATACGAAGTTTTAATACTGCATCAAATGCCGGCGTGCCTAGTCCAGCAATATCTTTTTTCATGTGATAAAGTCCGGCTCTGCCTACTTGAATATAATATGTATTCTTTTTTGCGTAATGATCAAATAATGCAGAAATTGGCACAGAAGTATACGCATCTTTAAAGTTTGCATAGTCATAAGCCATGTCATCTTCTGTAAATTCTGCTGTAGGAACTGTTTCTTTTCGTGGCTGGCCGCCTTTTCCCCATTTAGATTTAACAAAATCTAATATACCAAGTTCTGTATATAATTCTTTTGCTTCTTCGTTTGTGCCGCCAAACACCCAATTACCGTCTCGATTGCGTAATTCTACTTGTCCATAATCTGCGGCTTGATCTAATTTAATTTCAAAGTTATATGGTTTTTGTTTGTATAAAAACATACCATCTGCACTATGCCCTCCTCCTGCAGGTTTAAATCCGCTAGGAACTAAACCTTGCTTGTTGAGTTTGTTATATAGTGCGACTTCGTAGTCAAAGCCTCGGTTTTCTTCTAGAACTTCGTGTATTAACATAATGTTATTCTTTTATGGTTTAGTGTATTTATCTATTTCTTTAAAGTTTTTTGTTGATGTTAGCAAGTCAATTATTTCACTACTTACATATTCTACTGGCATGTGATGGTATTTTTTAAGTCTATTTTGTACTCGAGTTTTTAAATCATTAAATGATAAATCATGTTTATATTTGTTAGCGTAAAAATTAGTATTTGTTATGCCAACTCTTGCTTCTTTTATTTGTGCACTAGGGTATTCTAGTTTTAATAAGTCAATAAATGTTTTAACAGAGTGTTTACTTAAATTATATGCTAATTGATCGGGTCCTAAATAGTCCCAGTTTACACTTATACTGGTTACAAACAATAAAATAGCATTTGGATTATTATTTAATATTTTATGGCATAATACAACCGTAGACATAAAATTACAAGTGAGTATTTTAGTTATATAATCTAGTTTATGTGTGGAAAATGGCGAGCCACCACCTAAATCATGCCCTGCGTTTAATATAGCACAATCAACAGCAGGTATTTGATATTTCTTTACTGCTTCAATGTCATTTAAGTCTACATCCTGCCTGTTTAATTCAATAAACTGCAACCCAGGGTTTGAATTAACAATTTCCTGCCCTATTCCTGATGTCGTACCTGTTATTAATACTTTCATGTTAAATATAATTATGAAGATAGCATTTCTTGGTGACAGTTATTGTGCTGACGGCACCGATATGAAAAAGCACTGGCCTGCTATAGCAAAAAAACGTCTGTTTCATTGCTACAGCGATGCAGCCTTAAACGCAAGAAATTATATGAATTCATCTCTAATACAACTAGGCGATGCAGGACGACCTTTTTATTATTCTGTAGAAAGATTCTTGCCGCGATTGCTAGAAACGGATATAATCATTTGTTGTGTTTCTCAGCCCTTGCGATTACCCAATAAATACAATCTTCCAATAACGTCTGGATTAATAAACCGATGGAGAAAAATGCGGTTTTTTCAAAAGAATAATTTACTAAAAAATATGTCAAGACCAGATCACGATATACCAAAAAAAGAACTGCGTAATACAATGAAAGCCGCAGATTTATATGAACAGTTTTTACTTGATACTGAAGAAATGTATTTTTCTAATATTAGTCGTATTGCGTATATTGACAATTTATTTAAAGAGCACAAAAAGAAATGTATTTGGTTTTCGTGCTTTGACGACAGTTTTTTACTTCCTGAGCAATTACAGCAATTATATAACAAAAAATACTATGTTCCTGTGTCAGGACCTTCTGCAAATATATCTTTGTTTAATATTGAAATGGAAATGCATGCACAAGACGAAACTTATAATATAGATCGAAACGAATTAGCAAAAAAGATTACGTTTGAGCCAGAGCCAGAAGGTTTATATAATCACTTCCGTGTTGCAGAGAATGAAATAATGGCAAACATAATAGTAGACATAATACAAAACGATCAATTTGATTGCCATGCAATTGATATGAAAAAATATTTCACACATTTACAACTAGACAACTATGATTTGCTGAGAGTTTAAAAGAATATTAAGTAAACAATACCGCCTATAATAGTAATATCCGCAACGATGCTCCAAGCGATATACGCTTTAAACATAAGTTTTACTACCTTTTTTAAGCGAGGAGGTAACGAATCTATTTTGGCACGATAGTCCATAACAATCGCCCTCCTTGGTATTTGTTCTCATTGCATACACCTTTACCAAATTAACCATGCAATTATTTATACAAATGATTAAAAATTAAATGAGGGGCGATAAAAATCATAATTAATAAACAATGAATAATAGTCTATGTTTTTCCATGAATCATACTCATCAGTTATAAACCCTAGTACTGGTTGAGTAGTGTTGCGGTGCTCTATTTTATTTGCGTCAATATATTCTTCTAGTTGATTATTTTTTATAAAATCTTTTTTTATTTGAAATCTTTTTTCATTTTCTTGTTCAATTTCAAGTTTGCTAGAAATATAGTTGCGAACATCGTTATTAAATATAAATTCAGAGTCTATATACAGTTGCGGTCTAACCATTTTGTCTTTTACTACTGCTATATCACTGTCATGAGCCGCATGCCCTAAATGTTTTCCTATTGTAGCATAACCTAGCGTAATACAAACAGGTTTAAACATTTTGTGATACTGTTGTTGAAAATACTCTCGATGTGCAGGACTTATTGGCTCTGCAACCGTATAGTCACTATAAATGCCCGGAGTTCCATAGTTATAAACTATATAACTTTTGTCAATATTATTGCTTAGTATTCTTTCTAGTTTATGTACAAGGTGGTTTATTTTTGAAAAAGCAGTTTTTAGTCTTAGGGAATTTCTTATTTCTTCATTTCTAGTTTCTTCGACTTCGTGAAACGTTTGATGTAGTGCATTTAAGTTTTTTTGTGTTAAAGATCTAGGACTATCCGGACAATATAATTCTGGCGCTATTTCTTGAGCAATTTTTATATATGTTAACAGTTCTGCGTGTATTGCAATAGGATCGTCATACATTGGAAAAGAACCGTGACTAATTGTTCCTACACATTTTGGATTAGATAACTTTTTTCTTATAACTCTTACCCATGCGTCTACTACAATATTATCAACTAAATTAAATCGCAAATACTGCAATTGTGGTATGTGTTGACTTGCTTCAGGTTTTCGTGTATAATGTAAAGTTAATATATTTTGTTTCATATATTAATATTTATTTGTTCCTCTAGGCTAGCGGCGACTGTTAAAAATCCTCCCAAAAAAACCGGCGCGGCGAATTTTTAAGATAACTACGAGCCTGTAAGGCGACCGGCAAGCAAATTTTTAAAGGTCTTGCTTACGCAACTCCTTAAAGAAATTACCAGCCAGGATATACCCAAGATATACCCAAGATGTTATGCCAGGATATAATCATAATAAAGATGTTAACCAGGATATTATATAAATAAAACAAACAAACCAAAAAGGTAAAACATGTCCAGCAGCCGTGCTAGAGAACTAGAACTACGCAAATATCTCAGCACCCTGCCCTATTCTAAAAGACAGCGTACTCGAGAATATCAAGAATTACGAGAATTAGTATATGCTCGACACGTAAAACACAATAATCGATATGTATGTGCATCTTGCAATCACGAATGTCACGCCTGTACTCCGCACGGCGACTGCCACGTACAGTTTAGAACAGCATGTGCTTGCAAACGTTGCACGTGTCCCGAGTGCGACCTTCGCTATCACGTGTATAAAACAGTCTAGACATATACTCGAGACATATAAAGATGTTATATATACTAAAGATGTTACTCGAGACATATAAAGATGTTATACAAAATATAACCAAAAACAGATAAGTACTGTAATAAGAGAATATAAAATGGTGAAAGAATGTTATCTAAACCCCTAAAACTTAAACTAAGAGCACACCTAGACGAAGTTGATGAAGGTTACTTTGAACATGCACTACATGCAGGTGAGTATGCCTTAACGTTTGCAGTATTAACTGTTACAACGTTGATACATGCCGTACTACCATTCTTATTCGTGAAAACAG
>Ga0181568_10006637_pt1 | contig 10112 bp, 14 predicted proteins | sample 101ome_20_FD_133758 | JGI IMG/M metagenome (GOLD analysis project Ga0181568, IMG submission 133758) | Coastal salt marsh microbial communities from the Groves Creek Marsh, Skidaway Island, Georgia - 101404AT metaG (megahit assembly) | ecosystem: Environmental > Aquatic > Marine > Intertidal...
ATCCTCCTTCTAATAATCCTGTAGAGCAGAGAGATACTAGATTCTTGAGTGTTCAAGTACCACCAGAAAATAGATCAGAATGGAGAGCGGGAAGAACCGTAAAAATTTACGATAATAATAATGTTCTTCAACACACAGTTAGAATCAAAGAAGTAAGGTAAAACAAATGAGTGCAGAAAATATCACACTGGTTTTTGATCAAAAAGTAAATCTTCTTGATGGATGGAGGGTAGAACTTGTTGAGTCAACACCTCCAGACACTAACCCAGATCCACCAAAACCACCAGTTCAAGACCCTGCTCCTTGTGACACGTTTGTTCAGACCTTTGGTTTATTAGGTCAGTCAACACAAAACCTGACATTCAAAAAATATAGCCTTACCCAACCTAGACTTGAAGCTAGTATTTCTTATACTAAAACATGCCAAAGTTCTGGCCATCAAATAGATTATAGCGACAAAATTCAATACAAATGGTTTTACAGTTTAGATAATACCACATGGAAAGTCTTGAGTGTAACAGAAGCCCTCAACACAGGAACACTTAATGACAAAATAGCACTCAGAAGCAATTGGTTAAATACAATTGATAGTCCTAAGGTATATATTCAATGCATAGCTTATATTAGCGGAGCAGTGGCTAGAGACTATTCAGACTTCTTAACGGATGGCGAATTTACATACAATGGTACTTTACCTAAACCAAGAAATTGGCCATCACACGCAACAAAAGAAATTGGAAAATTGGGCTATGGTCGTAGAGATATAAATGGTGCTTTTATATTAAATTATTCCGTTGATATAGAGTCAACTGATGTAATAACTCATAAAGTTAAATGTTACAAAACTTATCATCCAACAAGACAAAAATCTTATGAAGTTAAATTTAAAATACCAGAGCCTAGCATATTTTATTTAAGCAAAACACTAAAAATATCGAGCTTTACTCTCCGAAATCGACCACAGATTATAGACTATGGAACTTCTATGTCTATGGGGCCTGATTGTCAAATACAATATTTCCAGAATCACTATCCATATATAGTCAACACACAACACACTCTTGGGTCTGAGTTTGATTTTGATACAGATTTTATAAATAACTTTCATTCTTCTTGGGGAACACAAGAAGATCCACGACGAGGAATATATACTGAATATGAATTTAGTTCTTTTTCTACAAGACAATATGTTTACCCAAAAATGCCAGCAAAACCACCTTATCCAATACCTGCTAACTGGAGATATGATAGAGGCTTCCCTGATCGCTATTTAGTTAACGGATTACAAAGAAAATCAATCGTTCCACCCGGCTTTGCTTTCGCATGGCCAGCCATCAAGGTATATAAATCAAATGATGGTACAAATTTTGAATTAATATTTTCAGAAGGTGCGTCAACAGGTTATTCGACTGGAGGCTGGTTGAACGGTATAGCTTTTCAAAATAATTCATATTCTATTGTTCACTTACCATATACCAGCAATCATATAGCAAGAAAATCATACGACGAGTGGGCTGACGGCTTCTATAAAATAGAGCTTAAACATGTGATCCCCGTCTTTTTCCCAGAAAAAAACAATCAGCCATTACAAAACACTCAAGATGGCGCTATTTTAAATTATGTTCCTTGGGTAGAAAGCAATACTATCAGGATTATTGACGGAAACACCAGATAGACTAATATACCTATATGGAAACATATAATTTTGAAAAGTTTGCAGATGATATATATTTCATCAGTACCGAAAAGCCAACAAAGAGAATTTGCTGTATTGTTAATATTAAAGAATTAAATGATATTATACATGAAGTAAGATTTCTACACACCAAAAACTGCATAGAACAGCAGTTTTTCATGAAAACCATAGAAATAGCCCCGGAAAATATTATTCAATTATTTTTGGATCATGGATATAATTTGTCCAATAGTTGAGCGAGACTTTGATAAGTTCTTGCTTCTTAATAAAACACTGAATAAATTTTACCATTCAGATTACAGAGTATTTCTTGTTTCTAAGAGTGGATCATCTCCAATCAGAGATAAACGCATTGTTCCAATTAAAGAAAGATTAGTAGCCAGTTGCCTCAATGGTAAAAAATTTGTTTCAAGCGGATGGTGGATACAGCAAATAATCAAAATTATGGCTCATAAATTCTGCGACACAGAACATATTCTTGTACTGGACGCAGACTGTCTTGCAGTTAAAAAATTTAAAGACAATGATTTTATTCGTGATGATAAAATCTTAACTAATTATGAATTCCATTCAACAGAACAAAAGTATGAACGATCTTATGTTAATTGGTACAACGGATCTGAAGTGATGCTTGGATTACCAAGAATAAGCCATAGTAAATTCCATACTGTAACACCCAGTATTTTAAATAGAAACATCCTTTTAGGATTGGAATCTTACCTAAAAACACTATACGGCCCAAGATATCCGGAATATCTACTCAGGCATTGTAATCTAGGAAATGGTAACACTTGGACAGAATACACCCTATATCATATATATGCCGAAAATTGCGGACTTTATAATAAATATCATATTAATTACCCAAACTTCCACATGTACGGTAACTGCGTATGGTTTGAATCAGAGTTAGAGAATTGGAATGAAGAAAAATCATTCATCAATCCTTCATTTTATTTTTCGGTATTACAATCTACATCTAATTATGATACTAATTGGTTATATGATAAAATTAAAAGGTATATTTCATGATTAATCTCGGCTCTGTATGCCTTGTGGCCATAGGATCGACCAGAATTAAAGAGACTCTTAAAGCCATACAGCAGTGCCAAGAATACTGCAATTTTGGTCAAAGTCTTTACTTAACGGAAAAATACAACCATAAAGAAAATCTAGATCTTACTTTTTTAGATATACCACCAATAAAATCGATAAAAGCTTATCAGTTTTTCATTGTTAAAAAACTACCTCAAATATTACTAAATTTTGATTTTAATCATTTTCTCACTATTAATTGGGATGGTTTTATAGTTAATCCCAACGCTTGGACAAAACTATTTTTGGAATATGATTACATAGGGGCTCCGTGGCCGTGGTTAAACCATGTGTGTGGTAATGGTGGCTTTAATCTAAAAAGTAAAAAGTTCTTAAGTTGTCAACATAAAATATTCCAACATACTGAACACATCAACGAACCAGAAGATCTAATACTTTCATATTATTACAGAAAAGATTTTATGGACTTAGGTTGTGAATATGCCCCACCCAAACTTGCCTACAAATTTTCTACAGAGCATGGTGGCTATAACAACTATAATTCTTTCGGCTTTCATGATTTTCTTTACAATCCCCAGTTTAAAAGCCTTATATTATGAAATTACAATTTTCTCATATAACCAAAACCGGTGGCTCTAGCCTTGAACTATCAGCCAAAGACTACAATATTTACTGGGGATTACATAATAAGCCTTTATGGAAAAATGTATCAGAAAATGCAAAAGTGAATCATCGTGAACCTTGGCATACTCCACTTTCATTTACTGATGATAAATATATCGAAGAAGTTTTGAGACAATATGAATTTTTTACTATTGTAAGAAATCCCTACACTAGAGCTGTGAGTGAATATTTTTGTTTATTTGGTAGTAGAAATGGATTCAAAAAAGATAAAATACGATCAAGTGATGTTAATGTTTTCAATAAAAATATGCAGCAAGGTTTGCAAACAATCAAAAATATAATATTCGATAAACATTCATTAAAAAATGCTACTCATTGGCAACAGCAACACCTCTATATATTCAAAAACGGCGACCATATAATTAAACCATCAAATATTATTAAATATGAATCATATTCAAAAGAATTAAATAAGTTATTCGATAACTATAAATTACCAATCAAAAGTGTAAAACATCATGTAAGCAGTGAAATGTGCAAACATCGTTTTACATTTGAGCATCTATCAAAAGAAAATATTAATTTAATCAATGAAATTTATTACGAGGATTTTATTCTACTAGATTATAAATTATTATGAAAAAAAGAGATAAAAACAAAAAACATACTGATAATGTCGAAGAATCCAATCAAAACAAAGACTACAAGCTTCGCAAAAGATATCTCGAAGAAGAGATAGAAAATGAAGAAGAATACGATTATAAGGTGAGCTACAGAGATAAACATGATAAATTATATTGAAGAAATCAATCCTGGCGACGCATTCGAATACGATGGCCAATACTATATTGTCACTTCTGATTTTACCAAGGATTCCAGAATATGTTATAGTCTTTCTACAGGTTTCGTTAGACATTTCAAAAATGCAACTATTATAAATAAAGCAAAACTACTAACAATAGACCCAGAAAATAATATTGTGCCTATTAAAGAAGACAAAAATGAAAATCCATAGAATTATTAGATTTTTTAAATCTTTGTGGTTTCATATCTATGCAGGATTCCCCAAAAGCACACAAGAAGAAATAAACAACAGATGGGAAATTTGTAATTCTTGCGAATATATTGATAAAGAACAAAGTCAATGCAAACTTTGCGGATGTAATTTAAGTAATAAAAAAATGTTCATGAACAAGCTGGCGTGGGCAGACCAAGAATGTCCAGCAGATAAATGGCACAAAATAATTAGACATACAAATGTATCTGAAAGCGACAATAAATAATTCTCACCATAATTGTGGAGCCATATATTCCCAATCTGGTGATATTATTCCAGACTCAAAAATGGAAGAAGGTAATTATACAATAATAACAAAAGATACATTTAAGTACAAAAAAAAAATAAATTTCGATGAATACGTTATTGACAATTCTTTGCATAATAAAGAAAGTATTTATTTAAAAATATGTTTCAATCATCATGGACATATTCTCTGCAATGTTATACCATCTATGTTTCATTGGTTTGACTTAAAATATAAGAATTGTCCGAAGATATATGTTAATTACGGTAAAGGCAACAGCTGGTGGGCAAATCATCATTGCACATCAGTAATAAACGAGCTAAAAAAAATATCAGGCTATAAACAAAATGATATAATTTTACACGAAAAACACGATACTTTATTGAGTTCTAAATATTTTTCAGCAAAAGAAATTTTAAACAGCATTCTAAGAAAAGAAACAGATTCCATCAAGAAAATATTATTCGTAAAAAACAAAATACTTAATAATATTGATATAGAATCGCCAATAAAACAAAAAAAACTTTTTCTTGGTCGTGATCCGAACATTATAAGAAGCGACCCCGAGCTTTACCAGGAAACGCTAAATTTTTTCCAAAAACAAGGATTCAGAAATATTATGTTGAGAAAATATAGCTTTAGCGAACAGATATCAATAATGCAAAACGCAGATATAGTAGCTGGTTTTAGCGGCTCTCAACTACACAATTCCATATTCTGCAAACCAAATACCATGTGTATAAATATTGGAGACACAAAAAGAGATGGAGTATATAAGCCTTTTGAAAATGCTTCGTCTAATGATACATACCCGTATATACAACGTGATTTTTGTGATATTGAAAATAGGCATTCTTACATCGGAACTAAGGGGCTTAGTTGGTCAAACATAGCCAAAAAATTCATTAACATACTTAAAGAGGGAAACAAATGATCAAAAAAAGAATTCTTATTACCGGTGCAGCAGGCTTTTTAGGATCTCACTTTGTTGAGGAAATTTTAACCAATACAGATTGGGAAATAGTTGCTTTTTGTAGAACTGCAATTATTGGTGATATGAGCAGAATATATGATAGTCAACACGTTAAGGATAATTTTGATCGTGTTAAGGTTGTTTATCATGACCTGCGTTTTGAAATACCTGAACACACAACTGAAAAAATTGGTAAATTAGATTATATTGCACACATAGCAGCAAACAGTCATGTTGATAGGAGTATTACTCATCCAAAACAGTTCTTTGAAGACAATGTTATGGGCACTATTAATCTTTTAGAATGGTATAGAAAGTACCATAAAACGGCTTTGTTCATCAACTATCTTACGGACGAGGTTTTTGGTCCCGCACCAGAAGATTACGATTTTAAGGAAAGAGATCCCTGGAACCCCTCTAATCCTTACAGCGCAAGCAAGGCTGGTCAGGGTGCTGCTGGAATAGCATACCATAATACTTATAAATTACCAATTATTAGCACTTATACTATGAATCTTTTTGGGGAAAGACAGGACAAAGAAAAATTTGTAGCAAAATGCATTAAAAATATAAAGAACGGAAATACCACAAGAATACATGCAAAACTTGATGGTGCTGGCAATGTCGATTATGTGGGGTCTAGACATTGGCTACACGCCCGAAATGCTGCCAATGCGACGCTATTTTTAATCTTAAATGGTAAGCCAGGGGAACATTATAATGTAGTCGGAGACATTGAACTCAACAACGACGATTTGCTAAAAAGAATTGGCTCTATAATGAATAAGGAACCGTTGATGGAATATGTGGATTTTAGTACATCTAGACCTGGGCATGACAAAAGATATGCTCTAGATGGATCAAAACTTAAAGAGATGGGATGGAAACAACCCTTAGATTTTGACACTTCTCTTAGCAAAACAGTAGATTGGATTGTAAATAATGAGTAGCGTATTTCATGATACAGAAATTAATAACTGTAAACTAATAATAAATAAAGTTTTCTCTGACAAGAGGGGTGAATTTTCAGAGATATATAAACGTGGACCGCTAAGTAGCATAAAACAGGTTAATTACAGCAATTCTTTTGGTAATGTTTTTAGAGGTATACATCAAACACAATACGGCAAGTTGATTAGTTGCGTTTCCGGTTCCATTCTTGATATATGCGTAGATCTAAGGGAAAAAAGTTCAACTTTCCTCAAAGTTGTTGTAAAAAAATTAGACCCAATACAAATGAATAGTCTTTATATACCGCCTAACTGCGGACATGGTTTCTATGCATTAACAGATAGCGTTATAATTTACGCCCAAGAAGATATTTATTCAGATGAAACCAATATTAATCACCATTATAGTAAATTTAGTATAGATATACCTGAATTAGATTTTGCTAATATATCAGAAAAAGATAAACTACAATAATGCTAAAATTTTTAACAGGATTCGGCAAAAATATAAATGATGTAATGCTTGGTGGCCATGGCTGCTCGGAGTATAGCTTCTTTAAATTAATCAAAAATTTTTCAGATACGGAACCAATAGAACTATATGACAGTAATAAAAGAAAAGTTAATAACAACAAAAATATAAATCATTGCTGGATACTAGATTTAACTAGTAATGTTTCCACAGAAGATATTGTTATATGCGATAGAGCATATGATTTTTTACATAATAATCCAAAAATATTTACAGCCCGTAAAGTTTTTAATATAATTCACGATTACATAGGCATAAAACCCCAAGTAGAATACTTATTAAAAAAATATACAAATTATTTTCCTGTATTTGTTAGCGAAACACAAATGAATAGCTTTGCCATCAATAATAGTAGATGTAATTTTGTATATAATCTATTCTATAAACCATTACTAGATGAGTCAATCCAAAATAAAAAATTTATAACCTATTGTTCTGCACCAAGAAAAGGTCTTAGTATTATATACAATATCTTACAACCTATTTTACATGAAGAACTGAAACTCAATATATGCTATCCTTGCTATTGTGACTATCCCAAACAATTTAGCTCTGATAAAAATGTCATAATTCATAAAAATTTGCAACACAATGAGTACTCATCTCTGATCGCTCGATCCCAATATGTAATATCTCCACCTAAATTCGAAACTTTTGGTTGTGTATTCTCTGAGGCCGCTATGTTAAATACTAATACTTTATATTTTGATACTTCAGGAGCCATCAAGGAAATATGTCCAGATGCTATTTGTTTAGGAAATCATAATAATTTACAAAAAATACGAAATAATATTCGAAGTCTAATAATGAATTTTAAAAATCAAAAACTAAGACTCAATCCAAATCTTACAGAAATTGACATAATGAACAAATGGAGAGATCTAATTAATGAGTAACATAATCAATAATCATAAAGATATATATACAGCATACTTAAGCTGGAAAAATCCAAATAAACTAAAGAACACACTAGATACACAAAAAAGTATAATCTTTCATACCCATACATCTGTTTTCTTTCAGGAAATTTCCCCAAAAGATATGGAGTTAGCCACACAATACCCATTCATTAACGTGGCTTCTTCTAACAAAAATATAGGCATTGCTAATGCTTTTGTTAATCTTGCTGACGATGCCATATCTCTAAATAAAAAATATTTCATGTTCATAGAAAACGACTGGGAAATACACGAAAATGCCAATTATATTTTAAAATATCTGACGCTAGCAAAAAACATAATAGACGAAAAAAATATAGATCTTATACATTTAAGACACAGCAAAAATCCTGGAGAACCGTTATTTTGCGATATAGATCGTGGAACTTATGACAAAAATAATAGAAGAAAATTAGAATCACGATTTTGGCAAAATCCTGCAACCATTTATCCAGAATTTGTGCAACAAGAAAAAATAGGTTTAGAAAACTGGTATTTTACAATTTCTAAACATCAAAACTGGACAAATAATCCATTCATATGCTCAATAGATTTTCTAAAAAAAATACTATCAACAATCAAACAGTCTTCAATTTTTCAAGAAGACAATTTATCCAATACGCAAAAATACAGAGGCCTGGAAGATACGATTTCTGGTTTTGACAATTGGCATAAACATAACTATAAAATAGCTGCTAGCAACAGGGGCTTATTTACACATATGGGCGACAGAAAACGTAAACATTAATGAAATTACAAAGACCCGGCTATACAGAAAGTGGATTATGCTTTCTGGACTACCTAAACAAACATTATAGCAAAAACGACAATGAGTATAAAATATTCTTACTCAAATGGTTATTTAGTACAAGTGGCTATTACGATCATAGTATAAAATCATATAAATGCAATTTTAATGTTGATAAATTCCATCCACGCCACTGCCAAATAAATCTAGACGATGTGCTTTCTTCTGACACATACAACAAATGGCTGCAAATGTATTCAGCATCATTGTTTAAATCAGAACATCTTATATTTTGTTTGCATAACCATAAAAAATCCCAATACCGAGACTTTTTGCAAAAATATTTAGACTCTTTAAAGCCAAAACAAAATGTGCAGTATAAACATTTTTGGACCTGGCACAAAAATATATACGACCTATTAAAACAAAAAAATGTTTTGATCATCAATGACTTGGCGGATATTATACATACATACTACAAAGAAGGCAAAACCCATAGTGTGTATGCTCAATTCCCCACAATGAATACCATTGCACTCAAGACAAAGTGTTCTTTTTTTAATACCGGCCCACACGATAATTGTATAGAAACGTTAAATATTATATATGAAAAAATTACTTCAATAAATTTTGATATTGCTTTAATTTCCTATGGTTCTTACGGCTGTATTCTTGCCGATAGAATTAATAAAAATCTAAATAAAAATGCAATTACAATAGGTAGTGGATTACCAAAACTTTTTGGTGTTGAAAATATCAGCTTACCCCCTAGCGAATTACCACAATATAATAACATTATTGAAAATGGAAGATACTGGAATTTCAATGAAAAAACGTAAACCTTATTTTATACTCAATCACATTCCTAAATGTGCTGGTTCATCTTTGCGTAAAGCTATTTTTACAGACTGTACAACGAATACAGAAAATCATTTTTATGGTAATGTATTATACATAAGCACCATCACCCATGGAAATATTAATATAGAAAATCATGGCATAGAATGCTTAAGTAAACAAACAAGAGTTTTTGTTGATCATAGTAGATATGGTTTTGTGGAAGAAAAATTTAATATCAAACCAGAAGAAGCCTACAGATGCCTCACCATCAGAAATCCCATAGACAGAATAATAAGCCACAATAATTTTTTTACTAAAATAGAAATCGACAAACTATTAAACGACGACCAATCTTTCAAAAAACTTATAGCTATTTGTGGTAATATACTTTCATTTTATATGCGTGAAGAGTCTGTTATAGAGAGATTAAATTCTTATGATTTCATATTTG
>Ga0181568_10006638_pt1 | contig 10111 bp, 4 predicted proteins | sample 101ome_20_FD_133758 | JGI IMG/M metagenome (GOLD analysis project Ga0181568, IMG submission 133758) | Coastal salt marsh microbial communities from the Groves Creek Marsh, Skidaway Island, Georgia - 101404AT metaG (megahit assembly) | ecosystem: Environmental > Aquatic > Marine > Intertidal zone...
ATAATACTTATGTGTTTACTGACGAGGGATTTGCTGGCGCAGCGGGCGGTCTTCTAGAAGATGAGTCAGGTTATGACACAATCAACGCCTCTCCAGTTTCCTTCGATTTAGCAGTTGATCTAACCTCCGGCAGTATCGTTGGAAACAGTACTCACCATGGAATTGCGGTCTGGACAACGATTGAGCGTGTCTACACCGGAAAGGGTAATGATCTTCTTGTCGGTAATGATGTCGATAACTACCTTGATGCGGGTCGGGGTGATGATGTGCTCGTGGGTGCAGCCGGTAACGATTATCTAGTCGGTGGTGATGGTTCCGATACGGCGGTCTATTCGGGACTGATGGTCGAATACAACATAACTTGGGATCCGGATAGTCGAACGATCACAGTTGTTGATGCAAAAACCTCTGATGGTGATGAAGGTAAAGACATCCTGTCGGGTATTGAACGCTTGGTGTTTGCAGATGGCGAGCTTAGCCTGTCAGAAACGGTAGGTAACGCGCCTCCAGAGGTGGATTCAACATTTTTTGACGACATCGTCTATTTGACCGACGGTATGGGAATAGACTTTACGCTGCCAGAAGGTTTGTTTACCGATCCTGATTCAGGCACTGATAAAGGTTTGGAAATTAGCGTTCGCGGCTCAGACAATGGTAATTTGCCCGACTGGCTGAGTTTCAATGAAGAAACCGGTACCTTTACCGGCGTGCCGCCTGGGAATTTTCAAGGGCAAGTCAGGGTTCGAGTAGAAGCTGCTGACGAGTTTGGTGAGGTTGTAGGGGACACTTTGACATTGCAATTTGGCGATAATCAGGCTCCGATCTTAGACGCTCCTTTCGAATTAGTCTTAGAAGAAGATGCAGGTTTGACGATTATAGGTCTCAACGCGCCTTACGACCCTGAGGGTGAGAGCGTCACGCTGACAATCACAGAAATCCCAGCCGATGGCCGAGTGTTGGATAAAAATGGACTGCAGGTTACCGTTGGTAGAACGTTGTCTGCTGATGAATTTAGTGAACTTTATTATGAGACGGCGCTTAACGATAATGGTGACGCCGGATATTTAAGATTTGAAGCGCGTGATGAAACGGGCGTAGTTTCGGACTCTTCGGTCCACTTCTTCATTAATCCTGTTAATGACGCACCGAGCTTTGCGGCGGAATCTGGTAAGTTAATCATTAATTATCCAGATGAAAGTATTGTTGCTTTAGACCTGTTTGTCCCAACTGATCCAGAGTCAACGCTGACGGGTGTCAGGTTGATAGAGTTACCATCATTGGGGGTTGTTACTCTGGACGGGAACCCGCTCGTTTTAGATCAGATATTGTCTTTAACTGAATTGCAGAGGTTAATCTTCACTTTGGAGGAAAACGTCAACGGTCCTATTGGAGCTGTTAGTATCCAGGCAGTCGATCCAGAGGGGTTGGCCACCAATTGGTCATTGGCCCTAGAGGTTAGCGGCGATGAGCTAGCCGCGCAGGGAACCGAAGGAGTTGATGCGCTGTATGGCAGCATAGGTCGTGATGTGCTTTATGGTAAAGGTGGTGACGATCTTTTGATTGGAAATGCAGGTCCTGACAGTTTACTGGGGGGGTTGGGCAACGATCAACTGTTTGGTGGGAAAGGAGACGACTCTTTAGATGGTTCCGCAGGAAATGACTTGTTGGATGGTGGCGAGGGCGCGGACATTATGTTGGGAGGTCCGGGTGACGACGTATATGTGGTTGACTCAGATGACGACCTAGTGCTCGAGGTTGTGTCGGGTGGCGCTGGTGGTGAAGACTTGATTAGAACGAGTGTTTCACTGGCTGCCCCAGATAACGTCGAAAATCTTGAGGCTATCGCTGGGTATGTGGTTGATTTGCTTGGAAACGATCTCGACAACATATTAGTTGGAAATGAGACGAACAATATGTTGTCTGGCGGGGCCGGGCGAGATTATCTTTTTGGTGAAGACGGAGATGACAATCTCGATGGTGGCGCTGGGGTTGACACGATGGTTGGCGGCAAAGGGGACGACACCTATTATGTGAATTCAAGAGGAGATCGAACCCTTGAGCAAGTTGGGCAGGGCTTCGATGCTGTTTTTGCTAGCTCAAGTTATACGTTGCCCTCTAATGTCGAAAAACTCGTTCTGCTTGGGAATGGAGATTTTACGGCCGGTGGAAATTCCCTTGACAATATCCTTATAGGAAATGATGGAGATAACGTTTTAGCCGGCGGATTAGGATTTGATATCCTGGAAGGTGGTCTAGGGAACGATGTTTATGTTCTAAATGATATTGGGGATCAGATTATTGACACGGGTGGCATAGACAGCATTCGATCCAGCCTTGATATTGTTTTAATTCCAGATATTGAAAATGGAGAACTGGTTGGAATCGCAAATGCAACGATTACTGGGAATAGTCTCGATAATTCTCTCAAAGGTAATTTAGGGGACAACACGTTAGACGGTGGGGCTGGTGTAGATATTCTCGAGGGCGGAAGAGGGGCTGATCAATTTATTCTAAGCTTTAATGGCGATGGCATGGCGGCGGACTTGATCACTGATTTCAATGCGCTTGAAGATTTACTAGTGGTTGACCTAGGTTCATATGGAGTCTCTCCAGAAGTCTTAGGTTTGCTAGGCTCTGGGCTCGTGAGTGCTGACTCATTTATTAAGGGTGCAGGTGCCGTTGCTCTAGATTCCAATGATTATTGGATATTAGACACGGCTTCAGGAATCCTCTATTTTGATGCTGACGGTTCCGGAGAGGGTGAGGCGATAGAAGTAGCGAGGTTTGGCGCGGACACAGACTACAGCGAATTTGATTCAGGTGATGTCTTTGTTGCAATCTGATAATCGAGCCTTAACTGCCATAAAGGGAATGGGGGTAGCAATTTCCTATATTCGTTTGTTCGTAACGATATTAGCGATCTCTACCTCAGTATTGCTCTCCACCGTGTCGTTGGCTGAAAGCGGGGACACCTCGAATATTCTCAGTCTGGATGTTGATGGCGATGGTGCGATTCAACCGCTGACAGATGGCCTGCTAATTGTTCGATATTTGTTTGGGTTTACGGGTAGCACTTTGGTAGACGGCGCCATAGGCGGAGATGCCAAGTATTCTCAAAAAGATCAGATATTAATGAGGTTGAATTCCCTTGATGGCTATTTGGACGTCGATGGTAATGGTTCTACAGGCGCTTTAAGCGATGGTTTGTTAATCATCCGTAAACTGTTTGGATTTAGAGATAATGCTTTGATAGTGGGAGCTATCTCAGATAAGTCCTCAAGGAAAAGCGCTGCGGACGTGATCGCATATCTCAACACGCTAGAATCCGGAATAGTGCAAGAGCGCGCCTTGGCCCACGTTCCGGCGCCGGATCTTTCAAATCTTGCTTATGGCAGCGCTACGCTGTATCTGCTGGAGAGTTTTGGGTTTACTTCGGATGAAAGCAAGATGCTGGTTCGTGCGACGTACTTAGATGATGGTGACGCTTCACCACGACTAAGATATGCCATGTTTTTGTTTGATATTGGGTCATTAGAGTACGATTTTTCAATTAATTCATCTATCTTGGACGATGCTTATGGTCGAGAGATAGACGTTCCGGAGGCCAAGATCGTAGGACAACAAGGCGGCTATAAAATTTTAGTAAAAATAGCGCCCAAGGGAGAAGGCGAGGCATATTTGGTGCTCCTAAACGGACAGAATGTACTATCAGCAAATGTTGTAGCGGACCTAACCGGTCTACCTGTTGAAATAGATATAGAGGCTTTCGCATTATCGGAATCAGCAAGGTTTGTCGCTATTCAGACGACGAGTGCACTTTTGGCCCCAGTAACGGATCCGGATACAAATGATCTTAGCGATATATACATTATTGATATGAATACCAAGCAGTCGCTTCGGGCTACATTTTTGGCGGGTACCGAGGTTTACGATGCTTGTTTTTTAGCTGATCTTCACGTGGATGGGGCAAACCTCGAGTTGGCCTTCGTTTCTGCTGCAGTTTTTGTAAACCCTAGGATTGATCAGAACTCTGTCGATAGCACCGGAAGCGAGCTCGAGCGATCAGATTTGTTGCTGTCCAGAATAGGTTATACAGATCAAGGATTTACCGCAGACGTCGCATTTTCGTTGATTTCCCAGAATGCCGATGAAGTTGCCTCGGGTCTGATTGACCGATTCGACCCTGTAACCGTAACCAGCTCGGGCGTCTTTTTCTCCTCCACAGCGAATGGCTTGGCTGACACTGACTACAATAATTTAAAAGATGGATTTCGAAGTCTAAACAATTCAAATATAAGGTTATTGGAAGCAGAGGTAGGGCCGCTTGCTGCAGACACGACAATGATGGGAGCTAGTCGAGACGGGAAATACTACGCCCTTCTAACTCCATCTGAAAAATTGGGCACCGAAGGTTTTCAGCAAGTCGTTTACGTGAATGCAGCTTCAGGTGATTGGCAGTTGGTTTCAGCTAATCCCTTGCCTGCAAACGGTTGGGTAATAAACGGAAAGATTTCTGATTCGGGAGGTAGAGTGGCGTTTACGACAGATGCGACGAATTTGTCTTCAGAGCCACCTGTAACGATTTCAGGTGATCTATTTCTTAAGGTGTTCTTTTAGAAGATAGATCAGTCGTATTGCAATCTCTCATAAGTTTAGTTTGATGGTGTATCCGAACCGACCTGCTATGAACTTTTAAAGGCAATATTCTGACCTCTTTAATCGGCTAACTGGCTAGATTGGCACGGCGCGCCTGTTTTCAGGGCGATACCGTTACGGGTTGCGTCACATAACGCTTCAGCCATTGATCTTGTTCCCAGAGCATATGGAGGACGCTTTCTTTTGCTCGGTATCCGTGACTCTCTTTGGGTAGCATAACCAGCCGTGCTGGTGCGCCAAGTCCCTTGAGCGCATTGAAATACCGTTCGCTTTGCATCGGGTAGGTGCCAGAATTATTATCGGCCTCGCCATGAATGAGCAGCAATGGGGTTTTCATTTTATCCGCGTGCATAAAGGGTGACATATTGTAGTAGACACTGGGTGCTTCCCAGTAGCTGCGAGCTTCACGCTGAAAACCAAAGGGGGTCAGTGTGCGATTATAGGCACCACTCCTGGCGATGCCTGCGGCAAACAGATTCGAATGGCTGAGCAAGTTTGCGACCATAAAAGCGCCATAAGAGTGTCCCCCTACGGCGACCCGGTTCGGGTCGATAAGACCTTTTTGATCGAGGTGGTCAATTGCGGCTTTAGCATTAGCAATGAGCTGAGATCTAAAGGCATCATTTGGTTCAGCCTCACCAACGCCAACAATCGGGAAGGCAGCGTCATCGAGCACAGCAAACCCTTGAGTGGCCCAAAAGACAGGGCTACCATAGGATGGATAGGTGAACTCGTTGGCATTGTTAATTTGTTGGCCGGCGCTGCTAGCGTCCTTGTATTCAACTGGATAAGCCCAAAGTAGCAAGGGCAAGCGATCATGTGATTTGACGTCGAATCCTGCGGGCAAGTACAAAGTTCCCGAGAGAGGCAAGCCGTCATTTCGAGGATAGTCGATGACCTCTTTGGAGATGCCATCAAGCGCCTTGAACGGGCTCTCGAAGTCTGTGATTTTTGTGAGCGCGTTCGTTGACACGTTTCGAATGTAATAATTCGGATAGGCGTTAGGCGCTTCGATTCGCACGAGAATTTTTTGGCCTATGGTGTCGAGTGGTGCGAGCAAGGTTTCGAGCTCGCGGGTATATGCCGATTGATAAACGATGTTTGTCGTTCCGGACTTTAGATTGACCCGCGACATGAATGGGAACTGCCCTTCTGGGGTGAAGCCTTCGCCGAACAGAGTCGCGGCCCCATCCTGTAGCGCGAGCACAAGTTGATTGCGGGCATCTTTAACTTTAACCGGGGTACCCGGGTCTTGATAGCGATCTTGATAGTTTCGATCGAACAATACAGTCGGGGTTTGATCGGGATTACTAGGTGAGAAGGCGTAGCTCTTGGTGTTGCGATTGTCGAACCAATAGTCCTCGGCGATGGCGTGATCGGCATTACCCCAATGAACGGACTGCAGTCTGTTTTGGGTGGCAAGCAATTGTCGCGGTTGACCGGTGAAAGGCGCCTCAAGTTCAAAAAGTGCATCACGATATGGCACGATCTTTTCTGGATCGCCTTCATCCAATGCCTGTATCCAAGTGATCGACGCGGGGGTGTCGGCTCGCCATTGAAAGCCCCGTTTTTCTCGAGTGGTCGCCATGAAGCCCTTAGGCCTGACTTCTTCGACGGGACGGTCGATCAGATTCGAGACTAGCTTGCCGCTCTTTGACCATATGGCAGTTTCGCCTGCAAAACGATAATAAGGCACCAAATAAGAAAAAGGTCGTTTGATTACTGATGTCAGTAGGTATTGACCGTCTGGCGAAAATGTCATGGTTTGGTACAACGCTGGGGGTAGGAATGGGGTCTCAACCCCGGCAATCGTCACACGGCTAATATAGGATCTAGCAAGTTGCTCGAAGTTGTAAGCGTCTGCCGGCGTTTTTAACAGATCTTGATAGGTTCTATTCTGGGCCTTAGCACCCATGCTGTCAGCGACTGTCGGCCCGGAGGGTACATTGCTTGCGGTTTCAATCAATGCCGATTGGTTTTCGGGGACGCGTTTGATCAATAGCGATTGCCCATCGGTAGACCAAATAAAGGGTTTGCCAAGACTTGCATTGAGATTGGACTTTTGGGTCACGCGTGTCGCTAAAGCGCTTTTGACATCAAGGATCCAAAGTTCTACTCCCTCGTCGCAGGTATGGGTGAACGCGACTTTCGATTCATCTGGGGACCAAGTGAAATAGGCAAGCTTTGCTTGCTGGGGTAACCCTTTGACTGCAATGGTTTTGGGTGAGGAAGGCTTAGAGCCTTTGGCTCCGTCGTCGATTGGAGACAGATGGCGCACGGCAATCTGATTGAAGTATCGAATACGACTGCTGATCGCGTGGTCAGGGTTGACGCGGAGCCCTGCAATCCTGATTTCTGGTTCAGACAACTCAGCAATGGTGGGGTAGCGATCCCGGGAAAGCAGGAGCAACACGCGGCCCTGGCTGTCCACTCTGACACTGGGCGCAAGCTCAGCGGTGGCGAGCTGCTCCAATGTAGGCTCTGGGATTTGATAGTTAAGGCTTGCTATAGCCATGCCAGGCACGAGTAGCACAAGGACAAGTAGCCCGATAGCACAGTTCAGTCTTTGGGTCATGAGCGCTCTCCAAGCGAGTGGCAGATAGTGTAGCAAGATCTTCGGAGACTGATCAGAAAAACGGCCAACGAGGGGGCTAGAGATTCACTTTATCGGGATCCAGACATGCAGCGGTTATACGGTTTTTTAATCAAGCCGAAATTAGATTAGGTTGTTACGCACTTGAGTAACTCGGCCTGCAGCGTCTTGCCGCGCTCATTTACGACATCAAGCAGATGCAAGGTAGCCGGCACAAAAGCAAAACTCAGCTGCTTTCCGGGATGCCATTGAAAAATTGACCCTCCCAGGCCCATCCAGCCGTAAAATCCCTCGCGGCCTTGATGGAGGGCGCGACTGACGGACGAGGCTTTGGCGTCAAGGGCTTTAAATTCACACACCCCACCTTGGGTAAAGGCCGTCGATACACCCATTACCCTGTCTATGGGTTCATCATGCAACGCCTGCCAGGCTGCCTGACTGAGCCATTCAGGTTGTTGCGGCTCGGCACCCATCGCAAGCGTTGATCCTAGTCGAGCTAAGCTTCGCGCCGATGCATGCGTATTGGCAGAAGCGGTTTCACCTTGAATAATGCGAGGATCATTAAAGCCGGCGATGGTTGCGATCGCTTTAAAAGGTGGAGGTCGCTTGCGCTGTTGAGTGCGCCATGCTCGAATGCCAAAGTTTGCGATACGTAAGAGTAATTCAGGCAAATGATGATGTGTGCGTCGTCCTTGCTGTAACGGCCAAGCGCTGAGCCTTAGATGTTTTAAAATTCGCAACGGTACCAATTTCTCGATGCGACAAAGATTCTCGTCGCTTACCCCAATGTGGATATCGGTATCAAGCAGGGGGTTGACAAAATCAGCATAAAACTCGCCGAGTGTGAAGCCTTGCGGATGTGCGCGTCTAAAGATTTCATTAACAATCCAGCCTCGTGATAACGCATGATACTCTCGGCGGTCTTCGTCTTTGGATGATTGATAAAACGGCGACTGCGCTGCAAGAATGCATCCGATCCGATTGGCTTTAATTTGATCGCGATGCAGATCGATTGGATTAATTGATTGATCAAGACTAGCAAGGCCTGCCTCATGGCGCATGACGTCAGCGATGGTTTGTTCGTCCTTGCCGTTGGCCCCATATTCAGCCCAATAGTCGGTCACTTTGGCGCTGAACGTTAAGTGGCCCTCGGCAACCAGCCAAGCCATCGCAATGGATTCTAGGCTTTTGCCACTGCTGAAAATATTGATCAAAGCGTTGGCATCGAAATGCGAATGGTCAGAATCATGAGCCCACAGATCGACGACTTGCTGGCCCCTGTGATAAATGCACAGTTGTGCTGCGTTTTCCTCGTATCGCTGCATGTTTTGAGTAAACAGCTTGTGAATAGATTCGAAACCAGGTGCGACTGAACCTGAGACAGTCATGTCTTTCATGAGCCTTCCCCTCCCAAGGACTCGGGCCTCATTGTTACAGTAATTTTGAGCAGAAGGCGAGTCTGGCCGAGGAAAAATAGCCCAAGATTCAACTGCCGGTATTGGCGTTAATATTTAGAATCGGTTATATTTTTTGCATATTGATTTATATTTGCAGTTGTCTAGGTAGCGGTGCGCAGGATTTTGTGGCAGGTGTAGCCGCGGACATAAGAGAAAAATACCAATATTTTATGCAGGAGATAGTTGTAGGGTTGGAAGTCCCTCGAATGCGAGATAGGGTGACCGACTCGATGAATACTTTAATGCTAACAAGGAGGGAGATGTGACTGTTTTGATAAAGAGATTGCGTGAAGTGATATGTTTAACAGCCTTATGTCTGTCGTGGGGCGCTCAGGCAGAGACGGCATCTGCATTTGAGCAAATGAAGAAAATGGTTGGCGCTTGGCAAGGTGAACTCACTCGAAGTACGGGTGAAGTGGTTGAAACTCGATCAGAATTCAGACTGATTTCAGATGGCAATACGCTGGTTGAGACGCTGATAGAAGATGGTGTTGAAATGCTCACCACCTACAGTGAAAAAGATGGGGCATTGGTGGTAAAGCACTATTGCGCCCTCGGCACTGAGCCAGAATTTTCGGCTGTTCAGCCATCGGGTGATCAAGTGGTTTTGAAACTCAACGAAGATTCAGGTTATCACTCTGAACATCACAGCTTTGTGGCGGCTATGACGTATAACCTCTCTGAGGCAGACAGCGGTTCTGTGGTTGTTGACTCGATTATTATGGCCGATGGCGAAACCCAAACAGGTCGAGCGGTGATTCAGCGGACCAACTGAGGTGCTTTTGCTAAAAACGTTGGCTAAATATCGTGAGCCTAACGTTTGCGCCCTGTTGCCCTTGTTGTCACTCGTATGACAAAGTTTTTGCCGAAGTCATTTGAGGCTAGTGAATAAATAGAGCGTGACAAGTTGGTGAGAGGGTACGCGGCGCCCAAAGATGAGTGAAGGGTGCTTGGTTCAATGCAGGCAATGGTTCGGCGAGGAGTGGCTGACCAGTTGTAGACATTTCAAGGTCAGATGAGGGGCGTTTCAGGAGGTCTCAAACGTGCGCGTAACGAAAATGGCTGCACCATTGGGTGCTGTAATCCATGATGTGGATGTCCGTCACGTGGATGATGAGCAGGTACTGGTGTTCAAGGAGCTGTTTCTAAAGCATCATCTGTTGGTGTTCCCGGGGCAGAATTTGACCCCCGATCACCAGATGACATTCGCCGAACATTGGGGCCAACTGATGCCTTTCCCATACGGCTCGCTTCCTGATTATCCGAACATTATTCCTCTTAAAAATCGCGGCAAAGCGAGGGATGTAAATCAGCACTGGCATTCGGACATGACTTACAGCCCGACGACCCCTAAGTTTACAATGCTTTATGCGCTAGAGACGCCGCAGTTAGGAGGCGAGACTGC
>Ga0181568_10006644_pt1 | contig 10108 bp, 9 predicted proteins | sample 101ome_20_FD_133758 | JGI IMG/M metagenome (GOLD analysis project Ga0181568, IMG submission 133758) | Coastal salt marsh microbial communities from the Groves Creek Marsh, Skidaway Island, Georgia - 101404AT metaG (megahit assembly) | ecosystem: Environmental > Aquatic > Marine > Intertidal zone...
AGAAGGTGCTGCTCAACACACTTTATCCGAAGCTGGTGATATGTTCGACAAAATTACAGTTAGCCGTAATATGAAAGAACTCACAAATCTATCCAAACAATTCGGTAAGGTAGCTAGTGAAGCTAACTCTCTACAAGAAAGAATGAGTGTATTGTACGAGGATATGGGAAACATCTTAGGTAGATATTACACAATCGGTGAGGCTCATGTTTATGGACACGACGATGAAGATAGAGATATGAACAGAGATGACTTAGGTGAAGCTGATAAGATGATGTTTAGAGAAGAGGATGACTACAAAGCATTCTTCAAAAAAGCTATGAAAAAATTCAATGTATCTAATATAGAAGACTTGAGTGATGATGATAAAAAAGATTTCTTCAATTATGTAGATAGAAATTATAAGGCGAAAAACGAAAAAGACTAAGAGGTAAATATGTCAATAAAAGTGGTTGTAAAGAATAATAATTACGAAAAGGCTATAAGTATATTCAAAAGAAAAGTAAAGGATGCGGGTATCCTTTACGAACTCAGAGAAAGAGAGTTCTATAAAAAACCATCTGCTGTCAAAAAGGAGATGAAAAACAAAGCAAAAGCTCGTAATTATTGGAAAAAAGTTAAATTATTAGAAGAAGATAGTAGAAATAGAGGAAGAAAATTCTAAATCTTTATATTTATATATATCTAAACTAAACACACCGTTCCTATCGTATACGGTGTATCGAAATATAATAATTCTATTATAGTTCCCAATAACTATATAATATCCTAAAACGGAGAATAAAATGGATAATCTCTTAAAAGAAGCGATTGCTGACGCTAAAGCAGTTAGAGAAACAGCTTTAGAAAATGCTAAGATGGCTTTAGAAGAGGCTTTCACACCAAAACTCCAATCTATGTTGTCAAAGAAGATTCAGATGGAAATGGATGACGAAGACAAAGTTGATGAAGCTGAAGTCAATGAAGAAGAAGAAAATGAAGAAGAAGACGATATGGAAGAGAGAGCTAAAATGGCTCGTGATGGCGATGAACTAGAAGAACGTGGTGACGAAGATCTTGAAGAACGCGGAGACGATGAACTTGAAGAAGAAGAAGACGATGTTGAAGAAGGTATCATTGAAATCGATGGTGTAAAATACGCTCCAGTAGTTTCTGAGGAAGAAGATGAGATGGAAGAAGGCGAACATGATGACGAAGACGAAATGGAAGAGAACGCTGATCTTGACTTAGAAGCTGTAATCAAAGAACTTGAAGCTGAAATCAATGAAGAAGAAGAAGACGAAGACGAAGAACTTGACGAAAACGATGTATCTTCAGACATTGGTAAATCAGACAATAAAGTCAATAACAAAGCTAATGATTCATCAGATATCGGTAAGGATGGCAAAGCTAAACTTAGCGAAGGTGAAGAAGTAGACGAAGATATTGATTTAGATGAAGTTCTTAAGGCTCTTTCAGAAGAAGAAGATAAAGAAGAAAAGGTGGATGAAGTTTCACAACTTAAGTCCGATCTTGAAGAACATCGTTCTGTAATCGAAGAGTTGCGTGGAAAGCTAAACGAAGTTAACTTGCTAAATGCTAAACTTCTGTTCACAAACAAACTATTCAGAAAGTATGGTTTGAATAACGATCAGAAGATGAAAGTCGTTGAGCAATTCGATAGAGCTGGTAACCTAAGAGAAGTCAAGTTAGTTTACTCTACACTTGGTGAATCTTTTGGTACCAGAAAAAATGAAATTAATGAATCAAAGGGTAGCGCTTCAAAGCCAGTTGCCTCAACAAAGTCTGAAAAAGAAGTAATAACTGAAAGTTCAGAGTTGAGAAATAGGTTTAAGAAGTTAGCAAATATCCTTTAAAATTGGGAGACATATAATGTCAAACTTTGATAATCTAAGTGATGTGATGACAGGGCATAACCCTCATCAGGAGCTCCTCAAGCAGACTCGTAAGTTAGTCGATAAGTGGGAGCCAACTGGATTGCTAGATGGTATCGAAGATTCAACAAAGAAAACAGGAATGTCTGTTCTTCTTGAAAACCAAGCTACACAGTTAATTAAAGAGGCTTCTCAAACTGGTACTGGTGGAAACAAAGAGGAGTGGAGCGGTGTTGCTCTTCCTCTAGTTCGTAGAATCTTTGGTGAAATTTCTGCTCAGGAATTCGTTTCTGTTCAGCCAATGAACCTACCATCTGGACTAATCTTTTATCTTGACTTCAAATACGGAAGTACCCAAACTGCTAACCATACTTCAGGTGCTGATATCTTCGGTAACACATCTGGTTCTGGTGATGCTGCTGGTGGACTTTACGGTGGTGGTAAGTCAGGATATTCAATTAACGACTCAGAAACGTCTGCTATTTCTTTGAATACAGCTTTAGCAGCTGCTCAGTATACAACTGCTTCTGCTACTTGGAAAGATGTTGAATTCGAACCAGATTTGAGTTCTTCTATTCCATCAGTAACTAGCTCTGTTGCTAACAATGAGTTAGTAAAAGTAACTGTAGACGCTGTTAACTCTTTTACAAGAGCTGATAAAGAAGGTGTAAAAGCTTTCTCTATCTCAGGTAGTGGATTCGATGAGTTCTTTCCTCACTACACTTCAATCAATGATGCTGATACACAAATTAGCTTTATTGTTCGTAGTGCTGGAGCTCAATTCGGTGACTTAAAAGTTAAGTATCATCAGCAACCAACTGACCAACAAAGAGGTGAGTTCGAAGCTAATCCAACTGCTGGTTCAGATGGTGGATACTCTGGTGAAGGCGATGTCGGTATACCAGAAGTAGACATTCAGTTACGTTCTATCAGTATAGTTGCGAAGACTCGTAAGTTGAAAGCTGTATGGACACCTGAACTTGCTCAGGACTTAAACGCTTACCATAGTGTTGATGCTGAAGCTGAATTGACAGCAATGCTAAGTGAGTACATAGCGATGGAAATCGATTTGGAAATCTTGGATATGTTATCAATCAATGCTTCTGCTAAGACTGAATACTGGTCAGCTAAAGTTGGCTTTGAGTATGATGGTTCTGGAACAGGCGCACCTGCTTGGTCACAGATTAGTGGTGCTTCAAACGCATATACAAAACCATCTTGGTTCCAAACTCTTGGAATTAAGATACAATCAGTATCTAACGCAATTCATCAGAAGACACTTCGTGGTGGTGCTAATTTTGTTGTTGTTTCACCTGAAACTTCTACAATCTTAGAATCCGTAAGTGGATATGTTGCTAATGCAGGAGATGCTAAATCTACTAACTACGCTATGGGTGTAGAAGCTGTAGGTTCGATCAATAACAGATATACTGTTTATAAGAACCCTTACATGACTTCTAACGACATCTTAGTTGGATTCAGAGGTAGTAACTTCTTAGAAACTGGTGCTGTATACGCTCCATATGTACCAATGATTATGACTCCATTAGTATACGATCCTACAAACTTTACTCCACGTAGAGGTGTAATGACTCGTTACGCTAAGAAGATGGTCAGACCAGAGTTCTATGGAAAAGTGATTGTCGCAGACATCAACAACGTTTAATTGAATATCAATTGAACTATTGAAAAAGGGGGGCTGTTTTGTCCCCCTTTTTTGTGCCTTGTTATATTTATTATTGAATTGATACATCTTTTAGGAGAATAAAATGGCTGCTGGTAAATATAGTTTTACTATCGAACAAGGAAGTACCTTAGATTTCGAAATACAATATAAAGATTCAGATAATAATCCTGTTGATTTAGCAGGATACCAAGCAAGAATGCAGATAAGAGAAAACATAAGTTCTACTTCCGTTATATCAACATTGTCTTCTAGTTTAGGAGTAGATGGTACGGGACTAAATATGAGTGGTTCAGGTGGACTTAGTGCTAGTAAACCAGTCGCTTCAGGAAGTATTGGTATCTATATTAGTCACGCAACGTCTTCTAATCTAAGTTTTGATAATGCTATCTATGATTTAGAAATCGTTTCTGGTAGTGGCAATACAGCAGTAGTAACAAGAATTTTAGAGGGTAGTGTAAAGTTATCAAAAGAAGTTACAAAAGGTTCGTTATACTAATAGGGCATTATTATGGCTGTAGAAATAACTCCAAATACTCCCAATAAAGTAACAGTAAGTACAGGGGATAAAACTCTTACTATCGTAAAATCTAGCGAAAATAATTTATCACGCACAATAAAAGAAACATCGGTCGTAAATGTAGTGACCAATGGCCCGCAAGGAGAAAAGGGTGGATTCAAGCCAAGCATAAGTGAAGATACTCGTGTAACAGGCTCATTTATCGTATCATCTTCTAATGTGGATTTTACTAATACCACTGGAATTAGTGGTTCTTTTTTTACAGGATCTTTCATAGGAATTTTCAAAGGTGCTCTAAGTAGTTCAGTTCAGATTGGTGCTGAGATAACTGGTGCTTTTACGGATACTAGCTCTAGCATTTCAACAAGAATTACAAACCTAAAGACTGATAGCGGTTCGTTTTCAACAAGACTAACTACTGCTGAATCAGAATTAGGTAATACTTTATTGAGTGGTTCAGCTCAGATTGCTTCGGATATAAGTGGTTCCCTTGGTGTTAATGCCACATTGATACGTTCCCTAACGGAGTCTTCCATTACAGGTTCTTCCACATCGCTTAGTTCTTCTTTGGAAACTAGAATCCAACCAGTAGAAAAGGGTGGTGGGGTTGGAACTGGTCTAGCAGTACAATACAGTCTTAGTGCTTCGAATCAAGATATCGGTTCAAGTGACGAAACAGTCGTATTCGATTCTACGCCGGAGTTTTCGTCATCTGTAAATTATACCGATGTGCATGATGTGAATGGTACTAGTAGTGACTTTTACATCGCTTTCAAAGAAAATTCATTTTTGACTATAAATATGAATTCTTCTATAGAAGCAAATGGAGCAGATTTTAGGATTCAAATGAAAGCTGAAAAATCTACTGATAAGGGTAGTAGCTATGTCTTAGTACCTGGCAGTCTACATAACCTATCCTTTTCTTCAGATTTACCCGACTTTTACTCTTATGGTTACAGTTGTGCTGGTTACTTTCCAAGTGAAAGTAGACTAAGAATAAGAGCTAAGAAGACTGGACAATTCGCTTCTATGATAAGTGGAAGTAACGGAACTACTAATTTACTTATCACAAGAGTTTAGTGAAATTATTAGTTTTTTATATTTATTATTGACATAAAACATTTTAGGAGAATTTTATGGAAGCAATATGGCCAGGTAGTAGTTCATTTTCACCAGGTGACACACCGTATGGATTTTACGACAATGAAGCAGACTTCAATGGTGCTGGCGTACACTCTGTAGATAGATTTGCTGATTGGGCTGCTAAAAGATTAGGGCATCCCATAGTAGCTGTTGAACTACAAGATAAACAATTTTATGCTTGTTATGAAGAGGCTGTAACTGAGTATTCAGCACAGGTAAATCAATTTAACATCAAAGATAATTTACTATCGTTACAAGGACAATCCACAGGTTCAGTTGTTACACATAGAAAGACTACTCCTACATTTGGTAGAACTATAGAGCTTTCAGAACAGTACGGAACTGAGGCTGGTGTCGGTGGAACGATATCATATAAAACGGGCTCTATAAATGTTATTAGTGGTTCACAACAATATGATTTGAATAAACTTTGGGCTGATGTTAGTGAAAGTAGTAAAGCAATAGAAATTAGAAAAGTCCACTATGAGGCTAGTCCTGCTATTACTAGATATTTCGATCCTTATGCTGGTACAGGAGATGGTTCTTACAATATGTTAGACTCTTTTGGTTGGGGTAACAATTCACCAGCGATAAGTTTTATGATGATGCCTATCTATGCTGATATGTTGAAAATTCAAGCAATAGAATTCAATGACCAAATTAGAAAGTCTGCTTACTCATTTCAATTAGTGAATAATAATTTGAGAATTTTTCCAAAACCAGAAACAGATTATAAACTTCATTTTTCATATATCTTAAAAGAAGATAGAAACAATACATTACAAGGAACCTCAAACGGAGTAGTTTCTGATTTTTCAAATGTACCATATGATAATATGAAGTATGAATACATAAACGATGTTGGTAAACAATGGATAAAGAAATACGCTTTGGCATTATGTAAGGAATTGCTAGGTAGTATCAGAAGTAAATATGCTTCTCTTCCAATACCAAATGCGGAAACGACATTGGATGGTGATACTTTACGAAGTGAAGCTACTGCAGAAAAAGAAACATTGGTGACACAGCTTAGAGAGATGTTAGAACAGACAAGTAGAAAGGCTTTGTTGGAAGCTGATAAGGATGAAGCACAGCATCTACAAGAAAAACTACAAAAAGTTCCATACCCAATTTACATAGGATAAGATAATGGCTGGTAGATTTTTACCTCAAAAAGATATAAACCTTATAACTAGAGTTACTAAAGAGTTAGTCGGTGATAAGCAAAGTAATAAAGATGGAATAGTAAATCAGTTAGTTACTGTTTACAAACCATCATTACAAGAATCATCAGTAAATATGTATGGTGAGTCTGCTGGTGGAAATAAGGTATATAAGGATGGTGTTGAGATGAATTGTTTGATTACTGCTGAAGATTTTGATTTCAATCAAGATGATTTTGGTATAGACAACAGACAGACAGCAGTTTTCGCTTTTCTAAGACAATCGTTTATTGATGCTGAGATGGTATTAGAAATTGGAGATTTGATTGATTGGAACTATGCTTATTTTGAGGTTGGTTCTATAAACGAAAATCAGTTGATTGGTGGTATGTTTGACCAAAACTATTCGGTTGTTGCAAATACATTTTTGGTGAGAAAGAGTTCTGTACAGATAGAAAGAGTTAGGAGTATATAATGGCTCGTAAAAAACCGATACCACGCTCTGCTAGGGTAGCTGCAAATCGTGGTTACGATAGGTCTAGAAACGATGACAATGTAAAAAACTTTTCGATAGGATTGATGGATATCGATGCTACTATTATGTTTTATTTCAACAATGTCATTAAACCTAAAGTTATCGAAAACGATGAGTTAGTAAAAGTACCTATTATGTATGCTAATCCTGAAAGATGGAGTATGGTACAGAAAAGAGGATTTTTATTTGATAATAAAAAACAACTCATAATACCACTTATAGCATTCAAAAGAACTTCTATCGAAAAAGATGACCAGATGTCTGTGGATAAGTTAGACCCACTAAATCCTAAATTACAATATACATTTCAAAAACAATACACCGACAAAAATAGATACGATAAATTTTCTGTACAACAAGGGTTGAATCCAACCAAAGAATTGTATTCGGTTGCTGTACCTGATTATGTAAAGTTACAATACGAATTTGTTATTTGGACATCTTATACAGAACAGATGAATGCCATTGTAGAAAAGCTAATCTACAGTGAAGGTGCTTATTGGGGAGAAGATGGTAAGTTTAAATTTAGAACTCAAATAGATAATTACACCGATGCTAGTGAGGTAAATGTAAATAGCGAAAGAATTATAAAAACGACATTTAGTGTTACTATGAATGGGTACTTATTACCCGAAGAGTTTGCAAGTGTCGTAACCACTCAGAAAAAGCTAACTCCAAAACGTATTCTTATTGACGATGATGTATCTTTAGATTTGGGTGCTATCACCAAACAAGGACAAGATGTAAACATAAGCGTACAGCAAAAAGTAAAGGGTGGTGGATTAGAAAATCCATTTACAATTGCACAAGGAACTGGTGTAAGTATTGCGGGTGCTGGAACTTTTGATGGAACCTCTACATCTAACTTTGTTTTTTCTATAGGACAGCCTGTTGAAACGACAAGCACAGTACAATTTGCCAATGTATCTGCTTCTAGCGCATTACATATAGGTCCTACATCATTTGAGATATCACAAAGAGACGATGGTAAGGCTAATATAAATACCGACTTAGTAGTACAAGGAGATATATTTGCTCAAAATTATGTAGTAAGTTCTTCTCTGATGCATGTTACTACCAGCTTTGTCTCAGGTTCAACTATCTCAGGTGACTCATTGGATGACAACCACGAATTTACAGGTTCGGTGAATATTACTGGTTCACTTATACTGAATGGAAATAATTTAGATGCTGCTTCTTCTACTGATACATATCTTAGAAAATCATTTGTAAAAAAATCTAATTCAATAACATCAAAGACTGCTAGTTTTAATGCTGTAACTGCTTCAGCACCAACAGGTTTGTCTTCTACTAATGAGCAAGACTTTGTTTTCTTTATCAATGGGCAATATATGGAACATGATGCTTTAGAAATACAACAAAGTAGTACTACATTTTTGCTCAAAGTAGATACTGATAGCATTGGTTATATTTTAGAATCCGATGACGAAATTATCGCTCAAGGCAAATTTAATTCGTAGATTCCACATTGGTTTTACCATTTCTTGATATTTATATGTATGAGAAAGCGTCATTGGGGAAACAGAAAAAATAGGCCTTGTCCTGATTGTGGTAAGATACTAACTTATACAAGAAAAGACTCTTTTGATAGAGCGGTTGGTAACAACTCTGTGTGTAAGTCTTGTGCTCAGATGGATAGAAAGGTGACTATGGAGACGCTAAATAAAATGAAACAACCTAAGACTATTGAACACAAAAGAAAAATATCTCATTCTGTTCGACAGTGGTGGGTTGATAGAAAACAAGAAGATTTGAGGCATGGCATTAGTAAAGTCTAAACATTTAAATCCTAACCTAACAGGTTCATTTACTATAAGCGGAAGTTTAGTGGTAGACGGAACCATCAGCGGTTCAGCAATATCTACTGGTTCCTTTGGGTTGTTAGAAATAGATGGTGGTGTTTTTACATCCGCTTCTCTTGCTAGTAGTGGTCAAGGGGTTGGATTTCCATTCTCAGGTTCAGCAGTTATAACAGGCAGTCTTATTGTATCCCACTCTAGTGTAGATTTTTCAAATACAACTGGTGTTACTGGTTCTAGTTTTACTGGTTCTTTTGTAGGTGATGGTAGTGGACTAACCAACTTAGAGAGTGGTACACAAGGTACCACAGGTATTCAAGGAATACAAGGAATTCAAGGACTAACTGGTAATTCAGGTGCTCAAGGTGCATCAGGTAATACTGGTGCTCAAGGTATCCAAGGCATTCAAGGAATTCAAGGAGAAACTGGTACACAAGGTGTCCAAGGTATACAAGGAATAACAGGTGCTGGTACTCAAGGTACTACTGGAGACACTGGTTCCCAAGGTGTTCAAGGTATACAAGGACTTACAGGCGCTGGAACCCAAGGGGCTACTGGAACCCAAGGTGCTGATGGTGTTCAAGGTGTTCAAGGTGTCCAAGGTATAAAGGGTGTTCAAGGAACTATTGGTACACAAGGAACGAATGGAATTCAAGGTGTACAAGGTGTTCAAGGTATTCAAGGTATACAAGGTAAGGATGGTGTACAAGGAACGATAGGTGTTCAAGGTGCTACTGGTGCGGGTCTTCAAGGTATACAAGGTGTTCAGGGTGTACAAGGTAAGGATGGTGTCCAAGGTACAACTGGTGCTGGAACGCAAGGAACTCTTGGTTCACAAGGAGTTCAAGGTATCCAAGGAATTCAGGGAGAAACTGGTGCTCAAGGTATACAAGGTATTCAAGGAATTACTGGTTCACAAGGTGTTCAAGGTATACAAGGTAAAGTAGGAACGCAGGGTACAAAGGGAACCCAAGGTACAAAGGGAACCCAAGGTACAAAAGGTACACAGGGTACGATTGGTATCCAAGGAATTCAAGGACTTCAAGGAATTACTGGAACGCAGGGTGCTACTGGAACCCAAGGTATACAAGGAATTCAAGGAGAAATTGGTGCTCAGGGTATTCAAGGAGTACAGGGTAAAGTAGGTACTCAAGGAACAATAGGTACTCAAGGTGCTACTGGTGCGGGTCTTCAAGGTGTTCAAGGTGTACAAGGAATTCAAGGTGTACAAGGAATCGAAGGTAACTTCGGTGGTGCTACATTTGAGTATGACTTCGACACAACCACAACCGATGCTGATCCTGGCACTGGTAAACTGAGGTTAGACAATGCCACACAGAACGCTGCTACCAGCATATTTATCGATGAT